>Ga0209672_101113_pt1 | contig 11299 bp, 11 predicted proteins | sample AraplaCol_mMS_r2_FD_184273 | JGI IMG/M metagenome (GOLD analysis project Ga0209672, IMG submission 184273) | Arabidopsis root microbial communities from North Carolina, USA - plate scrape CL_Col_mMS_r2 (SPAdes) (version 2) | ecosystem: Host-associated > Plants > Roots > Endosphere | place: USA...
GACGTGGCCAAACAGGACTACCGCCCGTCCGAGCAGAAGGCATCCGACGACGTTGCCGCCATCCTCGCCATCAAGGACCCGGCCGAGAAGTTCGGCAAGCTGCGCGCATCCAGCGACCCGCAAGCGCAGTTCCTGTGGGCAACCTTCCGTGACCTGTTCCACTACAGCGCCTATCACCTGGCCGACATCGCCGACACCGCGCGTGACGTCGACTTCGCCATCCGTTGGGGCTACGGCTGGAAGCTCGGTCCGTTCGAGACCTGGCAGGCCGCCGGCTGGCAGCAGGTGGCTGGCTGGATCGCCGAAGACATCGCCGCCGGCAAGGCCATGAGCAAGGCCCCGCTGCCGGCATGGGTCACCGATGGCCGCACCGGCGTGCACAACAAGAACGGCTCGTACTCGGCCAGCGCCAACACCGACAAGCCGCGTTCGCAGCACCCGGTGTACCAGCGCCAGCTGTTCCCCGATCCGATCCTCGGCGAGAAGTTCGACCAGGGCACCACGGTGTGGGAGAACGAGGGCGTGCGCCTGTGGACGCTGGGCGACGACGGCGTGGGCATCATCTCGTTCAAGACCAAGATGAACACGGTCAACGACCACGTGCTCAATGGCGTGCAGCAGGCGATTGACGTCGCCGAGCAGCAGCTCAAGGCCGTGGTGATCTGGCAGACCGGCGAGCCGTTCTCGGCCGGCGCTGACCTGAAGGGTGCGCTGGGCCTGCTGCAGGCCGGCAAGTTCGACGACTTCGACAAGATGGTCGCCAACTTCCAGGCCACCAGCATGCGCATCAAGCATTCGCTGGTGCCGGTGGTGTCGGCCGTGCGCGGCCTCGCCCTCGGCGGCGGCTGCGAATTCCAGATGCATTCGGCTCGCACCGTGGCGGCGCTGGAAAGCTATATCGGTCTGGTTGAGGCTGGCGTCGGCCTGCTGCCGGCAGGTGGCGGTCTCCATGAATTGGCCATCCGCGCCGCGAAGGCCAACCCGGAAGATCCATTCGAAGCGCTGAAGAAGGTGTTCGAGACGGTCGCGATGGCGAAGGTCTCCGGCAGCGCGATGGAAGCCAAGCAGTTGGGCCTGCTGCGCGACAGCGACATTGTCGTGTTCAACGCCTATGAACTGCTCTACGTCGCCAAGAAGGTCGCGCTGTCGCTGGCCGAAAGCGGCTGGCGTCCGCCCATGATGGCTCGCAACATCCCGGTCGCCGGCGATGTGGGTACGGCCACCTTCCAGGCATCGCTGGCCAATCTTGCGGAAGGCTATTTCGCCTCGCCGCATGACGTGGCCATCGCCACGCGCATTGCGGACACGCTGTGCGGCGGCAAGATCGAGCGCGGTTCGCAGGTGGACGAGGAGTGGCTGCTGCAGCTGGAGCGCAAGCATTTCGTGGAGCTGGCCAAGACCGAGAAGACCCAGGCCCGCATCGCGCACACCATGACCACTGGCAAGCCGCTGCGTAACTAACGAAGCGTCTTTACCTGCGAACAAACTTTGAGTGCGTCGCCGCAAACCACGCGCGACGCCACGGAGCAAAATCATGAGCAAGCAAGTGCAAGACGCCTATATCGTCGCCGCCACCCGCACGCCGGTCGGCAAGGCGCCGCGCGGCGTATTCCGCAACACCCGTCCGGACGACATGCTCGCCCACGTGATCCGCGCCGTGATGGCGCAGGCGCCGGGCATCGATCCGCATCGCATCGAAGACGTCATCGTCGGCTGCGCCATGCCCGAAGCCGAGCAAGGCATGAACGTGGCGCGCATCGGCGCCCTGCTCGCCGGCCTGCCGTACACCGTGCCGGGCGTCACCATCAACCGCTTCTGCTCGTCGGGCGTGCAGGCCATCGCCATGGCCGCTGATCGCATCCAGCTCGGCGTGGCCGACCTGATGATCGCGGCCGGCACCGAGAGCATGAGCATGGTGCCGATGATGGGCAACAAGATCGCCATGAACCCGGCCATCTTCGCCAACAAGGAAGATGTCGCCATCGCCTACGGCATGGGCATCACCGCCGAGAAAGTGGCCGAGCAGTGGAAGGTCACGCGTGAGCAGCAGGATGCGTTCGCGGTGGAAAGCCATCGCCGTGCGCTGGCCGCTATCGCCGCCGGCGAGTTCAAGGACGAGATCACGCCGTTCCAGCTCGACGACCATTACCCCGACCTGGCCACGCGCGGCATCAAGACCGACAGCCGCCTGATCGATACCGACGAAGGCCCGCGTGCCGGCACCACGCTGGAAGTGCTGTCCAAGTTGAAGACGGTGTTCCGCAACGACAAGTTCGGCGGCTCGGTGACGGCCGGCAATTCCTCGCAGATGTCCGACGGCGCAGGCGCCCTGCTGATCGCCAGCGAGAAAGCGGTGAAGGAATTCAACCTCACCCCGATCGCGCGCTATGTCGGTTTCTCCGTGGCTGGCGTGAAGCCCGAAGTGATGGGTATCGGCCCGAAGGAAGCGATTCCCAAGGCGCTCAAGCAGGTTGGCCTGACCCAGGACCAGCTGGACTGGATCGAGCTCAACGAAGCCTTCGCCGCGCAGGCATTGGCCGTGATCGGCGACCTCGGCCTCGACCCGGCCAAGGTGAACCCGCTCGGCGGCGCGATCGCACTCGGCCATCCGCTCGGCGCCACTGGTGCCATCCGCGCTGCCACGCTGATTCACGGCATGCGTCGTCGCAAGCAGAAGTACGGCATGGTGACGATGTGCATCGGCACCGGCATGGGTGCAGCAGGCGTGTTCGAAGCGCTCTGATCGCTCGCGTCATGCAGTCAATGAAAACGGCGCCGTAGCGATACGGCGCCGTTTTTGATTCGTGGAGAAGTCAGCTCAACGCCGCAATCTGCCTCGCCACATACAGCGTCAGAAAAATCGCCATCACCACCAGCAACACCGCCATGCCGCGCGCCGTCCACGAATCGCCATACATCGACGAATCCGCCGCCTCGATCGCCTTGCGATTGCGGTAAAAGCGCACGGTGGCGCCGACGATCATCAGGGCACCCACCAGCAGCAGCCCCAGGCCCAGCCATTGCGACGCTTCCGTATGCAGGCTCTCGGTCACCTTGGCGGCCGCGCGCGAGGTGAACAGCAAAAAGATGTCGAAACGTTCAAGCAGGAAGCCGAACGCCATCACCGAAATCGCGGTGCGCACCCAGGCGAGATAGGTGCGTTCGTTGGCCGAATGGTCAGTGAAATGCGGGATCACGGCACATCCTTTGGTGAGAACCCTGCCGGCGACCATCATGCCACGGCGCGTCTCACCGGGCCGCAGATCGAGCCGGGCCGGACCCGCGCTACAATCCCCAAGCTACGACTCCGGACGCTCCACGCATGCGCAATCCCCTGCAGGAACAGCTACTCAAGGCCGGCCTCGCCAAGAAGGGCAAGGTCGACCAGATTGCCCGCGAACAGGCCAAGCAGCGCCAGGGCAAGCCCGTCGCCTCCGAGGCCGCCGAGAAGATCGATACCCAGCGCCTGCAGGCCGAACGCGCCGAACGCGATCGCGCCCTCGCCGCCGAGCGCAACGCGCAGGCCCATGCCCGCGAGATCGCCGCGCAGGTGCGCCAGATCATCGAGGCCAACAAGGTCAAGCGCGAAGGCGAGATCAGCTATCGCTTCAACGACGGCGAGAAGATCCACAGCGTGCTGGTGAACGAGACCCTGCGCACCCAGCTGGCCAAGGGCACGCTGGTGATCGCACGCTTGGGCGACGGCTACGAGCTTTTGCCGCGCGCTGCGGCCGACAAGCTGCGCGAGCGCGACGCCAGCGTCATCGTGCTCGACCACGGCCAGGCCGGGGATGCCAAGCCGGCCAGCGATGACGACGAGTTCTACAGCCAGTTCAAGGTGCCGGACGACCTGATCTGGTGAAGCGCAAGAATCGGAGTGTGGCATCAGTCGCCACCGGCTAGTTTTGAGGCCTCGCCACTCGACTGCCCACCATGCACGCACAACGCATCGAATCGCCCAACCGGTCCATCGCCTCGCGCCTTGAAGCCGTCGATTGGCCAGCCCTGCTGGCGGAACTCGACGAACGTGGCAGCGCAGTGATCGAAGGCTTGCTCGATGCCGAACAATGCCGCGATATCGCCGCCAACTACGCCGACGAGTCGCGCTATCGCAGCCGCGTGGTGATGGCACGCCACAACTTCGGTCGAGGCGAATACAGATACTTCCGATATCCCCTGCCCGATCCCGTGCAGCAAATGCGCGGCGCGCTGTACCCGCAGCTCGCGGCCTTGGCCAATCAGTGGAACGACCGCATGGGCGTTGCCGTGCCATATCCGGCCACGCACGAAGCCTTCCTGGCCCGCTGCCATGACGCCGAGCAGACGCGGCCCACGCCGCTGCTGCTCAAATACGGTGCCGGCGACTACAACTGCCTGCATCAGGATCTTTACGGCGAACACGTGTTTCCGCTGCAGGTGGCGATCCTTCTGTCCGAGCCCGGGCGCGACTTCAGCGGTGGTGAGTTCGTGCTCACCGAGCAGCGTCCCCGCATGCAGTCTCGCGTCGAGGTGGTACCGCTGCGGCAAGGCGATGCGGTGATCTTTGCCGTCAACCAGCGGCCGGTCGCCGGCACGCGAGGTTCGTACCGGGTGACCATGCGTCACGGCGTGAGCCGCGTGCGCAGCGGCCAGCGTCACACGCTGGGTGTCATATTCCACGACGCTCAGTAGGCATGCAGCACGATCAGGTGCGTATCCTTTAGGATGGTCGCTTTCGTACTTCGAAAGGATCGTGCCGCCCATGCAGAACCACGAACCGACCGTTGCAACCGGCCAACCCGAACATCACCTGCAGCGAAACCTGCGCAACCGCCACCTGCAGCTGATCGCCATCGGCGGCGCGATCGGCACCGGCCTGTTCATGGGCTCGGGCAAGACCATCAGCCTCGCCGGCCCATCGGTGATCTTCGCCTACGCGATCATCGGCAGCGTGCTGTTCTTCATGATGCGGGCGATGGGCGAGCTGCTGCTGTCCAACCTGAACTACAAGTCGTTCGTCGATTTCAACTACGACTTGCTCGGCCCCTGGGCGGGCTTCTTCACCGGCTGGACCTATTGGTTCTGCTGGGTTGTCACCGGGATTGCGGACATTGCGGCCATCACCGGCTATATCCAATTCTGGGCGCCGCACGTGCCGCTGTGGCTGCCCGGTTCGGCCTGCATTCTCCTGTTGCTGGGGCTCAACCTGCTGACCGTCAAGTTGTTCGGCGAAATGGAGTTCTGGTTTGCGCTGGTGAAGATCGTCGCCATCGTCGCGCTGATCGCCGTCGGCATCGTGCTGATCGCCATCGGCTTCACCTCGCCGACCGGCGCCAAGGCGGCGGTGTCCAATCTGTGGGCGAACGGCGGCTGGTTCCCGCACGGCGGTTCCGGATTCATGGCGGCGTTCCAGATCGCGGTGTTCGCCTTTGTCGGCATCGAACTGGTGGGTACCGCATCGGCCGAGGCGCGCGATCCGGAAAAGACCTTGCCCAAGGCCATCAACTCCATTCCCATCCGCGTGATCATCTTCTACGTGCTTGCCCTGCTGGTGATCATGACGGTCACGCCGTGGAACGAAGTGGCGCCGGATCGCAGCCCGTTCGTGAACCTGTTCATGCTGATCGGCATTCCGATCGCCGCCAGCCTGATCAACTTCGTGGTGCTCACCTCGGCCACGTCGTCCGCCAACAGCGGCATCTATTCGACCGGACGCATGCTCTACGGTCTTTCTGCCGGCAGGCTCGGCCCCAAGCCGTTCGCCAAACTGAGCAACAACAACGTGCCGGCGAACGGCCTGGCGTATTCGTGTTTCCTGCTCTTCATCGGCGTATTCCTGCTCTACCAGGAAGGCGACGTCATGAAGGTCTTCACTATCGTTACCACCATCTCCAGCATCTGCTTCATCTTCGTGTGGTCGCTGATCATGATCGCCTACATGCGCTACCGGAAACTGCACCCGGAGCGCCACGCGACGTCGATCTTCAAGATGCCCGGCGGCGTGGCGATGTGCTGGATCGTGCTGGCCTTCTTCGCCTTCGTGCTGTGGGTGTTCGCGCAGAAGCAGGACACCCTGCAGGGCCTGATCTACACGCCGATCTGGTTCATCTGCCTGGCGCTCTGCTACCCGCTCTATCGCCGGCAGGCGATCGAGCACCGCAAGCAGACGCATTGACGGTGCGACGCATGGCGGCGCGCGGCCCAGGCCCGCGCCGTCATGACCCAAGTCGGGCCTGAATCACAGGCATAAAAAAACGGCCGCCAGGGCCGTTTTTTTTGTGAATGGCGATGCTTCCATTCACTGAATCTGGAGCGGGAAACGAGACTCGAACTCGCGACCCCGACCTTGGCAAGGTCGTGCTCTACCAACTGAGCTATTCCCGCATCGGAGTCGCGCATTGTAATGGCTAATCCGCGGCCGTCAAGCACCTGTCATGAATCTCAGGGCTTCTTTTATTCAGTCGTCGTTGCGGGGCAGCGGATGGCCGGAGCCGTCGCCCTTCAGGCTGGGCCAGGCGGCACGCAGGTAGTACAGGCCCGACCAGATGGTGAGGATGCCGGCGATCACCAGCAGCCCTTCGCCGATGTGATACAGGCGCAAGGCCTCGGCGTCCTTCTCGTGCTGAACGATCAGCACGATCAGCGCCACCATCTGCATGGTGGTCTTGAGCTTGCCGATGAAGGCCACTTTGACCGTGGCGCGCATGCCGATCTCAGCCATCCATTCGCGCAAGGCGGAGACGCTGATCTCGCGCCCCACGATAATGGCAGCCGTGATCGCCATCAGGATGCCCGGCCAGCCGCCGCGATGGGTTTCCACCAGCAGGAACAGCGTCACCGCCACCATCAGCTTGTCGGCGACCGGATCGAGGAAGGCACCAAAGGCCGAGGTGAGATTCATGCGGCGGGCGAGATAGCCGTCCAGCCAGTCGGTGATGGCCGCCAGCGCGAACACGATGGCCGCCGTGATGTTGTGCCCCGGAAATTGCCAATAGAACACCACCACCATCACCGGCAACAGCAGGACGCGAAACAGGGTCAGCCAGGTGGGCAGGTTGATGTGCATAAATCCTTTCCGGTTTGCAGCAGTCAGCAGGGAAGCGTGTGGATCAACGACATCATCAACCATTGGCGCCTACGATCATGGGCGATTGTGGCGTACGCCGGCATGACCGTCTGCACTGTCTCACGCGAATCAGCCATGGAGTGCAGCATAAATGCGTTCGGCCAGCCCGCGATCAATGCCCTTCACGCGGGTGAGCTCCTCCACGCCGGCCGCTTCCACGCCGGCAAGACCGCCAAACGCCTTGAGCAAGGCCGAGCGGCGGCGCGCACCGACGCCGGCAACATCCTCGAGCACGCTGCGCTCGCGCGCTTTCTCGCGGCGCTTGCGATGGCCGGTGATGGCAAACCGATGCGCCTCGTCGCGCACAGCCGCCACCAGGTGCAGCGCCGGCGATGACGGACCCGGATGCAGGTGGCGGCCCGAGTCGGCCAGCACCAGCGTCTCCTCGCCTGCGCGGCGACCCGGCCCCTTCGCCACGCCAACCACGTGGATGCCGGTCACGCCCAGTTCGCGCAGCACGTCCAGCGCCTGCGCCACCTGCCCGCTGCCGCCGTCGATCAGCAGCACGTCGGGCCGCGCGCCCTCGCCTTCGGCCAGCCGGCGGAAGCGGCGCACCAGCGCCTGATGCATGGCCGCGTAGTCGTCGCCGCCGGTGATGCCGGTGATATTGAAGCGCCGGTAGTGCGACTTCTCCGGGCCTTCGGGGCCAAACACCACACAGGAGGCCACGGTGAGCTCGCCCTGCGTGTGGCTGATATCGAAACACTCGATGCGGCGCGGCGGCTCGTCCAGCTCCAGCAACTTCTGCAGATCGTCGAAACGCGCCCCCAAAGTCTGGCGGCTGGCCAGTCGGGCCGTCAGCGATGCCTGGGCATTGCGCTCGGCCATCTGCAGGAAGCGCGCACGTTCGCCGCGCACGCTGGATTTGAGCTCCACCGCATGGCCCGACTGCTGCGCCAGCACTTCGCCGAGGACCTGTTGGGTGGGCAGCGTTTCGCCCAGGATCAGCTCGCGCGGGACCGGACGGTCCAGGTAGTACTGCGCGATGAACTGCTCCAGCACGTCGGACGGTTCGGCATCCAGCGGCAGGCGCGGGAAGAAGTCGCGCGTACCCAGGCTGATGCCGTTGCGGAAGAACAGCACACTCACGCAGGCCATGCCCGCCTCGATGCGGCAGGCAAGCACGTCCATGTCCGCACTCGCGCCCTGCACGTGGTGCTCGGCCTGCAGCTTGCGCAAGGCGCCGACCTGGTCGCGGAACGACGCCGCGCGCTCGAATTCCAGCGCCTTGCTGGCCTGCTCCATCTGGCTGGTCAGCTCGTCAATGACCGCGCTGCTGCGGCCTTCGAGGAACATTTCCGCGTGGCGCACGTCGTTGCGATAGTCCTCGACCGTGACCAGCTGCACGCACGGTGCCGTGCAACGACCGATCTGGTGCTGCAGGCAGGGCCGCGAGCGGTTCTTGAAATAGCTGTCCTCGCACTGGCGCACCTTGAACAGCTTCTGCATCAGGTTGAGGCTTTCGCGCACGGCGAAGGTGCTCGGGTACGGCCCGAAATAGCGGCCCGGCAGATTGCGAGCGCCGCGATGAAAGGCCAGCCGCGGGTAGTCCTCACCGCCCGACAGATAGATGTACGGGTAACTTTTATCGTCGCGCAGCAAGATGTTGTAGCGCGGCTTGAGCGACTTGATCAGCTGCGATTCGAGCAGCAGCGCTTCGCCTTCGGTGCGCGTGATGGTGATCTCGGTCCGCGCGATCTGCGAGACCATCGCCGCGATGCGCGGCTCCATGCGCGGCTTGAGGAAATAGCTGCCGACGCGCTTCTTGAGGTTGCCGGCCTTGCCCACGTACAGCAGCTCGCCGTCCTCGTCGAAATAACGATAGACGCCGGGCGAGGTGCTCAGGTTTTTGACGAAAGCCTTGCCGTCAAAGGCTTGCGGCGGCGGTGTGGACTGCATCGTGTGATTCTATCCGTTCACTGTTGCCCGCAGGCGGGCGATCAGGCCATCCACGCCCTGCTCCGCCAGCGCCACGGCATGGCGAAAGCCCTCGGCGTCGCCGAAGTACGGATCGGGAAACTCTTCCGGCGCGGCCACGCCCGCCCATGGCAGGAACAAGGCCGGCGCCGCGCCACCCGACCGGCGCAACCCTTCGAGTGTCTCCAGATTGTCCTGGTCCATCGCCAGCACCCAGTCGAACGCCTGGAAATCGGCGGCCCGCACCTGTCGCGCGCGATGCGTCGACAAGTCATAGCCCGCCTCCGCCGCCGCACGCAGCATGCGCGGATCGGCGCCCTTGCCGATGTGCCAATGGCCGGTGCCGCAGGAGGCCAGCGACAACGACAGGCCGGCCTGTGCCGCGCGCTGGCGGGCCACCGCTTCCACCAGGGGTGAGCGGCAAATATTTCCAAGGCAGACGAACAGAATGGACGGGACTGGCGCGCTTTTCATCAGATAGGAATGTCCTCGTCGCGACGTCCTGGCGCAGGCATCGCATGAAAACTCGAAATGGCTGCGGAAAGGGCCGCAATCAAGCCCTCAGGGAGTGACTAAAGTCACGATTGTTGTGACACGCGAAGTCTGCCTATGCTTGCCCGATCCACAGGGAGGAAGAAAGTGAATCGCAAGCTCATTACGATAGCGGCCGTTGCCATGCTGCTGGGCCAGGCGGCCGTCGCGGGACCCGCCGGACAAGACGCCCCGGCTCCGGCCTCGCCCACGGCAGGCGCCAGCGCCAATGCGGCGGGCGATCATCCGGCGAGCATCGACGAAGATCGCCCCCAGCCGGCGCCGCGTTTTTCCGCCGCGATGAAGAACAACGCCGGCACGGGCACGGTGGTGGTGATGGTCCAGGTCGGCCCCGACAACAAGGCCAAGTCCTTCCACGTGATGATGTCGTCCGGCTCCAAGGCTCTCGACGACGAGGCCATCCGCACGGCGAAGGGCTGGTCGTACAAGTCGGCCGTCAAGAACGGCGTGCCCGCCGATGGCTATGTGCAGGTTCCGATCAGTTTCAACAAATAGTCTGACCGGCTGATCGTCGACGGGGTCGACGAAAGACCGATTGGAGGAGCGCGCGTGGGCTGCCTGCCTCTACCCATCCTGTTCGTGCTCGGCTTTTTGATCGGCCGCGCCGTTGCCGGTACCAACGGCGCCCTGTGGGGCGCCGGCATCGGGCTGGTCGTGGGCCTCGTACTGGGCGGCCTGTTCGTGATGCTGCTGCGTCGCCGTCGCTGAAGATCAGCGCTGGGCCAGCCAGCGCTCCGCACGCTCGAGGTCGGCCTCGGTATCGATGCCCGGCGGGAACGGCTCAGGGGTCAACCGCGCGGCAATGGCATAGCCGTGTTCGAGCACGCGCAGCTGCTCCAGCGATTCGGCCTCCTCCAGCGGCGTGCGCGCCAGCGTGGTGTAACGCTTGAGGAAGCCTGCGCGATACGCATAGATGCCGATATGGCGCAGGAATGGCGCGCTCGCCGGCAACACATCGCGGTCGACGGCAAACGCATCGCGTGCCCACGGCAACGGCGAACGGCTGAAATACAGCGCCCGCCCGTTGGCCGCACGCACCAGCTTGACGACATTGGGATCGAACAGCTCATGCGCCTCCACGATCGGCGTGGCCAGCGTGGCCATCGGCGCATCATCCTCGGCCAGCGCGCGCGCCACTTCGCGGATACCTGCCGCTGGCGCGAACGGCTCGTCGCCCTGCAGATTCACCACGATGGCCTCGTCGGGCCACGCGTAGAACTCGGCACATTCGGCCAGGCGATCGCTGCCCGAGGCGTGGTCGCTGCGCGTCATGCAGACATCCACCCCATGCCCTTGCAAGGCGTCGGCGATGCGCTGATCGTCCACCGCCACCACCACCTGCGTGGCGCCCGCCTCCAGTGCGCGTTGCGCGACGCGAACCACCATCGGCACACCGGCGATATCGCGCAAGGGCTTGGCCGGCAGGCGCGTGGAGCCGTAGCGGGCGGGGATGGCGACGATGAAGGACGGCGTGGCAGTGGGCATGGCGATCTCGAAGCGGACGGCCAAGCGTAACGTGTAGACCTCAGCCTCGCCTACACCTGTAGGAGCGCACTTGTGCGCGACCGCCGCACACCGACACGCACCGGTCGCGCACAAGTGCGCTCCTACAAGGCTTTGGGTGCGCTCCCACAAGGTCAGCCAGTCAGTCGGCCCTGAGGTCGAAACCGCAACCGTTGACGAGTTCAAGAAAGCCCGGGAACGATGTCGCGACGTTCTCGCAAT
>Ga0209672_101115_pt1 | contig 11296 bp, 11 predicted proteins | sample AraplaCol_mMS_r2_FD_184273 | JGI IMG/M metagenome (GOLD analysis project Ga0209672, IMG submission 184273) | Arabidopsis root microbial communities from North Carolina, USA - plate scrape CL_Col_mMS_r2 (SPAdes) (version 2) | ecosystem: Host-associated > Plants > Roots > Endosphere | place: USA...
AAGCGTATCTTGAGGCGCGGGTGGGGCAGTGAATTGATATTTGACGAGCTAGAAATTTCTGCCCGCCTGCGAAACGTTCGAATACCTGCCGGAGACGTCATTGCCAGCGCCAGGATAACCGGTCCCGGCGAACGATTGGCACTTCACTCGGCGAGGCCTTCTTCGAACGCGATCGCTGCTTCGACCGCGGCCACCGGTATGTCGTATAGCCTCGAGACGAGGTTCTTGTTTCCTTCCGCCACGAACGCATCGAACAGGATCGAAGTTCTAACCGCGCAGTCGGCCACGATCGGCTTGCCGAACGCGATCTCGGGATCAAGCACGATCGCCTTGCTGCGCGGAGACGGATACCAGCGTCTCGCCATGTCGTCCCGATCGAACTCAATGCCCCGATACAGGGAAGGCTCGATGACCTTCTGGAACGCGTACTGGCCCTTGACGAGATCTAGCAATTCAGTCTCGCCCGTTTCGTTGATCGCCGACGTGAAGATCTTCCGGCCATCGGTTTGGAATCGGCGAGAGGTAAACGGAAAGGGTAGTTCGAAGAGTTGGCGAGCTTTACGGCTCGCCACCCGAATCGTCTGGGGGCTAACACCGTGGCGCCGAAACGCGCGAACGAATCGGAGCTCGAGAAGGTCGTGAAAGCTGATGCCTTCGATCTCCTCGCTAGCTAGCTTAGGCTCCCATAGCGGAGCAGCACGGACCGGTCGGCCATTTGCCTCTTCGCGATACGAATATCCATCGAGCCAGCGGCGCAGATCCCGAACCGGGATTTTTGTCAGCCTTGCGGCCTCATGGAAGGTATAAAGGCCCACGCCCGTAAGCTTCATGTCCCCTCCTTCCATAAGTTTGATGAGCCGGAAGGTTTTTCGGCACCGAGACAGGGGACTTTACCGAATCCGCAAATTGTCGGCACAAGTCACCGCTCTTTTGGGCACGTCACGTCCTATCGTCGTTGGCATGGCTCCGAGGACTCTCGGCCTTCCCGCAGGCAGCGCACGAATTTTCGCCGAGCGCGAAGTCTGATTTTCTGCGTGGAAAAGTCCTTGCCCGTCTCGCGTCATGAGAATCATGGGACGACGACACTAGCGGCGAGGCATATGCCGTTTGGGAATCCTCGACAGCTATCCGCTCTCGGATCCTGTTCGTCGCACTGGCAAACGCTTTCATATCCAAACTCATGCCCGAAACAAACACAACAGGTCAACAGCAGGCCACCTCTGCCACCGAGAGCCCTGATTTCGTAACAGCGGTTCGCGACAGCATCCTCAGCATGAACCCGGCGCTCAGTGACGATCCCGCGTTGTTCGACCGGCTCGCCACCGCCTATGCAGAAGCCAAGCGTCTGGGGTTGACAGAGGAAGATCTCCTCGCGGAGTTCCTGTTCCTGGAGACGGAGGTACGGGGCTTTTATCGCGAACCAGCAGTCTCGGCATGGCTTCAGAAGCCGGGAGCTCCGGTCGATCGTCGCTTCCAAGACTTGCTCGAGGTGCTTCGAAAAAAACTTCTGCAAGGACAGGAGGAACGCTAATGGCAAAGGCTCGTCCGTCACATCTAGAGCAAGCAGCGATCACGCTGGCAGCGTTGCTCGCGGCGGTGGATAGCGCCATCCGCGGAGTCTTTCACCGAGGGCGAACCGACGAAGACAGTCTCGAACAAGGCAAGACGAAGTCGACCTCACGCGCGATACCGGCCCCGAATGATTCCACTGAGCGTTGCCCTCCGAACCGAGGTCGGCTCGTAACCCGCAGATGGCAGATGTCCCACGTTTCGCGGGAGTATCAGGCTCGCGTTACGGGGTTCGTGCCAACCACGGAATGGCAATTTCAGAAGATCGAATTTGACGGCTTCCACCCAACGAAATGTCTCTTACAAGAGGCGAAAGCCCGCTACGACCAATTTTTTGATCCGGCGACCGGCAAGCCGAAAAGGTTCTTCAGATCGTTTGGCGTGCAACGCATGTTGAATCAAGCCCGCACCCAAAGCAAGGTCACCCTCAGCAATCCACCGACGCAGCTGGCCTGGTACTTCATGCAACCCGTTTCCCACCGATATTTCTCAGGCCTGTTCGACCAGGAAAATCTGCCGATCGTTTCCGTACTTTATCCCTGACATGCACATAGTCCTGAAATTCTACTTGCAGCAAGACACCCTTCCCTCCCGTGAAGAGCATGTTGGCGAGCTATGGAAGGTCGCCAAACTGTTCGAACCGTTTGGATTCCCTATTGAAGACTGGTATCCGCCCGCGCCGACGCGGAAGAAGTCGCTCGCGAATCCGGCGTTCAGTCGGAATGGCCCCACGGCGCCTGCCCTCGAGATGCTTCGCATAAGAGATGAGAAAGACAAAACCACCGACTTTCACTTCCGCAGGACAGGTGTATGGAACGGCAAGGAAGACGGCAGGGGCGTAGTATTCTCCATCTTGTTGTCGTCTGACGTTGACAACCGGACGTGCCTACTTGATCTCCAAATCGATGAAGTCGTCGAACTCGGTGACGCGGGCAACATGCAGCAGTTCATGCTTGGCTTGCTCGACATATGGCCCGCAGCTTTCTATATTCGCGTCGGCCCGCTGATGTACTACACCACGCACCAGGTCTTCTCGGATAGACCGGGGGTGGGGTGGATGCTCTACCTCAATGAAGCCATCACAGCCGCGCAGGTGCCAGAAGCGGCTGCAGTGATCCCTGTCATGAGTGGCGATAAAACGAAAGGCAGCATTATCGTCAGCGTTGACGACAAGGTCTTCTCAGTCCATGAAGCCGTGCACGTAAAAACCGCCAACGCGATCGAAGTGCGGCTCGCGGATCAAGATCTTTTGCCACGATACTGAGTTGCATCGCCGAAGCCACAACAATTTCGCTCGATCAGTGGCATGGAACACGCGAGGTCAAACGCCGGTTGCCGCGACCATCTCAAGCCATCGGCTCCGCGTAATCCGATACAGCACTTGATGGCGCAGCAGATTGCCTTCGGGAACGAGCGGATGCTCGAAATCATCGCCGGGGTCGCGTTGCATCCCCAGCTTCGCCATGACCCGCATGGACTTCTCATTCGCGGTGCCCGCGTTGGCCACGATCTCCGGCAACTGAAGCGACTCGAAACCGAACCGGATTGCGGCTGCGGCAGCCTCCGGCGCATAGCCAAATCCCCAGAAAGGTCGAGCGATTCGCCAGCCCACTTCGACTGCCGGTGTGAAGTGAGCCTCATAGGTAACGGGCAGCAAACCGACCGCGCCGACAAAGGCGCCGTCTTGCTTAGCTTCGACCGCCCAGAAGCACATGCCGTACTTCTTCTGGTTTTCAATTTGGCGATCGATCCATGTGTGATAGGCGTCGTGCGGAGTGAGCGGGAGCAGGTGCTCCATGACGCCTTCGTCGGCAGACATGTCCGCGAAAGGCTGCCTGTCCGCTTCCCTCCATGGGCGCAAGATCAGCCGCTCAGACTCGATTGGCATGGGACGTCTTCCAGGAATCGTTTAGGTCGATGATCTTACACGTGGGTCAGCGTCGCTGGCACGAGAGACGCCAGGTTCGCAAACTCGTAGGGGAAATCGCACTCGGGCTTATCACTGAATCGCGTCCCGGTTACTGTCCCGGAACCTGCAAAAGAGTTTGTGAAGAGAGTCTGCAATGAGAATTGGTCCCGACGACAGTACGTCCAGCGCACACATTCGGCCGGGCCATGACGGTTCAGGCGAGTCAACGCGGCAGATATCCAAACAACCGCAGGCGCCAGGACCGTTGGCGGGATTGCTCGGAGGGCAAAAGCACGCGGATGAGGCGGGGCCGCGGCCCAGTATCCGCGGGATGGCCCTCACCGGGATCGGCGCAGATACGCCCAGCCGGGTGGCCTCTGTTCCCCTGGCTGTGCAGGCTCTGGTCGACCAGTACCCGACACTCATCGCGCTTGGCTACACGCGGGCCGACCTGGTCAAGATTGCCAGCGTCGACGGCGGCGCCTATGCCTTGCAGACCCTGTTCGACAGGCACGCGGCACTGACTGCGCTCGACTACACGCGGACCGATCTGGTCAGGGTTGCCGGAAATGACGGCGGCGGCCAAGCCCTGCAGACCCTGCTCGACCGGCACGAGGCGCTCGCCGCGCTCGAATACACGAGGGCCGATCGGGTCAAGGTTGCCGGCAACAACGGTGGCGCCCAGGCTCTACAGGCCCTGCTCGACAGGCACGAGGCACTCACCGCACTGGAGTACACGCGGGCCGATCTGGTCAAGGTTGCCGGTACCCCCGGTGGCGCCCAGGGACTGCATGCCCTGCTCGACCAGCACCCGAAACTCACCGCGCTCAAATACACGACGGCCCATCTGATCAACGTTGCCAGCAACAAAGGGGGCGCCCAGGCCCTACAGGCCCTGCTCGATAGGCACGAGGCACTCACCGCGCTCGGCTATACGCGGGCCGATCTGGTCAAGGTCGCCGGTAGCGCCGGTGGCGTTCACGCCTTGCAGGCCCTGCTCGACAGGCACGACGAACTCACCGAGTTCGGCTACACGCGGGCCGATCTGGTCAATGTCGCCGGTAACGACGGCGGTGCCCAAGCCCTACAAGCACTGTTCGACCAGCATTCAAAACTCACCGAGCTCGGCTACGAGACGGCCGATCTGGTCAAGGTGGGCGGCAACGACGGCGGTGCCCAGGCCCTACAGGCCCTGCCCGAGCAGCACCCGAAACTCACCGCGCTCGAGTACACGCAGGCCGATCTGGTCAGGGTTGCCGGTAATACGGGCGGCGCCCAGGCGCTTCAGGCCCTGCTCAAAAGGCACAAGACGCTCACCGAGCACGGCTGCACGCGGGCCGATCTGGTCAAGGTTGCAGGCCACACCGGTGGCGCCCAGGCCTTGCAGGCCATGCAGGCCCTGCTCGAAAGGCCCGACGAACTCAACGCGCTCGGGTACACGCCGGCCGATCTGGTCAACGTTGCCGGTAATGACGGCGGCACCCAGGCCCTGCAGGCCCTGCTCGACAGGCACGACGATCTCACGGCGCTCCGCTACACATCGGCCGATCTGGTGAAGGTTGCCAGTAACAACGGCGGCGCCCAGGCTCTGCAGACGTTGCTCGACATGCACGCGCCACTCACCGCGCTCCGCTACACGCAGGCCGATCTCGTCAAGGTTGCCGGCAACATCGGCGGTGCCCAGGCCCTGCAGGCTCTGCGCAACAAGCACGGCGAACTGATCGCGCTCGGCTATACGCGGGCCGATCTAGTCGACGTTGCTGCCAACATTGGCGGCGCCCAAGCCCTGCAGGCCTTGCTGGACAGGCACGAGGCACTCACCGCGCTTAAATACACGCGGGCCGATCTGGTCAGGATTGCCGGTAACAGCGGTGGCGCCCAGACCCTACAGACCCTGCTCGACCGACACGAGGCACTCACCGCGCTCAAGTACACGCGGGCCGATCTGGTCAAAGTTGGCGTCTACGGCGGCGCCGCTCAGGCCCTGCGGACCCTGCTCAACAGGCACGAGGCACTCACTAGCCTCGGGTACACGCGGGCCGATCTGGTCAAGATTGCCGCCAACACCGGTGGCGCACAGGCCCTGCGGGCTCTGCTCGCCCGGCACGAGGCACTCACCTCGCTTGGCTATACGCCGGCCGATTTGATCAAGGTTGCCAGCCGCAGCGGTGGCGCTCAGGCTCTCAAGGCCCTGCAAGAGGTTCACTCAACCCTTACTTCGTATGGCTTTTCCAACGACGATCTCGTCAGGATGGCAGGTCACACCGGCGGCGCGCCTGCGCTGCGCGCCGTGGTCACTTACTTCAATGAGCTGAATGAGCGCGGCTACAGCCTCGAGGAGATCGTCTACCTGGGAAGCCGAGCGTCTGGCGCGGCAGGCAAAGTGAAGCAGGCGGCGACGGGTAAGGGGGTCGTCGGGGTTCGTGAAGGCGCATAAGCCCGCACCAGCACCCGATCCGATCGTTCCCGGGACGGCATATGCAATGCGCCCGTTGTGTTTCGTCGCAGCGCCAACCCCTTCTTACCAGAACGCAAGTTTGTCAAACGCCCAGTGGAAAAAGCCACCTATTGCATTACGCACGCCGCTCCACGCATCGGCGCCTAGGCTTTTAATAGCATCCATCGCCCGGCGCAAGAAGCCCTTCGCCGTTTCGACGACTTTCGTGATCACGTTGCTGACCACTTCCTTGATATACGTAGGTATGCTTGAGCCGCCTGCGATTCCGGTGACGGTGTCAAAAAGTTGCCAAGTCGCGAACGCGGCTACTGCAACGGCGAACTGTGGACCCGTCATGGTGACACCGGTGATCTTTGCGACTGCGGCCAAGCCTTTGTTGATCAACTGGGACGCACCCTTGAGTGCGGAGTGTTCCAGTGCCTTAGCGGCAAAGCGGGCCATCGTGGTGGTGATGCGCTGGACGAGCGCGCCGGTCGCTTTGGAAATGACTTCCTCTGCGTGCAATTCAAGAGCCTTCGCGGCCTTAAGAACGGGCGCAGATAGACGGTACAACTCGTAGCTCGCGGCTTCATACATCGCGTTCTCTGCCCGCTTATTCCAGTGAAAGCCTTTGATGCACCAAGTGACGAAGTGTTCGCAGTCGTTGAGCTCGACGTTGGAGAACTTTTGGTTCAGGCGCATGAGCGCGCGTGACACGCTCATGGTACGACCGAACCGCCGACTGCTGTAAGTGCGAACGTTGACCCTCTCACCCTGGCTAAACCGTTCGAGGCTGACGAGTTCGACGCGACCCGTCATAGCACTGTCTGAGTGCCCGGCGTAGCGCGCGACGGTGCCATCGCCGATATACAGTCCGTGATGGTTATAGCCGCGATGCGGCACGTAAACGTGATCGCCGATGTTGAGTTCGTAAGTTGTTTGCACTGGAATGGCCCGGGTCTGGTCAACTTGAGACTGCCGGCCAAAGAGGTTCGCGCAGCCGCCTTTCTTTCCCAATGCGATATCGGCATGGAAACGCAATACTTGAGCTCCGCCACGCTTGGTTGAAACGGAAGGCGTGATGCGGTTGGTCCAGCGTTTGGGACGAGCCGGCCACCGGCTGTTGTTGGTGTCGCTCGCAGTCGCTGCCTATGATGTCGTCGAAGCTGACGACAAACCGCGCGAAGCAATGCGGCAAGGCGCTCCGGCCGGCGCCGGCCTTATCGGCGGGTGGGCCGCTGGCAACGCAGCGGTTGCGGTCGGCGTGTGCGCGGCGACTGCGCCCGTCTGTGTTGGCGCGTTCGCGTTTGTTGGTGGCTTGCTAGCGAACTCTATGGGGCTGACGCCAGGTTCGGCTCTTGGTACCCACGCCCGACGAGGTGACCATCGTGACGGAATCGTTGAACCTCGAACGCCGCGCCCCGGTCTGGGAAGCGCTCTCGGAACTGTTCGTCGGGAAAGAACTCCAGGACTACGATTACGCCGGCATTGCCAAAACGCTGCGCCTATCCGGTTACTCAGTTGAAGAACTCGAAAAGGTACTTCGCGAGGAGGTCGCGCCGGTTTTTCGAAGCAATCTTTCTGCGCTCGCCATACCCGAAATGGAAGGGTGGGCACACGACACGGTCGTGGAAGAGATACGGGCTTACCTGGAACGCGAGAGAACCGGCATACCTCGACTGTTGATGCGTTTGGGAGCGTCCAGGGCACTGCCAGATGCGGCGACTAAGCGATGGCAGCGAATCATATCTCTGCTTTCGTAGTTGCTCACACCGATGGTCGTCTTGGCCGCGACTAGGTCCTGAATCAACCCAGCGATTCGCTCGAAGGACTCGTCGTCTTCTTTCCCCGTGGACAGGGAGATAAGCACGTTCGCGTCAAAGAGGATCATCCACGCCCCGTATTTTTTTCCAGACGCTTACGGGATCGTCAATATCGCCCCATGCATTTTTTTTCACACCGCGCAGGGCTTCAACAACTTCGTCCAGCCCAGCATCATCCAAAACATCGAACGACTGAATCAGAAGCGACTCCAGCTCCCAACTCCCCGCGCTGGTCCTGCTCCACTTGCCGTTCCCCGAAAGGCGTAGTGATTCCGCCAAGAAATGGCGCGACAACTCCTTCGCCTGGGCCACCCCTCTGATTTCACACTTGAAGACGGTTCCTTCCCTGTCGCGGACAGCTACCGGAATCGTGTCGCCCCGGCCTCCGATCCTGATAACAACACCGTCCAACGTGGTTGGCTGGTAGATCGTGATCGGATCGACGACGGGCAATTTTCGGCCTGGGAACTCGAGGAGTTTTGCTTTGCCGCTGCGCGTGATCGCCCCTACTGCGTTATCCGCTCGCAACAGCTTGTCAATCGCCCGAAACGCCTTTTGCGCCTCTGGATCGGGATCGCCTGTCCTGACGCTTTGCAGGCGCTGAAAAACCTTAGGAAACGCAGGCTCCTCAATCGTCACCTGGATGATTGCGCTTCCCTCGCACAACTTCTCGAAATGGACCGAATCATCCTGCCCATACAAAGCTGACAGGTGCACGAGGTACTCCGCCAACCTTGCCATAGGCAACGTATCGGATGTGAAGCCGTCGATTCTGAAGTTAAGTCGTTCCCGGGTATTCATTTTTGCAACCGCTGGGACGGGAATACCGTCTCTCGCCGACATCGTAGCAGGGAGCCAGATACCCGCAGATCGACGGCAAGCCGGCGGCTACCGTCAATCCAGGCGTACCGGCCGAAACAGCACGGCCTGCTTTGGTGGCCTGGGATCCGACGCTACGCCGGCGGCGTCCAGCACTTTCGCTCCGGTGGCCACCGTTTCGATCAGGTGCCTGCCGAGCGCGCCGACGACCACGTCCGCCGCGGTGCCCCCAACAAACACCGTTCGCGCGCGTCGAATGGATATCAGCGCACCCAATGCAACGCAAGCGCGCCGACCGAAATCAACGTCGCGACCGCGGCCACAATCGTGCTCCGGCGTGCGCGGAGCGTCGCGCGATGCGCAATCGCTGACAGCTTCGCATGTGCGGCACTCGCTTGCGCGCGCGTCTCGCTAATGTTCGCCGTGAGCATGTCCACGTCACGCGCGGACTGCGCGAACATCGCTTCCAGCCGCGCGATCGACGCGTCCTGTGCCACCGCACGCGTTTCCTGCGCGCGCAGTTCGGCGGCCAAGACCTGCTCGCGCGCGGCGAGCTCAGTCAGCGCGGCGGCTGCGGCCTGCGCGCGGCCTTCCTGATCGTCGAGTCGTGCGACGATCGCGCCGGCCTGCGCCTGCACGTGACTCGCCTGCTCGGAGAGACGCGCATCGTACTCCTCGAAGCGTGCGGCGGCGTGCGCCATCGCGTCGGCCTGCGCGGCGCTCACCTGCGCAACCGTGTCCTTGACCTCCTCGCGCATCGACGCCTGCTCCGCGCGCATCGCATCGATGGACTTGGCGACGTGCGAAAGCAGATCGTCGCGCGTCGATTTCACTTCCTCCGCGATGGCGATAAGCTTCTTCGCGCCTTCCTGCGTCAGGCCGCGCAGTTCGAAATACTTCTCGACTAAATCGCGCAGGTCGGTCGCCTGCTTCTCGAGCACGCGCTGTTGCGCGCTGATCTCCTTCGTCTGCTGCCCGATCTCGCGTGTCTGCCCCGCGATCTGGTCCTGCTGCAAGCCGATCTGCCGTTGCTGCTGCTCGAGGCGCTGCGACTGAAGCAAGCTAATCACCATCAGCTGCGCGAGACTCTTGGCAAAGTCGGCCTGCAATTCCTGCGCATCGAGCTGCGCGCTGTCCATATCGTCCTGATGCCACTTGCGCATGAACCAGTTGCGCTGCTCGTGCGCATTGCGCGCGCGCTTCAGGTCGCCGAGGCGATTAAAGCGTGCCTTGAATTCGGACAGCACTTCCTTGATATTGATCTGGTCGAGCAGATCGCGCGGCACTTCGATCTTCGCGAAATCGTGAATGAGGTCGGTCATGGTCGGTCGTTGAGTCGATAATCGGAAAGTAGCCGTTCGAGTTCGTCGTCCGCTTGCTTCAAACGTTCGAAACCGTCTTGCATCGCGATGAGCGTGCCTGCGCTGGTGTCGATGGCCGCAGCGCCCGCTTCGATCGCGTCGTGCAAACGCGCCTGCGCATGCGCGAGATCGCGCGCCATCGCCTCATACGTCACGAGCATGTCCTGATAACGGCGCGAGTTCGCGTACTGCTGCTCGAGGAAATCGCCGAGCTTGTTGGCAACATCGGCCTGGGCGTCCAGCACGCCGATCTGTGCGTCGAGGCGCTCGGTGCCGGGATCGGACAGCCAATCGAACAGGCGATCGATCGCGAAAACGGTGAGCGCGGTCATCAGCCCCGTAAGAATGCCGGTAACGGCCGGCGCGACAATGCCCGCGATCGGAGCAAGAAACGGAATAGCGACGAGCAGGCCCTTGACAGATTCCTCGAGCATCATGCCGAGGCTCATCGTAATGGCGCCCGCGATCAACTTGGTCGCCTCGCGAGCGACGTCCATGCCCGACATGTCCTGAGGCGGCCGGCACACCAGCTTGAACGCTTGCCAGAGCGCGTTCAAGCTCTCGCGGATGATGGTGACGATCTTCGCCGACGTCGTGATGAGGTTATTGATGAGGAAGGTCAGCACGTTGCTCACGAGACCCTGCACGCCTCCGTCGACGAGCGCATCAAACGCGTCGTGCATCCTGCTGGCGACGCGCTGCACCGTGCGCTCGAGCGCCTGCGAGATGCGATCGACGAGATTCTCGGCCGGCGCGGGCGAACGCACGATCGCGCTCACTTCCACGTAGCTGCTGTTGACGAACTCGTTCAGCAACACGCCCGTCGCCTGACGTAGCGCGTTACGTCCCGCTTCGCGGACGCTCGTGGACAGCAACTCGGCACTTTGCTTCTTCGCCTGCGCCTTAAGCCGTTCGATTTCGAAATGCCGCTCCGCCGTGCGATGCGCCTCATCGAGCCGTTCCATGTCGATGCCGAACGATTCGGCGTTCGTCTGGCCGGGCGTTTTCCTGCGCTCACTGTTGGCCCATTCGATCTTGTCCTTGTCGCCCATCGACTGATTGATAGGTGCTTCAATGGGCCGCAGGTTCTCCGGCGCGTTCGCCATCTCAACGCGCTCGGCCTTGTCCATGTACAGATTGGCGCGACTGTCGCGTTCGATCTTTGCCACGGATATGCCGTGGTCGAGCTGCGTTTGGCCGTCGCGCGGCAACTCCTTCCCGGTGGCTGCGCTGATGATCGGTTCCGGCTTCTGGAACAATTCCTTGCGCATGCGCGGCAAGTCTTTGTCGTACGCCTTGCGGTCTATGGGTTTCGTCTGCGCATCCACCCAACCCTCGTACCGCGCCGCGTCCTCGCCGGTCGCCGTTATGCCCTTTT
>Ga0209672_101120_pt1 | contig 11206 bp, 7 predicted proteins | sample AraplaCol_mMS_r2_FD_184273 | JGI IMG/M metagenome (GOLD analysis project Ga0209672, IMG submission 184273) | Arabidopsis root microbial communities from North Carolina, USA - plate scrape CL_Col_mMS_r2 (SPAdes) (version 2) | ecosystem: Host-associated > Plants > Roots > Endosphere | place: USA...
CAAAATTCCTTGTTTTGTCCCAGAACGGTTCGCAGCGACCGTTTTCCCTTGAAGCGCCCATTTCGGATCAGTACATAGAAACGACAGACCGACTGGCGCCTGCCATGCGGTACGACAGTCCCCCGGAGGAGACGAACAGGGGGCCCCGTTCCGGCGCACCAATGGGTGCACGGAGATCCCTAGGAGGCGTTTCATGTCAGTTGATCCGCGCATCGATTCCCGCATGCTGCGTCGCGTCGCACTCGCCAGTGTCATCGGCGCGACGGTCGAATGGTACGATTTTTTTCTTTACGGCGTGGTCGCCGGCATCGTCTTCAACAAGCTCTACTTTCCCGCCAGCGATCCGGTCGTCTCGACGCTGCTCGCATACACGACGTTCGCGGTCGGGTTCGTCACCCGGCCCATTGGCGGCGTATTGTTCGGCCATTTCGGCGATCGCATCGGGCGAAAGTCGGCCCTTATCCTCACATTGTTCATCATGGGCATTTCGACCGCTGGTGTTGCGTTCGTGCCCACCTACGCGCAGATCGGTGTCTGGGCTCCGATCCTGTTGCTGTCGCTGCGCGTGCTGCAAGGTATCGGGCTAGGCGGAGAGTGGGGCGGGGCGGTCTTGATGGCTTATGAATATGCACCGCAGCATCGGCGCGGTCTCTATGCGAGCCTGCCGCAAATCGGCCTTTCGATCGGCTTGTGTCTCGCATCGGGGATGGTTGCGGCGGTCTCGCACCTATTGCCCGAGAACGCGTTCTTCGCCTGGGGATGGCGCATCGCGTTCGGCGCCTCCCTCGTGCTGGTGCTCATCGGGCTCTACATTCGCCTCAAGGTGATGGAGACCCCGGAGTTCATGGCGCTCAAGCGCACGCGCCGTGAGTCGCGACTGCCGTTCGTGGAGATGTTCGTGAATTATCGACGCGAATGGCTGATCGGTATGGGGGCGCGCTATATCGACGGCGTTTTCTTCAACATCTTCGCGGTGTTTTCGATCGGCTATCTCACGCAGCACATCAAGATGGACCGCACGGACGCGCTGCTTGGCGTGATGATAGCGGCGCTCGTGATGTGCTTTTTCATTCCGCTGTTCGGTAGTTTGTCGGACCGCATGGGACGTGCACGCGTCTACAAGTGGGGCTCGTTGATTTGCGGCATCTCTGCCTACCCGGCGTTCTGGTTGATCGAAAGCCATCCTGGCAATACGGTGCTGATTTGGCTGGCGATCGTGATACCGTTCGGCGTTTTCTACGCGATGGTCTATGGTCCGGAAGCCTCCCTGTTCGCAGAGCTGTTCGACGCAAACGTCCGTTATACGGGCATCTCCTTCGTGTACCAATTCTCAGGCATCTTCGCGAGCGGTATTACGCCGATCGTTGCCACGGCACTATGGAAGATGAGCGGCGCCAAATGGTGGACCATTTGCGCATATGTCCTGTTTTCGGCGCTCGTCTCGGCTTGGTCTGCACATGCGATCGACCGTGGCAGAGGCCGCCGCGCTCGCTTGCCCTCGGGCGACAAGCGCGCCGTGAGCCCGTCGTAGGACGCACGGCTTCGACGCGCGTCGCCAATGACTCATGCTCGAAACGTCTTGGCGGTTTCATCGGCTACAGATCGCAGATCGGCCTCGAACGCGAGCAAGTCATCGAGCGTGAGTCGCCCGACGGGTGCCTGCACGGCAATCGCGGCGCAGGCTCGATTGCGATCCAGCATCACCGGTACCGCGATTGCAATCAGCCCTTGCAGATGCTCCTGGTCATTGATCGCGAGTCGGCGCCGCCGCGTGGCTGCTAGCTCTTTGCGCAGGGCATCGCGGTCCGTAATGGTGCGCTCCGAGTATGCGCGAAGCGGCAGAGTCTGGATCATCCGTTCACGCCGGTCCTTCGGCAAGAAGCTGATCAATAGCTTGCCGCTTGCCGAGCAGTGCAGCGGAACGTGCGACCCGGGCTGCAGATGCATGCGTAGCGGCCATTCCGTTTCCACACGATCCACGTAGACGACATCGTTGCCGGACAGCATCGTCAGATTGCAAGTCTCCCCGATCTTCGCCACGAGCTGCTCGAGCAAGATATGGCGCGCCGCAGCGGGGCCGGCATGCATGAGCACGTTGACCGCAAGCATGCGCACGCGCGGCGAGCATTCGTAGCGCTTGTCGCCCGCGCCGCGCGTGACGAGCCATGCGTCCGTCAACTGGATGAGGATGCGGTGCACGGTCTGCTTGGGCAGACCGAGCGTATTCACGAGATCCATCAGAGTTAACGGGTGGCCTGCTTCGGCCAGCGTCTCGAGTACGCGGAACGCGCGCACTGCCGCCGCATTCGATTGATTCGATGTCGGCATCGTCTCTCCTGTCATGGCGGGGTGCCGCGTGTGCTCCCATTGTGCATCTCGTCGTGCGGATTTCGGGACTGGTGAAAGTCCCGAATTCCGCGGTTTCCGCCGCACGCAAAAAGCTAGTCGCCAAATCTTCGGGAAACGGGACTCGCGATGCGATGCCGGCGCATAGATTGGCGATACCGCCAATCTTTTTCAACGGGAGTGCCTCATATGAACGTCAGGGCCACGGCAGCCGAACTCGATGGGCCGCCGGTAGAAGAGCAGACAAAGGCGCGCATCGCCGCGCTCGTCGCGCGCGCGCGCCACGCGCAACGAGCCTTCGAGTTTGCGGGGCAATCCACGCTGGATACGGCCGCCGCCGCCGCCGCGTGGGCCATCATGGAGCCGGGACGCAACCGGCAACTGGCGGAGCTGGCGGTGCGCGACACCGGGCTGGGCAACGTCGAGGACAAAGTTCGCAAGAACTTCCGCAAGACACTGGGACTGTTGCGCGATCTCCACGGTCGGCAGACGAGCGGCATGATCGGGCGCGACCAGGCGACGGGTATCGTCGAAATCGCACGCGCCGTGGGCGTGGTTGCCGCGATTACTCCCTCCACCAATCCGGCGGCGACACCTGCGAACAAGATCGTCAACGCGCTCAAATGCGGCAATGCGGTGATCGTTGCCCCTTCGCCCAAGGGGTATGCGTCGTGTGCCTTGCTCGTCGATTTCATTCATGCCGAGTTCGACAAGGCGGGGCTTGACCGAGCCCTGGTGCAGATCGTGCCGGAGCCGGTCAGCAAGGCCGCAACGGCCGCACTCATGAGCGATGTTGATCTCGTGGTGGCGACCGGCTCGCAAGCAAACGTGCGCATGGCCTACGCCAGTGGTACGCCGGCGTTCGGCGTCGGTGCGGGTAACGTCGCATCGATCGTCGAGCGCTCGGCCGATCTGCCCGACGCTGCGCGCAAGATCATGTCGTCCAAGACTTTCGATAACGCCACGAGCTGCTCTTCCGAAAACAGCGTGGTGATCGAAGACGCTGTCTACGACGCAATGCTCAGCGAGCTGAGACACAGTGGGGGAGTCCTGCTCGATGCAGCACAGAAGGTGCGGCTGCAGGCCGCGATGTGGCGAGACGGCAAGCTCTCGGAGAGGTGCACCGCGAAGGACGCGGCACATATCGCGCGCACCGCGGGGCTCGATGAAATCCGCGACCAGCAGCCAAAATTCCTGATGGTCGAGGAGGACGGCTTTGGGAGCGACCATCCGTTCTCCGGAGAAAAACTCGCGCCCGTGCTGGCGGTCTATCGAGCCCGCGATTTCGCGGATGCCGAACGCATCGTGCGCGGCATTTATGCGTACATGGGCGCGGGGCATTCCGTCGGCTTGCACACCGCGCAGCCGGAGCTCGCCATCGAGCTTGGTGAGCGGTTGCCGGTGGCGCGCGTGATCGTGAACCAGGCGCATTGTTTCGCGACCGGCGGAAACTTCGACAACGGCTTGCCGTTCTCCCTGTCGATGGGCTGCGGCACGTGGGGGCGGAACAATTTTTCGAGCAACCTCGATTTTCGCCAGTACCTGAACGTGACGCGCGTGGCGTATCCGATCGCCGAACACGTGCCGCCGCTCGATGAACTGCTCGGCGACTATTTCAGGAGCGTCGGACGATGAGCACGCCCGCGACACTGCGTGCGCTGATCGATGCGCGCGCCATCCAGTATCCAGACAAACCGTTCATGTTGGCCCTAGAGGACGACGATGCTGGTCCGCAGGGGACCGCCGTCACATTCGCCATGCTGCGGGAGCGTTGCCAGGCGCTCGAGGCGCGTTTTCGTCGCGCTGGCCTGCGGCCTGGCGACGTGGTTTCGGTGTTCATGGGTAATGGCATCCAGACGGCGACGCTGCTGCTTGGCGCGATGTATAGCGGACTCATCGCGCATCCGCTGAATCTGCTTTGCCAGCCGTCCCAGCTCGGCTATATCGTCGAGCACTCGGATTCGCGCATGATTTTTGCCTGCGACGAAACGATCGAGGCGCTCATTGGCGCCCGCTCCGCTCTGCGGCAGCAGGGTGCGATGCGGGGAATCGCGCTCGTCGGTACCGCGCCCGATACGCTGGCGCTGCCCGTGCTGCCTGCCGTGCAGGGCGCCTTCGCGCAAGCGGAGGCGACGTCTGGCGACAACGCCGGCGAGGATGTCGCGCCGTATGGTGGCTGCGATGTCAAGCCAGGCGACATAGCGCTACTGATGTACACGTCCGGCACGACCGGCGCCCCGAAGGGCGTTTTGCTCAGCCACGGCAATCTCCTGGCGAACGCACGCAACATCAGCCTCGAACATCGCCTTGGCGCGGACGATCGCGTGCTTGCGTCACTCCCGCTTTATCACATCAACGGTCTCGTCGTCACGCTGCTCGCACCGCTCTTTCACGCCGGTTCGGTCGTCATGGCGCCGCGCTTTTCCGCCCGTACGTTTTGGCGCGATGTCGCCCGGTTCGGCTGCACATGGATCAATGTCGTGCCGACGATTCTCGCGTATTTGCTCAATGGCGACGAGCCGCGCGGATTGGATTTATCGGCGCTCAAGTTTTGTCGCAGCGCGTCGGCGGCACTGCCGGGCGACCATCATCGTGCGTTCGAGGCGCGATTCGGGATCGGCATCATCGAGACGATGGGCATGACCGAAACAGCTGCACCGGTATTCAGCAATCCTTACGAAGCGGGGAGAAGGCGCATCGGAAGCATCGGCCTGCCATCGGGCAGCGAGGCGAGGGTGATCGATCGGGATGGCCGGGAGCGCGGGCCGAACGAGCACGGTGAGATCGTTTTGCGCGGTGACCAGGTCATGCAGGGCTATTACAAGCGTCCGGAAGACACCGCCAAGGCGTTTACGGCCGACGGTTGGCTACGCACGGGCGACCTCGGCTACCGCGACGAAGATGGCTACTTCTACATCAACGGACGCTCGAAGGAACTGATCATCAAAGGCGGCGAGAACATCGCGCCGCGCGAGATCGACGAGGCGCTGTTGCGCCATCCGGGTGTGCTCGACGCCGCCGCGGTGGGCGTGCCCGATCCCGCCTACGGGCAAGAAATCGTAGCGTTTGTCGTACCGCGCGAAGCCCACTGGGCCGGGGCACCGGATTCGAGCGAGCTGCGCGCGCATTGCTTGCGAGAACTCGGTCGATACAAGACGCCGAAAGAAATTCGATTCGTCAGTGAATTGCCACGCGGTCCCTCGGGCAAGGTCCAGCGTCTGAAATTGGTGGCCCCCGCACCCGACTGACGCCACTCCACTAGTCGCGGCGAACGACTGCGATCCGCTCAATTTCTGGCAAGACATCACGAAAGAGACAGTGGGAGACAAAGCATGAAACGGCATGCGCAACGCGTGAAGACGCGCCATATCATTTTGGCGGTCATGTGTCTGATGTATTTCATCTCGTATATCGACCGTGTCAACATCGCAGTCGCCGGGCCGCTGATTCGGCACGAGATGGGGTTGACGACGGTTCAGCTCGGATTGGTTTTCTCGGCCTTCGCCTATCCGTATGCGGCGATGCAGATCGTTGGCGGCTGGCTTTCGGACAAATTCGGTCCGAAGCTCGTATTGACGGTGTTGTCGCTGATCTGGGGCGTAGCGACACTCGCAACGGGTTTCGCGGGCAGCGTTGTCATGCTCGTGGCACTGCGCTTTGCGCTCGGTGTCGGCGAAGGCGGTGCGTTTCCCACGGCGACGCGCGCGTTCACTTACTGGATGCCGGTAAGCGAGCGTGGCTTTGCGCAAGGCATTACGCACAGCTTCGCGCGGTTGGGCGGGGCGGTGACGCCGCCGCTGGTGCTCGCCGTGGTGGTGGCCGGCGGCTGGCGTGACGCGTTCGTTCTGCTCGGCGCGGCGAGCCTCGCTTGGACCGTTCTTTACCTTTTCGTCTTCACGAACTCGCCGGAACACAATCGTCGGATCACGCCTGAAGAAACGGCGGAAATTGGTTATCGAGTTGGCGATTGCGAGCGGGCGAAACGCATGCCGACGCCATGGCGTAAGCTGATTCGGCGCATGTGGCTCGTCACGTTCGTCGACTTTTGCTATGGATGGCTGCTATGGGTTTATCTGACCTGGTTGCCTTCATACCTGAAGGAGTCGCGCGGCTTCGACCTCAAGCATCTCGCGCTGTTCACGGCCTTGCCGCTGCTCGCTGGCGTGATCGGGGATACACTCGGCGGTGTCGTATCCGATCGCATCTACAAAGCAACCGGCAGGCTGAGGCTCGCACGCTGCGCAGTGCTCGTGACCGGTTTGGGCGGTTCGCTGGCATTCCTGCTGCCGATGATCACGGTCAAAGACCCCATCACAGCAGTATGGCTGCTGACCGGCTCCTTCTTCTTCCTGGAAATCACGAACCCCGTGTTGTGGACGCTGCCGCTCGACATAGCTGGCAAGTATGCCGGCACCGCGGGCGGAATGATGAATACCGGGTTCGGCATCGCAGGCATGATCTCGCCGGTCGCTTTCGGTTATCTGATCGAGCATACCGGCAGCTATGACGTGCCGTTCATGGTATCGGCAGGGTTGCTCGCACTCGGCATCGTCGCTGCGCTGTTCATCGATACGGGACGTACCGTCCAGGCTGACGAACAGACCGAGCAGCATGAGGGCGCAAGCGCGCGAAGCGGTGCGTTGTCATTCCTCGACGCGGTGCCGGCTGTGCGGCTCGAGCGGCATACGCTGCGCCGCCCGCTTCGGTGGCGGCGGTGACCGACCGCCTCAGGCGCTGGCGTCCGCGTGCTCGGGGTGCGAGACGGCTTGTGCGAGGCGATCCTCGAGGATCATGTCCGCGGCCTTCTCGGCGATCATGATGACCGGCGCGTTGGTGTTGCCCGAGACGAGTTCGGGCATGATCGACGCGTCGACGACACGCAGGCGCGCGACGCCGTGCACGCGCAGCCGGTCATCCACGACCGAGAGCGGATCGCAGCCCATTTTGCAGGTGCCCGCGGGGTGATAAATGGACTGACTGAACTGGCGGGCCGCTTCGAGCAGGTCCGCGTCGCTTTGATATTGCTCACCTGGAGTGAACTCCGAGACGATATGAGGTGCGAGCGAAGGCGCCGCCGCGATGCGTCGCGCGACCTTGATGCCGCCGGTCACGACCGGATGATCGCGTTCGTCGGATAAATAGTTGGCGTGGATGGCCGGGTACTGCAGCGGATCGGGCGAGCGAATTTCGAGGTGGCCGCGGCTGAAGGGCCGCAACTGACAGACGGACGAAGTGAACGCCGAAAACGGATGCGCGCCTTCGCCCGGCTTATCGGCACTGAGCGGCTGCATATGGAACTGGATGTCGGGACGATCCACGTCAGGGCTCGAGCGCGTGAAAATCGCGACTTGACTCGCGGCCAGCGTCAGCGGGCCCGTGCGCCACAGCGCGTATTGGAGGCCGATCCACATTTTGCGCAGCGGGTGATTGACCTCATCGTTGAGCGTGCGCTCCCGCGTGCGGAACACCAGCCGAACCTGCAGGTGGTCCTGCAAGTTCCGACCGACGCCGGGCAGGTCCAGCCGAACCGGTACGCCGGCGCGTTCGAGCAGGCGCGCGGGACCGACACCGGAGAGCTGGAGAAGCTGTGGCGAACCGATCGCGCCGGAAGCGAGAATAACTTCAACGCGCGCGCGCACGGTCTTGCGCTCGCCGCCTTGCAGATACTCCACGCCGACGGCCGTTTTGCCTTCGAAAACCACCTTGCAAGCGTGCGCACGCGTGGCGACACGCAGGTTCGCTCGAGAGCGGGCCGGTTTCAGGAAACCTTTCGCCGTGCTCCAGCGAAAACCGTTGTACGCGGTCTGTTGAAAGTACCCGACACCTTCCTGGCTCGCGCCGTTGTAGTCCGGGTTGAGCGGAATGCCGATCTCCTGGGCGGCCGCGATGAAATGGTCGGCGATGGGCCGGCGCAACCGCAGGTCCGATACTTTCAATGGCCCCCCCACCCCGTGGTACACATCGGCGCCGCGTTCCTGATCCTCGGACTTCTTGAAGTAGGGCAGTACATCGGCGTAACTCCAGCCGCGGTTGCCGAGCGCTGCCCAGCGATCGTAGTCCTCGTGCTGGCCGCGGACGTACAGCAAGCCGTTGAGCGAGCTCGAACCGCCCAAGACCTTGCCGCGCGGCCAATCGATCTCGCGGCCGGCTACGTTCGCGTCAGGCTGCGTGCGGTAGCACCAGTCGAGTTCGGGATCATGCATGGTCTTGAAGTAACCCACCGGCACGTGAATCCAAGGGTTCGTATCAGCGCCGCCGGCTTCGAGCAGCAGGACCGAGTTGCGCGGATCGGCGCTCAAGCGATTGGCGAGCACGCATCCGGCCGATCCCGCACCGACGATGAGATAGTCGACTTCCGTTTCCATGAAAAACGTCTCCTGGCGATCCTGCAGCACGTTGCAACATCGCGCTGCAAGTATTTCGCTTCAATGTCGCCGAAGGCAGACAGGTTCGCAAGCGAGAGGCGGGCCACGACCCCTAACTGAAACGAAAAGTGCTGAATCGACCTCAAAAGCGGCGCGTTCGACCGATTGTCGTCGCCTGCCCGAGCAAGGCCGAGGATGATACCGAGGAGCGCTGAACGGCCGTTATACGCGCGAGCGGCTGCACCAGGCGAATTGAGCGCACTGGTTCTATGGCGGGCCGAGCGAAACCGATACGATTCGTACCCGGGCCGGAGCATATTTGGGAATGACACGACGGTGAGGAGCACGCGGTGATGACGGAGATCATGCAGGAAGGGCCGGACCGAGTGGTGTCGGTGCGCGATTGCTTCGGGATCGACTCGAATCTGAGCGTGCCCGCGTTCAGCGAGCGCGACGATCACGTGCCGGACGTCGATCCGGCCTACCGCTTCAATACCGAAGTGACGCTCGCCATTCTCGCCGGTTTCACGCGCAACCGGCGCGTGATGGTGCAGGGCCTGCACGGCACCGGCAAATCGACGCACATCGAGCAAGTGGCCGCGCGGTTGAACTGGCCGTGCGTACGGGTCAATCTCGACGGTCATATCACCCGGCTCGATCTCGTCGGCAAGGACGCGATCGTCGTTCGCGACGATCGGCAAATCACCGAGTTTCAAGAGGGCATCGTGCCGTGGGCGCTGCAGCGGCCGGTTGCGCTGATTTTCGACGAGTACGATGCCGGGCGACCCGATGTCATGTTCGTCATACAGCGTATTTTGGAGCGTGACGGCAGCTTCACCTTACTCGATCAAAACCGAGTGATTCGTCCGCACCGGTACTTTCGCCTGTTCGCGACGACGAACACGGTCGGCCTTGGAAATCTCAACGGACTCTATCACGGTACTCAAATGCTCAATCACGCGCAGATGGATCGGTGGAACGTCGTGGCGACCCTGAACTATCTGCCAAGCGAGGAGGAAACGGAGATCGTGCTCGCGCGTGTGCCGGAAATGGCCAATACGGCGGGGCGCGCGCTGGTCGAGTCGATGGTCGGCATGGCCGCGCTGACGCGCAAGGGCTTTGCGGCCGGCGACCTTTCCACGCTGATGTCGCCCCGAACCGTGATCAATTGGGCGGAGAATTGCCAGATTTTCCGCGATCCGGTGCTCGCATTCCGCCTGACGTTCATGAACAAATGCGATGAGTCGGAGCGGCCGATCGTTGCCGAGTACTACCAGCGCTGCTTCGGTGTCGAGCTCTGTGCAGAGGCCGTGCACCGCGAGCGGAACCTCGAACTGAACGTCGAACCGAATGCCGGAGCGTACCGGTGATGCCGCAGTCCGACGAAATAGGCGCGGCACAGCGGCGCGAAACGCTCTGCGCGGCCGCCGTGCGCGCGCTGACGGGCGACGCCGCGTTGCACTATCGCAGCGGCCGTTTGTGCCGTCGGATGCGGCCGTTACCGCTCTACGCGCCCCACCTGCGCGGCAATGCCCAGCACGACGAATTCGCGTCGCTGCGCGGTGCCGCCGATGCGGCAGCGCTGCGGCTCGTGCATTCGGACCCGATCTTGCATCGAATGCTGTCGCCCGAGCATCGTATCGAGCGACTGTTGTTCGAGCTGTTCGAGCAGGTTCGCTGCGAAGCGCTGCGGCAGCCCGGCATGAGCGGGCTTGCGCACAACTTGCGCTACCGCTTCGAATCGTGGTCGAGAGCCTGCTGCCGTGCCGGGCTGATCGACGTTGAGTTCGGCGTTTTGTTGTACACCGTTGTGCAGATGGTATGGTCGCGCGTAACCGCTTGGCCCGTTCTGGAGGAGACAGAGGGGGTAATCGAGGCAACGCGCGCCGGCGTTGCTCCGCGGATCGGCGCGCATCTCGCTGCGATGCGCCGGAATCGAGTCGACCAGCGCGCGTACGGGGCCAGCGCGCTCGAGCTGGCGCGGGCTGTCGCTTCGATGCTCGATCAAGCGTATGCGCCGTTTTCCGATGACGAGGCCGATCAAGCGCGCGAACCCGACGATCCCTTGACCTCGTTTTCGCTCTGGGTCGATTTCGATGACTCCGACGAGGCGTCGCTCGCCGCCGGAGGGGCCGTACGCGACCCAAGGACGGCCGGCGAAGCCGCTCGCACCTACCATCCTTATACGACGCAGTTCGACCGTGAAGTCCGCGCCGGCACGCTCGTACGCCATGCGTTGCTGCGAGAGTATCGCGGGCAGCTCGACGAGCGTATCGCCGCGCTGGGAATCAACGTGTCGAGGATCGCGCGCCTGTTGCAAGCGACGCTCGCGGTCCCGAAGAGGGACGGTTGGTCTTTCGGCGAGGAAGACGGTCGGATCGACGGCCGTCGCCTGGCGCAGATCGTGAGCTCGCCCGGCGAACGGCGCGTGTTCGCACGCGAGCGGATCTTGCCGCGCAGCGATTGCGTCGTCGGCTTTTTGATCGACTGCTCCG
>Ga0209672_101125_pt1 | contig 11157 bp, 14 predicted proteins | sample AraplaCol_mMS_r2_FD_184273 | JGI IMG/M metagenome (GOLD analysis project Ga0209672, IMG submission 184273) | Arabidopsis root microbial communities from North Carolina, USA - plate scrape CL_Col_mMS_r2 (SPAdes) (version 2) | ecosystem: Host-associated > Plants > Roots > Endosphere | place: USA...
AGGCTCGGTTGCCGCAACAGCCCCTGATTGCCGATGCCGCGATAAAACACTTCGGCCACGGCCGTCGGCGCAATCCAGTGCGCGTCGCGAGGCGCCTCGCCGGCGTGCTTGATGGTGGGTGTGCGCGAGCCGGCGCGCGCAAGCGAGCGGGTGAGTTCGCGCAGCATGTCATCGGTGAAGCCCGATCCTACGCGGCCTACGTAGCTCCATTCGCCAGCCGGCGCGGGCTTGGCCAGCAGCAGCGAACCGAAGCCCTTGCGTGATCCTTTGGCCGCCGTATAGCCCACCACGGCAAACTCATCGGACTCCAGACGTTTCACCTTGACCCAATCGTCGCCACGTCCGCCGCGATAAGGCGAATCGATGCGTTTGCACATGATGCCTTCGAGGTGATGCGCGCTCGCGCTCTCGAAAGCGGCTTGGCCGCCACCCACGACATGACTGCTGTAGGCAAGTTGCGGCGGGGCATCTTCAAGAAGGCGTTGCAGCGCTTCCTTGCGGCGGATCAGGGGCGAGTGGGACAAGTCGTAGCCTTCCAGATAAGGCAGGTCGAACAGCACATAGACCAGCGGCGAGGCGCGCTCGCCCGACAGAGTCTGCTGCAAGGCATTGAAATCGGACTGTCCATCGACGACGGCAATCAGCTCGCCATCCAGCTGCGCCGAGCTGAGTCCGAGTGCTTCGATGGCCTGCGTGATCTCCGGAAGCTTGGCGGTCCAGGGCAGCGCGTTGCGTGACCAGCACTCCACCCGTCCGTCGGTGATCGAGGTGAGGATGCGATAGCCATCCCATTTCACCTCGTTCAACCAGTGGTCGCCCGTGGGAGGCGCGTCACGCAGCGCCGACAGTTCGGGTTTGAAGTAGCCCTTGGGCGCGGCACGCTTCTTGGCACCCTCGATCTTGGCGACCCAGCGTGCAGGCGACACGCGTCGCTTGCCGGCGGACGGGGGCGGCTTGGGCTTGGACTGCTTCAGCTTCGCCGCGACCTCCTTGGCGCCGCCGCTTTTGCCAGCCGCTCGCTTGGTGCTGGCAACCATGGTGGCGTCGAGCAGATCGTCCGCTTCGATCTTGGACACATAGGCGTCCTCTTCCTTGATCAGAAACCAAACCGGCTTCTTTTCTTGACGGTGACCGCGCACCAGGTGCCAGCCGCCCTTGAGGCGTTGGCCGAACAGCTCGAAGCGCAGATGTCCTTTCTGAAGTTGCGCCTCAGCATCGCCCGAAGTCGCCCACACCCCCGTGTCGAACGTATCGACGTGGCCCGCGCCGTAGCCATCGGGAATATCGCCCTGGAACGACGCATACGACACCGGGTGATCCTCCACCTCCACGGCGAGCCGCTTCACCTTGGGGTCGTAGCTTGGCCCTTTGGGACAGGCCCAGCTCTTGAGGACGTCGCCCACCTGCAGGCGGAAGTCGTAATGGCGCCGCCGTGCGTGATGCAGCTGTACGACGAAAAGTTCGCGCCCGGCCTTGCCGGCGGACTTCTCGGGCCGAGGTTCCGGTGTCTTGTCGAACTGACGCTTGCGGGCATAGTCGCGTAATGACATGGCGATCATCCAAGTGCCTGGCCATCGCTCCCGCGCGCCTCGACATGCGCGCAACGGCGGTTCGACGCCCAACGGCTCAGGTGACAGCAGTCTCACGCCGGCGGTGAATCGGCTGTCAACCTTATGCAAACGGCGCGCCTATCCATCGGATTCCGTTCAAATGCCCTGCCGCCGCGCCGCTGGCGGCAGGGCATTTGTCGTCTTCATCCCATCCCAACATCCCCCGAGTAACCTTCAAGTGTGTTCAGGCGAAGTAACAGTGATCACCACCTGATCCGTTATCTCAACTGGAGGTTGTTAGTCATGAAACATGGAATCTTGAAACAGAAACTCTGGCTTGCCGGCTTGGCCATCGCCGCGGTGGCTGCTGCCCCCGCCTTCGCCGCAGATCAGGCGGTGCATGTGCGCGGAACCGTCACCGAGGTGACGGCCACGGGCTTTACGGTGCAGACGGCGACGGGCACGCAGAACGTCGCGATGGCCGCCGATACCCGCATCGCGGGCATCGTGCCCAGCAATCTGGATGCGATCCAGCCGGGCTCCTTTATCGGTTCGGCCAACGTGCCGCACGGCGCCACAGCCAATGCGCTGGAAGTGGTGGTATTTCCCCCGGCGATGAAGGGCACGGGCCTGGGTGATTACCCCTGGGATCTGCCTGCCCATGGCGCCGGTGGATCGGCCATGACCAACGGCAGCGTGAAGTCGTCGTCGGCGATGACCAATGGCACCGTCAAGAGCAGCTCGGCCGGGGGTGCGGCCATGCAATCGGCGATGACCAACGGTACGGTAAAGACGGCTGCGGGCAGCGGAGCACGCACGCTCGTGGTCGATTACGGTTCCGGTGAGAAGACCATCAATGTGACGTCGACGACGCCCATCGTGACCTTCGCTCCCGCCGACAAGAGTGCCATCGTCAAGGGTGCGCGCGTGTTCGTGGCGGGCAAGCCGGGCAACCCGGTGGCCGCCGGGTTCGTGGCGGTCGGCCTCAACGGTACCGCGCCCCCGATGTAACGCGCGACGCGTTGCATGCATCGTGGCGATCCGAACTTGTCCATGCACCATGGGCAAGTTCGGGTATTTACGGCATGGGCTCAGATGCCGGCATACCACTCGTAGCCCTGGTCTTCCCAGTAGCCGCCTTTGCCGTCACCGATTTCCTTGAACGAGCTCACCAGCTCGATGCGGCTGATGTACTTGGCCTGTTTGTAACCAAGCTGCCGGCCAAGGCGCAGACGCAAGGGTGCGCCATTGGGCACCGGCAGCGGCTGGTCGTTCAATTCAAAGGCGAGCAAGGTCTGCGGGTGTCTTGCTTCGCGGATGTCCACGCTCTCGTAGTAGGGTGTATCCACATCCATTTCGTCGAAGCAATGGAACACGACGAAGGCCGCCTGGGGACTCACGCCCACATGGTCGAGCACGGCCGAGAGCACGGTGCCTCGCCACTTGCCGATGGCGCTCCAGCCTTCCACGCAATCGTGCCGGGTGATCTGGGTGCGATCGTCCAGCGCTTTCAGGTCGGCGATCGATAGCATCGCCGGTCGGCTGACCAGGCCGTCCACCTGCAATTTGTAATCGCGGAACTGGTTCGCCATCAATGCCTGGTAGGCAGGCGTGTCCGGCATGGTGGTGCCATTGGGATGGAACACCGGGGAGATATCCGCCTCGGAATACTCCTTTGCCATGGCGCTGGAAGGCGACAGCAGCGCCTGCACGCGACGGTTCAATCCTTCGGCGCTGCCCAGCACTCGCGTACCCAGGCCGCTCTGGGAAATACGGTCGCAACCCGCCAGCAGCATGCCGACGGCACCCATGCCGGCCATGCGCAGAAACGATCGGCGATCACTCATGGCGAGGGTCCTCCGCGATCGGTGTTGGTTCGCCAGCGAGCGGGCCGGGAGTCACCTCAGGCGTTACGGGCGCAGGCTTCGCTTCGATGGGCGCCGCCGGCTCGGGCCCGATCTTGTAGTAGCCGGTAATCATGCCGCGCAACTGATTGAAGACGCCGCTGACCAGCACTTCGAAAAGATGAATCACCACGAAGGCGACAAACGCCCAGGCGATGATGAAATGAATCGACCTCGCCGACTGGCGTCCACCCACGGCCTCCACCAGGGGCGACAGCACCGCATCCATGCGCGGCGACATCGCCAGGCCCATCAGCACGATGCCGATGCCGAAGAGGAAAATCACGGTCAGGTACGCCAGGCGCTGCAGGATGTTGTAGCGCAACGCCTCGGCGCCATGCGGATGCTTGAAGCGGATGTGATCGATGATGGAGCGGCCGATGCCACGCCAGTCCGCACGCGTCGGCCACATATCGCGTTGCAGGTGCTTGCGGGCGAACGAATAGCCGATATAGCAAAGACCGTTGAGCACAAACACCCACGCAAAGAAGAAATGCCAACGCCGGCCCATCGCCAGCCAGCCCGCACTGGGAACCGTCAGCCAGGACGGAAAGCCGCGAGCCACCGGTGTGCCGTCGCTACCTTTGGAAACGCCGAGTACGCCTGTGGTGTTGATCTGATGCTGGCCGATGCGCGTCGTGCCAACCAGATTTCCCGCGGCATCCTCCTGCGCAGCCAGCGCCAGCCACTCCGTGCCCTGGTCGGATCGATTGCCCCAATAGAGATACGGGTGCGCATTGAAGATCTGCAGTCCGCTGAGCAGCATCAGCGTCAATGCGATCACGTTGATCCAGTGCATGATCCGGATCGGCAGCGTGTGGCGATAAATCAGCCGTGCAGCCGTCGTCGCGGGTCCCGGCGTGACGGGAACGCTGGTCTCGACGGCGCTTGTAGCATTCATGGCGGCGCACTCCGGCGTGGCGGCGACAGGCCAGTCCCTGCAGTGTACTCGCGAGTAGATGCCTGGGCACTTGGCTCGCGAGGGAATGAATGACTTCGCATTTTCTTGGCGCAGGCGACGCAGGCTGGGCATACAATCAGCGGATGAATTATCAGCTGGTCATCAAGTTCTGGCGCAAATCGCTGGCCGACGAAGCCTTCCTCGCAACCATCGAGGACAAGCTCAAGGAGGCATTGGGCAAGACGGTCGAACTGGAGGGCTACGATGTCAGCGCGAAAGAGATCAATCTCTTCATGCTCGTGTCTGACCCGCGGCTCTCCTTTCGGCGCGCGAAAGATGTGCTGGAAGGATTAGGCATAGCGCACGGTGTCTCGGCGGCGTTCCGGGTGGCCGGGGGCGCCAGTTTCACCTCACTCTGGCCGGTGCGCGCCACGCGCAAGTTCAAGCTTCCCTAGCCACTCGACCGTCGGTAGCGATGGCCGTCGAGCGCGACGGGGCAGGGCAGGAGACCGTTGCATGGGTGGCGAGAGCGCCTGTTCTACGTCCGGCTGGTAACCCTCGTGGGCTCGCTGGCGAATGGAGTAGGAAGTCCGTCCCGCACACCGGGTGTCAGGAACGGACTCGGGCCCTGATGTCACGGGGCCATCGGCTTCGCATCGAGGAACTGCTGTGGCACGTATCACCACTTTTCTGCGCAACTATTCCACGTCGCCGCTGCCCGTTCCCGCGTCGTGGTATGCGCTGCCGTTGCGACTGATCGTCGGGTTTGGCTTCATCGAACACGGCTATGCCAAGTTGGCTCGTGGACCCGAGGCTTTCGTCGCCGTTTTGCATGCGATGGGCATGCCTTTCGCCGAGGCCCTGGGCTGGGCAACCATTGTTATCGAGATCGTTGGCGGCTTGCTGGTTCTGTGTGGCGCCTTCGTGCCCCTGGCCACGCTGCCCATGGCTGTCGTGCTATTGGTGGCCATCGTCACCGTCCACCTGCCCAATGGTTTCAGTTCGATCAAGCTGATGTCATACGACGCCGCGGGCGCGCACTTCGGCCAGCCGGGATACGAGACCGACCTGCTTTACCTCGCAGGCCTGCTGGCCTTGTGTATCGCAGGCGCGGGCCCGTTCTCGGTTGACGGCGTTTTGCGCCGACGAAGGCCGGGTTAGCGGCTGTTGAACAACGGCGCTCAGTCGCTCACTGGGCGATGACGGAAGGAGCTTGTCATGACGGTTCCCAGCAAGGGCCCTGAGAGGCTGGTGTTCTTCTCCGATGGCGTATTTGCCATCATCATCACCATCCTGGTGCTGGATTTGCGCCCGCCGCACGAGGCCTCCCTCGCAGCCTTGGTCAAACTTTGGCCTTCCGGCGTCGCGTACGCGGTGAGCTATCTCTTTCTTGCGATCGTGTGGGTGAATCATCACCACGTATGCCGCTACCTCGCGGAGGCTTCGCGCTCGCTGATATGGGCGAACTTTGCGCACCTGTTCAGCGTGTCCTTCGTGCCCTTTACGACGGCATGGATCGCCGAGTCAGGGCTGGCACCCATTCCCGTGCTGTTCTATGCCGTCGTATTCGCCCTCATCAACGTCACCTACGTGATGCTGTGCATGGAGGCGATCGATCGCCAGGGCGTACACAAGGTGGCCCCCGCGGACCGGCGGGTGATGAAGATACGATCACTGGCAACCTTGCTCACCTTCGTGACCGCGGCGGTGATCGCCGTCTGGTACCCCATCGCAGCCATGGCCCTGATTTGCCTCTGCTTGATCGTCTACCTGCGGCCGGGCGCTTCCAGCGCGTCGAAGTAGGGATGAGGGCTGTCAACCGAGTTCTTGTGCGAGGCCGATGAGCAAGCCTCCGGGGCCGCGGATATAGCAGAGCCGATAGGTGTCCTGATATTGGACCACTTCGCCCACCAGCTGCGCGCCGTGCGGGCGCAATCTCTCCAAGGTCTCGTCAACGTCGTCCACGGTGAACATCACGCGCAAGTAGCCCAGTGCGTTCACCGGCGCATTCCGGTGATCGGCGACGACAGGTGGCGCGAGAAACCGGGAAAGCTCGAGCCGGCTGTGGCCGTCGGGCGTGCGCAACATGGCAATCTCGACGCGCTGATCGCTCAGTCCGGTGACGCGTCCGGCCCACTCACCTTCGATCATGGCCCGCCCTTCGACATCGAGTCCGAGCTCGTGGAAGAACGCGATCGCAGCGTCGAGGTCATCGACGACGATCCCCACGTTGTCCATCCGTTTTATCGCCATAGGCCGAAGCTACAAGGTGGGCGGTGTTCTGACAACGGATCCTGGAGTAGCCGTTCATATGCGTGTCGCCGCGTGGCTAGGGGCGGTGTAAGCCCCTCTGGCAGGGGCGGGAGCGCGCGAACCCGGAGCCCCCGAAGCGCTGCACTTGCCAGGTTAGGGATTCCGGCTTAGCATTTACCTTGGTACCAAGGTACCTTGATGCAGAGTGAGCCTAGTTATAGCGGCCTACCTGGCCGCGAGGGGTTTCAATGAGCGTGAAAATCCTACTGATGGGTTCGTTGGCAGCGACTCTTGCGATCGGCGCAGGGGTTGCGATGGTCCATTCGCAAAGCGATGCGCGAGACGGTCACGGTGCACGCGGTATCCACGGCGCCTTGCACCCGTCCTCCTCGACAGGAGCGCCACACATGTATGCGGAACGCGAATTCGATTTCGATTTGCCGGGCACCGTGTCGGCATTGACGCCGTATTTCGGACCCGTGAAAGAGCGCGAGTGGGCACCCGACTGGGGCCCTGAATTTGTCCGTCCCGCCGGCGGCGGCCAAGAGGTCGGCGCCGTTTTCCAGACGACGTCAGAGTGGGGTGCCGCAACCTGGGTGATGGATCGCTACCAGCCCGAGCAGGGCAAGGTCGGCTACCTGATCTTCATCCCCGAAACCGGGGTGTCGCGCTACGACATTTCCCTCAGTCAGAAAGACCAGGCAACCGTCCATGTGCACGTCTGGTGCAGCCGGACGCCACTGAAAAACGCCAACGCCAGATATCTCGCCGAGTTCGAACAGTTCTTCACGGCGCAGGGGCCGGAGTGGCGGGATGCGATCACCCGCATGCTCGCTCAATCCGCCGCGCAACCGCACTAACACAAGTCGAGAAACCACGATGGACGACGCGATCACTTCCGACGACACGATCGATTTCCTGGAGACAGCGGCGGACTGCAGTCTCTTTCATCGCCTCAGCGCACGCATGACGGCCGAGCTTTGCGAAAGTGGTCACGACCAGCCAGAAGGTTCGCTCACGCCGGACGATCTGCAGCAAGCCTATGCGATCTTCGCCTGCCGCGAGCTATCGGTACGGGGCATGATCGTGGTCAGGTTCCATCCCGATCCCGAACTTGCCACGCTTTACCGCCTTTGGATCGCGCCGTCAGCGCGCCGCTCCGGCATGGGTCGCGCCTTGATGATGCACGCGGAACGATTCGTGGCGGGGAAGGGTGGCCGGATCATCGAGTTCGACACGGGGCTGGATCTGGCGCCTGCCGTTGCCCTCTACCGAAGCTTGGATTACAAAGAAAAGCCGTTCCTGGAGCGGAGCCCGAGGAGCCTCTTGTTTCGAAAATCCTTGGCCGGCAGCGAACTCGAATCTGGGCAACCGACGAAGACACCATGACTGACCCTATGAAGATCGATCGCGTGCAGACCGGCGTGCGGATCGAAAAGCGCATCCTGAAGGTGCTCAAGAGCCTTGCGGAGACCATGGACATCTCACTGGGCGATCTGATCGAAGGGATCGCCTTGCATGCGTTCGAAAACAAGAAGCCTTTTTCGACCAAGACACTGCAACACATCCAGAAGCTGCGAGAGGTGTACGGCCTGGATCTGACCGCCGAGGACAGTCACAAGTTGAAGGAGTGACGGTGTCGCGAATTGACGATTGCAGCGAGCTATTGACGTAAGGAGAGGCAGATGGGTGCTTGGGGTGCGAGAGTGTTTGATGACGACACTGCGTTGGATTTTCTCGAGGAGCAGCTGATTCCCCGGGCCGATCCACGACCGGTCATGCGCGCAGCGTTCGAGGCCGCGCTGGCCGCGGACTATGTGGAATACGACGCCGGCCAGGCGGTTCTTGCTTCTGCCGCAGTCATCCTGTCGGCGAAAAACGGGCAGCCGCTGGACGACGATGAAACCGACGCCCGGGTAGCGTGGCGCGAGAAACTGTCCACGCTCGACTTCTCCGCGCTTGCCGAGCTGGGTTCGAAGGCGTGCTTGCGTGTCTGTGGCGAGTCCAGCGAGCTGAGGGAGCTGTGGGAAGAGGACGCCGATTTGTTTTCCGCCTGGGTCGGCAACATGGAATCGCTGGCGAAAGCCCTGAAGCAAATCCGTTCCGGCCAGTGAGCCTCAGCGTGTCACCACGCCTGGACGTTACGTCCTGGTCCGACGCCGCCCCAGGATCACATGCACGGCCAGCACCAACGGTATCGCCAGGCCCACGATCCAGTGGGCCAGCGCGCTCACGCCGCGCCAGCGATCGTCGGTGAGGTAATAGAGCAGGTAACCGGTAAGCGTGAGCCAGGTCAGGGTGCCAAATAGTACGCCGCCGGAGACACGTTGCCTGCGCGTCTGCCAGCCAGCAACGATATGGACTCCCCAGGTCAGGCCGAAGCTCCAGAGCGCGAGAAACGCCGCGACAGCGTGCAGGCGCAGCCACCAGGGCTCGGAAGGGTGCGGCGTATCGCCAAACTCACCGCGGCCCATGAAGAAATAATGGAACACCAGCCAGAGCGCCCCGGTGCCCCATAGCATCCATCCAACGCCGTAGATGAAATGACGCCGGCGCCTGGACAGACGCAGCGGCGTGCGATGGTGGCCCACCACGGTGGGTGGTCGCATATGTGTCACGAGGGTCGTTCTCCCAGCACCGTCCATTGGGCGGTGCTGTCCTGCAGATAGGCCGTGGCGCCATAGTGGCGCAAGATGGGGCTGCTTTGATCACCCAAGGCCAGCACCACTTTGGTGAGCGCGTCGGCATGGATGCAATCTGCGCTTACGACGCTGGCACATCGCTCCAGCCCGGTATCCGATCGGTTTCGACCATCGAGGTGTACACCCTGATGCGCGAAGGCACGCCCGGTGCTCGTGGCGATGGCCGCTTCTCCCAGTTCAATGACGGCGACGTGATCCGCTGAAAGGCCACTTCGGATGGCAACCCGATGCGGCCCATCTCCCATCGTACGAAGATCGCCGCCGGCGTCGACGCAGGCGTGGGCGATGCCTGCCGCACGCAAGGCCAGAACGGCTTGATCGACGGCATAGCCTTTGGCGATGCCGCCCAGGTCCATCCACATCGATCGGTGCAGGCGCACGCCATCATCGAGCAGTTCAATGTCTCGCCATGTGGCAGCAGCGTCGGGCGCGCCGCTTTCCCTAGGCAGGGGCAGCAAGCCACGCTCGACCAACTGCGCACCAATGGTGATGTCGAATACGCCGTCGGTCAGTTCGGCGAGCTTGAGGGCCACTCGCAATACCGCAAGCGTTTCCTCGCCTACCTCAACACGAACCCCGATAGGCGCTCGATTCAAGCGGGAGAGATCACTCGCGGGCTCGTGGAAGCTCATCAGCCCATGAACCTGCGCGACAGCGTCAAAGGCCTTGCTGATAGCGGCGTGGACATGCGCAGAATCGTCCTCACCCTCTACCCGGATGACGACCGTGGTACCCAGCAAGGGCCGGGCACGTTCAACCGTTGGCGTGGGCAAGGACAAGCTCATACATCGCAAGAAGGCGCTTCACGCCATCCGTCATGTGCCGGCTGGACAGCGTCGCCCCGGAGATGTTCTTGATATCGTCATTGAGCTTCAACGGAGAGGCGTGGGTCTTCCCCACAAACTGGGCACGCCAGGCTTCGTTGCGCACCTGATCGCCGTAGGCTTCGCGGTATTCGAGTATCTCCACCGCCTTGACCGCGCCATGCTCGTCGATGGCCAGCGCGAACGGAATGAACTCGTGCTTGCCCACCACCTGGTCCGCGATAAACCATCCGCCGGTAGATGCGCGCCATGCCTTCACCTGTGGCGAGAGCACATTGACGTCGCTGGCCCGCTCGATGCCCTTCACTTGTTCTGGCGTCAGCGTGAGGGGCATGGGCGTGAGCGAGGCGCCTGGAAACATCAGCGCCTGCGCTTGCTCCACGCTCAGGTAAACCGTGGCCTGCACGGGCGCCGCGATGACCAGTGCAGCCACAGGAACAAGTAGAAAGCGATGATTCATGCCGATGGTGTCCAGGTACTTGGATAGAGACTATCCGGGCAAAGATGAGACTACGGGCAAGCTTAGAAATAGTAGCCAAGCTTCAATCGGAATCGATATTTCTCGAAGTCATCGGCATTGGTGATGCCATGGACAACAAAACTCTCGTCCGGCGGATTGGCGTAATCACGCGCGCCATGCAGCTGGAATAGCGTCGTGAAGGTCATGAAGAAGTGGCGGCCGCCGTAATGGAGGGTAGGGCCCGCATACCACGCCACGTTGGTGCGCTTGTCCGATTCGAATGGATTGAAGCCCGCCCACTCGCGCTCATTCTGAAGTTCCGCACCCAGCGACCAGTTGGGCGCAAAACGGTAGCTGCCGGCGAGGCCAAAATTGACGTCGGTTTCCTTGTCCCAATGATCGCGATAGTCGACCGACGCGGGATCCGCGCCGGGATCGCCGTGCAGGTAGCGCCTTTCCTGGCCGATCGTCGTATTGAAGGCAAATACCAGGCGATCGTCGAGGAAGTTCGACTGCAGGATCAGGCGCGTCTCGAGTTCCTGCGTGCGTGGACCCAGCGAAGG
>Ga0209672_101128_pt1 | contig 11124 bp, 11 predicted proteins | sample AraplaCol_mMS_r2_FD_184273 | JGI IMG/M metagenome (GOLD analysis project Ga0209672, IMG submission 184273) | Arabidopsis root microbial communities from North Carolina, USA - plate scrape CL_Col_mMS_r2 (SPAdes) (version 2) | ecosystem: Host-associated > Plants > Roots > Endosphere | place: USA...
AAGGCACCCAGGCTGCGCGTCTGAAGGTGGAACTCGGCGTCCCGCACATCTCGACCGGCGACATGCTGCGTGCGGCGGTGGCGGCGGGTACGCCGACGGGCCTGAAGGCGAAGGCAGTGATGGACGCAGGCAAACTCGTCTCTGACGACATCCTGCTGGCCATGCTCGAAGAGCGCCTCTCGCAGGACGACGTCCGCGGTGGCTTCATCCTCGACGGCTACCCGCGCAACCTGGCCCAGGCCGACGCGCTCGACCATCTGCTGGCCAAGATCGGCCAGCCGCTGGATGCCGTGGTGAAGCTGGACGTGCCCAACGAAGTGATCATCGGCCGCTGCGAAATCCGTTTCGCCGCCGAGCACCGCAAGGACGACGATCCGGTGGTGGTGCGCGATCGTTTGAAGGTCTATGCCGAGCAGACCGCGCCCGTGGCCGATTTCTTCTCCCGCCGCGGCAAGCTGCAGGTGGTTGACGGCGTGGGCGAGCTCAACGAAGTCACCGCACGCGTCAAGCGTGCGCTGGCTGACGAATCGGCCGCCGCCAACGGCTGACGATCCGGGCCGCCGCAAGGCGGCCCGATGTTTTTGGGCTGGCGCATCGGCTGGCCGGGTTCTATCGAGCAGGTAACACATGCGTCTGCACATCCTGGGCATCTGCGGCACCTTCATGGGCGGCGTCGCCGCACTGGCGCGCGAACTTGGACTCACCGTCGAAGGTTCCGACGCGAACGTCTATCCGCCCATGAGCACCCAGCTCGAAGCACTCGGTATCGGCCTGATGAACGGCTATCGCGCCGACTACCTCAAGCCCGCGCCCGATCTGGTGGTGGTGGGCAACGCGATGACGCGCGGCAACCCGGCCGTGGAATACATGCTCGATGAGCAGCTGCGCTACATCTCCGGGCCGCAGTGGCTGGGTGAAACGCTGCTGCCGGGCCGCGAAGTGCTGGCCGTCGCCGGCACGCACGGCAAGACCACCACGACCAGCCTGCTGGCGCATCTGCTGGAAAGCGCAGGCCTCTCGCCCGGCTTCCTGATTGGCGGCGTGCCCGGCAACTTCGAGGTGTCGGCGCGCGTGGGCGGCGGCAAGCCGTTCGTGATCGAAGCGGACGAATACGACAGCGCCTTCTTCGACAAGCGCTCGAAGTTCGTGCACTACCGCCCGCGCATCGCCATCCTCAACAATCTCGAATACGACCACGCCGACATCTTCCCTGACGTCGCCGCGATCCAGCGCCAGTTTCACCACCTGGTGCGCACCGTGCCCGGCAATGGACGTCTGATCGTCAATGCGCACGATCAGCATCTGGCCGAAGTGCTGGCGATGGGCTGCTGGACGCCGGTGGAAACCTTCGGCATCGGGCAGGGCGACTGGCAGGCCGAGTTGATCGAGGCCGATGGCTCCGCCTTCCGCGTGCGCCACGGCGCCGACCTGATCGGCGAGATTCATTGGCCGCTGCTCGGCAACCACAGCGTGATGAATGCGCTGGCGGCCCTGGCGGCGGCGGCTGCCGCGGGCGCCGATCCGCGTGCCTTGCTGCCGGCTTTTGCAAGTTTCCAGAGCGTGAAGCGCCGCATGGAAATCGTGGGCGAGGCCAACGGCGTGCGCGTGTATGACGATTTTGCGCATCACCCCACGGCTATCGCGACCACACTGGCCGGCCTGCGTGCCAAGGTGGGCAAGGCGCGCATCGTGGTGGCGCTGGAGCCGCGTTCCAATTCGATGCGCCTGGGTGCGCATGCGGAAGCACTGGCGCCGTCGCTGGCCGATGCCGATGCAGTCGTATTCCTGCATCGCCCGGAACTGGCGTGGGATGCCGGCCGCGTGACGGCGGCCTTGAACGGCCGCGGCAGCGCCGTGCCGACGGTGGATGCGCTGATCGACGCCTTGCGCAGCGAAGTGCGCGCAGGCGATCACGTGGTCTTCATGTCCAACGGCGGCTTCGAAGGTGCCCCGCGCCGCTTCGCCGAGTCGATCACCTCGTAACGCGTCACCGCTCCATTTCCCTGTAGGAGCGCACCCTGTGCGCGATGGGCCTCGCCATGACCTACCGATATCGCGGTCGCGCACAGGGTGCGCTCCCACAACGCGAGTGCGCGGTTAGACTCTTCGCATGGCTGCCAATACTCCATCGATCGATCTGCCGCTGTTCCCACTGAACACCGTGTTGTACCCCGGTGGACAGCTATCGCTGCGCATATTCGAACCGCGCTATCTGGACATGATTCGCGAATGCGCACGCACCGGCAGCTCCTTTGGCGTATGCCTGATCCTTGAGGGACGTGAGGCAGGTGCGCCCGCCTTGCCCGCCGCCGTCGGCACGTTGGCCCGCATTGTTGATTTCCATAACCGCGAAGATGGACTGCTGGGTATCCAGGCCGAAGGCGGCGAGCGATTCCGTGTGCAGCGCACACGCGTGCGTTCGGATGGGTTGGTTCGCGGCGACGTCGAGCCATGGGCCGCCGAACCCACGCAAGAAGTACCCGTGGAATTGACGCTGCTGCAATCGATCCTTGAACGCTTGATCGAAAACCTGGCCCCGCAGTGGCGCCACGCGCCCAAGCACCTCTATGAAGACGCCAGCTGGCTTGGTTTTCGATTGGCGGAATTGCTGCCGCTGCAGACCGACGAACAGCAACGTCTGCTCGAACTGACCGATCCGGTGCGACGACTGGGCGAACTGCGCGACATTCTCCCGCGTTTCCAACGAGCGTAACAGCGTCGCACTTTGCGCCTGCATGACGCGCTTCTACACTCGTCCACTCACAACTCGTAGGTGATCCTCCATGAGCAGCCTGGCCGGCAAGACCCTTTTCATCACCGGTGCCTCACGCGGCATCGGGTTGGCCATTGCGCTGCGCGCCGCGCGCGACGGCGCCAACATCGCCATTGCCGCCAAGAGCAACGTGCCCAATCCGCGCTTGCCCGGCACCATCTTCAGCGCGGCGGAAGAGATCGAAGCCGCCGGCGGTAAAGCGTTGCCGATCAAGTGCGATATCCGCGAAGAAGACGAAGTGAAAGCCGCCGTGGCCGCCACCGTCGAACGCTTCGGTGGCATCGATATCCTGGTCAACAACGCCAGCGCGATCTGGCTGGCTGGCGTGGCCGATACGCCGATGAAGCGTTTCGACCTGATGCAGCAGGTGAATGCGCGCGGCAGTTTCCTGTGCGCGCAAGTGTGCCTGCCGCATCTGCTCAAGTCGGACAATCCACATATCCTCACGCTGGCGCCGCCGCCGTCGCTCGATCCGAAGTGGTGGGCGCCGCACACCGGTTACACGCTTGCCAAGATGGGCATGAGCTTCGTGACGCTGGGCCTGGCCGGCGAGCTGGGCAGCAAGGGCGTGGCAGTGAACGCGCTGTGGCCGCGCACCATCGTGGCCACCGACGCGCTCAACATGATTCCGGGCGTGCCGCTGGAGCGCTGCCGCAAGCCGAGCATCGTGGCCGATGCGGCGCATGCCGTGCTCACGCGACCGGCCAAGGGATTCTCAGGCAAATTTCTTATCGATGAAGAGGTGCTGCGCGAAGCAGGCGTCACCGACTTCGCGCAGTACGCAGTGGATCCCTCGCAGTCGCTGCTGCCCGATCTCTTCCTGGACTAAGCGGCGTGTCCTGCCCGTTCTGCGAGATCGTCGCTGGTCGAGGCGCCGCCAGCGTGGTGGCGCAGACGGACAACGCGCTGGCCTTCCTCGATCTTCGGCAAGCCGTGCCCGGTCATGTGTTGGTGGTGCCCAAGGCGCATGTGCAGGACATCTACGCCATCGATGCCGCGCTCGCCGGCGAAGTGATGCAGCTGGGCGTGCGCGTCGCGCAGGCCTTGCGTGAAGTGTTCCATGCGCCCGGGCTCAATCTTTGGCAATCCAACGGTGCGGCCGGTGGACAGGAAGTGCCGCACTTCCATCTGCACGTGCATCCGCGCCGCGTGGCCGATGGCTTGTTTCGTGTCTATCCGCACGGCGTGCCGACACCGTCGACACGCGACGTGCTGGATGATCTGGCGCAGCGCATCCGACACGTGCTTCCCCATGACGGCGGCGTCCTCATGCCACGGAGTTCAGCATGAAATACCTGCACACCATGATCCGCGTGCGCGACATCGACGCCAGCCTGCGTTTCTTCTGCGATGGACTGGGATTGAAGGAAACGCGCCGCAGCGAGAACGCGGCGGGCAAGTTCACTTTGGTCTTTCTTGCTGCCGCCGATTCGCCGGATGCGGAAATCGAGCTGACCTACAACTGGGGCTCCAGCGAAGACTATGGCAGCGCGCGCAACTTCGGCCATCTGGCCTTCCGTGTGGACGACATCTACCAGACCTGCGCACACCTGCAGGCGATGGGCTACACCATCAACCGCCCGCCACGCGACGGACACATGGCTTTCGTACGCTCGCCGGACCTGATTTCGGTGGAATTGCTGCAGGACGGGCATCTGCCGCCGCAGGAGCCGTGGGCATCGATGCCCAATACGGGCGTCTGGTAGGACCTTGGCTGACGCGTGGCTTGCAAGCGGTCCTGAAGGGCTCGGGGCGTGGGTCTAAGGACTCTAGGCCATAGGTGCTAGCCCACCTGCCGGCCTCCGGCTTACGTCCGACGGTTTTGCGCCATTGGTGGGGTGACTGTGAGGCGCAGAGTTGTATATTGTGTGACCCATATCACATTTTTGTAGCGGTCGCGGGTTAGCTTGGCGCGACGGGCGTGGTAACCGGGGGGTAGCCATAGGACGTGGCAACGACCGGCCGAAACCTGTGACCCCTAGAGGGGTTGGGGGAGGGAACCATGGCTGTAATGAGGGAGGAAGCCAGGCGATGCGTCGTCTGGTTTGGTCAACCGGCCGGCGAAGAGCGGGCAGGGTTGGCCAATGCGGGATGGATCATCCGCGTGGCCGATGCCGGTACTCAGGGCGGCGTCGGCATGCGAAACAACGATACGGTGGTGGCGCTGGCCGACCTTAGGCACGGCGACCCTGCCTCCGCCCAGGCCATGGCTCAGCTCATGGCCGATCATCCATGGCTGCCATGGGTGGCGCTCATACCACCGGCCATGTCGGTGCACGAGCCGCTGATCGATCGCGTGCTCGAAGCGAGCATCGAATACTTTGCTACGCCGGTGGATGTCGACCGTCTGGTGGAAGCGCTCGCCCGTGTGGGCGGGGATCAACCGCGTGCCGCCGAACCCGGCGACATCGGCGTGACCGGCCGCAGCGCAGCGATCGGGGCCGTGGTGGCGAGCGTGCGCAAATACGCACCGGTTGAACTGCCCGTATTGATCACCGGCGAAACCGGCACCGGCAAGGAAGTCGCCGCGCGGGCGTTGCATAGCCTGTCCGCACGCGCCGATCGGCCGTTCGCTGCGATCAATTGCGGTGCCTTGCCCCCCAACCTGGTGCAGTCCGAATTGTTCGGCCACGAGCGCGGCGCATTCACCGGCGCCAACGCACGCCGCATCGGCCATTTCGAAACGGCCGCGGGCGGTACCGTGTTTCTCGACGAAGTGGGCGATCTCCCGCTCGACGCACAAACCAGCCTGCTGCGCTTCCTGCAGGAAGGCACGCTGGAGCGCGTGGGCAGCAGCCAGTTGATCAAACTGGACGTACGCGTGCTCGCCGCTACCCACGTGGATCTGGAGAAAGCGGTGGAGCAGGGCCGCTTCCGCGAAGATCTGTACTACCGCCTCAACGTGCTGCGCCTGCGCATGCCGCCGCTGCGTGAGCGTGAGGACGACGTGGTGCTGTTGGCGCAGAAATTCCTCGACGCTTTCCGCGAGCAGCATCCCAGCCGTGGGCGTGCCTTCAGCGCCAGCGCGCGGCGAGCGATGCTCGACTTCAGCTGGCCAGGCAATGTGCGCGAGTTGCTCAATCGCGTGCAGCGTGCAGCCGTGGTGGCGGAAGATGCGCTGATCAGCGTCAATGACCTGGACCTGGCTGATGTGCTCACCAAGCAGGCGGCACGTTCCAGCCTGGGCAGCACCCGCGTGGCGGCCGAGCGCGATGCCGTGATCGCCTGCCTGCGCGAGAGTCGCTTCAACGTGAGCGAATGCGCACGTCGGCTGAAGGTGTCTCGCGTGACCATCTACCGCCTGTGCAAGAAGCACCAGCTCGCGCTCGACGAGCTGCGCTAAGCGTACGTCCGAGCCTCGCAAGGGCGCCCCACGGAAGAATCATGCTGGCCACCCCCTGGGGTGGGCGGCGCGTGCGCGCTCTTTGGCTAGCGAAGGGGGCGATGGGCCGCCAAGCTGGCGGGTCCGCGCACGACAAAAAGGAAGGCCCCCGACCCGCAGGGGTCGGGTCGGGGGCTTCCATTGGTGCCCCGGCCACAGGGGTTGCCGGGTTACCGCCCTCATCACCGCCTTGCGGCGGAATGCTTTGACGACCTCTCAGCAAGCTCAGAGGTGCGGAAAGGGTGCTTCCAATGCCAGCTGCGAAGTCCGTGCCGACTTGCCCCGGGCCACCCAGAAGCGTCGCCATCCTGTCGTCGCGAGATCCTTATCGCGGCGTCCGGCGCGTTTATCGCAGCTGGCCCTTCCCCCTTCCCGCCTGTACGGGGTTAAGAGAGCAATCGTCGTGCCAACGAGGGCCAATGGCTGAAAAACGTGGGTTTTAGGGCCTTTGCAGCGCAGCCCACGATTTTGAACCGTGCTAAAGGCGTTACAGCCCCAACCTGAAATAAGGCCTCCGGGAGGCGCTTAGCACCTGTGGTTAAGCGGTTTCGGGAAGGTGTATCGCCTGCTTTACAGCGGACAGGCGAAATGTCACACCTTTTGCCGACGCGGGCGGGCATGCGCCAGAAGGTGGCATGGCGGGCGCCACATTTCCTTTCGATCCTGATCTGCGTGGGCGGGAACCGTGCAAAGCCGGTACCCAGGGCTTACGATGCACGCGCGTTGCTGCTTGCGACGCATCCCCATCCCCGATCCCTTTGAGCATGGTGTCGTCGCGCTCGACGATGCCCGGAGTACGACATGCACGCGCAAGACCCATCCGCCCAATCCCTGATCGATCTCGGCAAGCGCTACTGGCTGCCGGTATATCGACCGCGCGATGTGGTGCTGGATCACGGCAAGGGCGCGCGGGTGTGGGATACGCAGGGCCGCGACTATCTCGATTTCGGCGCCGGTATCGCCGTGAATGCGCTGGGCCATCAGGATCCCGACCTGCTCGAGGCCTTGACCACCCAGGCCCACAAGCTCTGGCACACCAGCAACGTGTTCTACACCGAGCCGCCGCTGCGCCTGGCCGAGGAGCTGGTGTCGGCCTCCGGCTTCGCCGAGCGCGTCTTCCTGTGCAATTCCGGCACCGAGGCCAACGAAGCGGCCATCAAGCTGGTGCGCAAGTGGGCAGCCGCGCAGGGGCGCGAAGCCGATAAGCGCGTGATCATCACGTTCCGCGGCTCCTTCCACGGACGCACCCTGGCCGCTGTTACCGCGACCGCGCAGCCGAAGTATCAGGAAGGCTACGAGCCGCTGCCCGGCGGCTTCCGCTATCTCGATTTCAACGACGTGCCGGCGCTGGAAGCAGCCTTCGCACAGGGCGACGTAGCCGCCGTGATGCTTGAGCCCGTGCAGGGCGAGGGCGGCGTGCTGCCGGCCGCGCCGGGCTTCGTCAAGCGCGTGCGCGAGCTGTGCGATCAGTACAACGCACTGCTGGTGCTGGACGAAATCCAGAGCGGCATGGGCCGCACCGGTACGTTGTTCGCCTATATGCAGGACGGCGCCAAGCCGGACATCGTCACCATGGCCAAGGCCCTGGGTTGCGGCTTCCCCATCGGCGCCATGCTGGCTGGCCCCAAGGTGGCCGAAGTGATGCAGTTTGGCGCGCACGGTACGACCTTCGGCGGCAACCCGCTGGCCGCCGCCGTGGCGCGCGTGGCGCTGCGCAAGCTGTCGTCGCCTGAGTTGCTGGCTAACGTGGCGCGGCAGTCGCAGGCCTTGCGTGATGGCCTGGCGCGTATCAATGCGTCGCTGCAGCTGTTTGATGAAGTTCGCGGCCGCGGCCTGATGCTTGGCGCGGTGCTCAACGAGGCGAACAAGGGCAAGGCTGGCGCCATCCTCGATCACGCCGCAGCCCACGGCCTGCTCGTGTTGCAGGCGGGTCCGGATGTACTGCGTTTCGTGCCCGCCCTCAATATCAGCGACGAGGACCTTGCTGAAGGCCTCGCGCGCCTGGAAGCGGCGCTGCGCAGTTTCGTCGCGGGCTAAACGATCTCGCTGACAAGCGCTCCTGGCTCAGGAGCGCTTGTCGAAGGCCTCAACCTGCCCGCGCCGCGCGCAACGCACCGCGCGCCGCCTCCAGCGTTTCGGCGATGTCCTGCTCGCTGTGCGCACTGGAAACAAAACCCGCCTCGAACGCCGACGGCGCGAGATAGACGCCACGCTCCAGCATGCCGTGGAAGAAACGGTTGAACATCGCGGTGTCTGCCGCCGTCGCCTGCGCGTAGCTCTCCACCTTTTCAGCGGTGAAGAACAAACCGAACATGCCGCCCACGCGATTTGTGCTGAACGCCACGCCTTCGCCATCGGCCACGGCCTGCAGGCCATCGGTGAGCAAGCGCGTGCGCGCGGCGAGCTGGTCGTAGAAGCCCGGCGCCTGGATCAGTTCCAGCATGGCCAGCCCCGCCGCCATCGCCACCGGATTGCCCGATAGCGTGCCCGCCTGGTAGATCGGGCCCGCAGGCGCGATCTGCTGCATCAGGTCGCGACGACCGCCATAAGCACCCACCGGCATGCCGCCGCCGATGATCTTGCCGAAGGTAGTGAGATCAGGCGTCACGCCGTAATAGGCCTGCGCGCCACCCAGGGCCACGCGGAAACCCGTCATCACTTCGTCGAAGATCAGCAGCGCGCCATGCTTCGTGCACAACTCGCGCAGACCCTGCAGATAACCGTCCTTGGGAGGAATGCAGTTCATGTTGCCGGCGACCGGCTCGATGATCAGGCCGGCGATATCGTGGCCGTGCTCGTCGAACAGGCGCACGGCCGCATCGAGATCGTTGTACGCCAGGGTAAGCGTGAGGTCGGCATTCGCCTTGGGCACGCCGGGCGAGGTCGGCACGCCGAAGGTGAGTGCGCCCGAACCGGCCTTCACCAGGAAGCTGTCGCCATGGCCGTGGTAGCAGCCTTCGAACTTCACGATCAGGTTGCGACCGGTAGCGCCGCGCGCCAGGCGGATCGCCGACATGGTCGCTTCCGTGCCCGAATTGACCATGCGCACCATGTCGATCGAGGGAATCAGGCGCGTAATGGATTCCGCCATGGTGACTTCGGCGGGGCAGGGCGTGCCGTATGAGAGGCCGTTCTTGACCGCGCGTTCCACCGCCTCACGTACATGCGGATGGTTGTGGCCCACGATCATCGGGCCCCACGAGCCCACATAGTCGATATAGCGCTTGCCCTCGACGTCCCACAGATAAGGGCCATCCGCACGCGCCGTGAAGAACGGCTCGCCGCCCACCGACTTGAAAGCGCGCACCGGCGAGTTCACGCCGCCGGGCATCAGCTGCTGCGCGCGTTGGAAGAGTTCGTGGTTGGTGGTCATCGTGGATGTCTCAAGGCGTAGTGAAGAGTTGGGCGAACCGTACAGCGGCGCCGCGCACGTCGGGATCACCGAAAACGGCCGAGATCACGGCGAGATAGTCGGCGCCGGCGTCGATCAGCGACTGACCATTGTCTGGCGTGATGCCGCCGATCGCCACTCGCGGCACGCCGAGCGCGGCGCTCTGTCGCAGCAGGTCGAAGGAAGCACGCCGTGCATGCGGCTTTGTGGGCGACGGGAAAAAGGCGCCAAAAGCAATGTAATCGGCGCCCGCGGCGGCCAGTTCGCGCGCACGCGCCAGCGAGTCGTAGCAGGACACGCCGACGATGGCGTCCTCGCCCAGCACCGCGCGGGCGGCGGCCACGTCGCCGTCCTCCTCGCCCAGATGGACGCCTGCGGCCCCTGCTGCCTGCGCCAAGCCCACGTCATCGTTGATGATCAGGGGCACCTGGCGGGCGGCGCACAGGGCGCGGATAGCCCGGGCTTCGGTGAGGCGACGCTCGTAGTCGCCGGTCTTGTCGCGGTACTGCAATAGCCGGGCACCGCCGGCCAGCGCCTGGGCCACCACCTGGAACAGGTCGGGGCGAGGGCCATCGGTAATCACATATAAACCGCGGTCCTGGAGTTTTCCACGCATGCCATGAAGTCCTGGAGAGCTGCGCCATACGCTTTCGCATCGGCGGGGGAGTTGCGAGAATGACCTACTTATTCTCCATAGCAAGCCATTGACGATGAATCAGAGCACCAACGAAACCGGCACCCTGCGCAAATGGATGTGTGTCGTTTGCGGCTTCATCTATGACGAGGCGCTGGGCGTGCCCGACGAGGGCATCGAGCCCGGTACGCGTTGGGCCGACGTTCCCGATACCTGGACCTGCCCGGACTGCGGCGCGACCAAGGAAGACTTCGAGATGATCGAAATCGACTGAATCCCCCCGCATTGCCCTTAAACGGCCCGAATCCGTCATCGTACGGACCGGGCCGTTTGCTTTAATGCTCCTGCGCGCTGGAAAAACCGCGCAACCCAGGCAGGAGCAGCACCATGCAGCAATTCATTCCGTTCGAAGACGAGTGGGACATCCTGGAAAGGCTGAGTCTGGAGTCCCTCATCCCCTATCACGTCGGCGTGCCCTGCCGGCATGACCTGGCGGCCAACGGGGACGGCGCCACGCCCGTGGCGGCCAATGCACCCGTGGCAATCACGCCGATCTCATCCGCAGCCAAGGGCAGCGAGGCATAAATAGCCCTTCCAGCTCTCTGCGGCACGGAAATACTGCCAGAGCGCCATGAAATAGCGCCGGTCTTGCCGCTGCAAGCCCGGCGCATCCGTGCGCCGTGCGTCGCGCCCTGTCACGAACATGAAAAAAATTCGTATAGACCCCTTCCCAACCCTGTGGAGGGACGCTATAGTTTCGCTCCTCCCCGGACGACAAGCTCTTCAACGGGGATTCCACTGAAAACCCGGCAGCAAAAATTCTTCGCTGAAGGTGTTGACGGACCGGAAAGATGATGTAAGATGAGCGGCTCACTCGGAACGAAATGTTCCAACGCAGAAACGGCAACGTGCTGCAAGTGATTGAGATCTTTGACAGTGTGCGC
>Ga0209672_101132_pt1 | contig 11092 bp, 12 predicted proteins | sample AraplaCol_mMS_r2_FD_184273 | JGI IMG/M metagenome (GOLD analysis project Ga0209672, IMG submission 184273) | Arabidopsis root microbial communities from North Carolina, USA - plate scrape CL_Col_mMS_r2 (SPAdes) (version 2) | ecosystem: Host-associated > Plants > Roots > Endosphere | place: USA...
CGCTCGGTGCTCGATTCGCTCTGATAGCACGTGGGGGCTGCGATGCCCCGATGGTTCGAGATCCGCCTCCCATCAGCGACAAAGGCCGCATGCGCGAAACGCATGCGGCCTTTGTATGGAGCGGGCATCTACGCCCGCCCGGCACGATCCGCCCTTACTCGCCGAGGTAGGCGGCGCGCACCTTGGGATCGTCGAGCATGTCTTTCGCATTGCCCGACATCGTGACGGCGCCGGAATCCATCACATAGCCACGATCCGCGGCCTGCAGCGCGAGCCGCGCGTTCTGCTCGACGAGCAGCACCGTGATCCCTTCCTTGGAGATCTCCCGCACCACCTCGAAGATCTTCTCGACCATGATCGGCGAGAGACCCATCGACGGTTCGTCGAGCAACAGCAGCTTCGGCTTCGACAGCACGGCGCGGGCCATCGCGAGCATCTGCTGCTCGCCGCCCGAGAGCGTGCCCGCCAGCTGCGTCGCGCGCTCTTTCAGGCGCGGGAAGAAGCCGAACATGCGCTCGACGTCCTTCTTGATGCCGTCCGCATCGTTACGCAGATACGCGCCCATTTGCATGTTTTCGACGATCGACATGCGCGCGAAAATGCCGCGCCCTTCCGGCACCATCGCCAGGCCGCGCTTGAGCAGCTCGTGGGGCGGCACGCCCTTGATCGATTGGCCGTTGTACTCGATGTCGCCTGCCGAATAGGGCTTCAGGCCCGTAATGGCCTTCATCGTCGTGGTCTTGCCCGCGCCGTTCGCGCCGATCAGCGTGACGAGCTCGCCTTGCGCGACCTCCATGTCCACGCCCTTGACCGCCTGAATGCCGCCGTAGTTGACCTGCAGGCCCTTGATTTTCAACATTGCCGTAGCCATCAGTGGACCCCCGCTCCGAGATATGCCTCGATCACCTTCGGGTCTTTCTGCACGTCTTGCGGCAGACCCTCGGCGATCACCTTGCCGTAATCGAGCACCGTCATGCGATTGCACAGGTGCATCACGAGCTTCACGTCGTGCTCGATGAGCAGGATCGTCTTGCCGTCGCCCCGAATCTTGTCGAGCAACTTCGTGAGCTCGAGTTTTTCCGTCGCGTTCATCCCAGCGGCGGGCTCGTCGAGCGCGAGCAGCTTGGGATCGGTAGCCAATGCACGCGCGATCTCGAGCCGGCGCTGGTGACCGTACGAGAGATTGCGCGCCGTGTAGTCGGCGTATTGCAGCACGCCCACGTATTCGAGCAGCTCGAGCGCACGCTCCTTGATCTCGCGCTCTTCCTGCCGCTCGGCCGGCGTCTGAAACACCGCGCCGAACAGACCGTGCTTCGTACGGACGTGCCGGCCCACCATGACGTTCTCGAGCGCGGTCATGCCGCCGAACAGCCGGATGTTCTGGAACGTACGCGCAATGCCCGCTTGGGCGACCTGGTGCACGGCCGTGGGCGTGTAGTTCTCGCCGTCGAGCTTGAATTCGCCCGAATCGGGCGTGTAAAGGCCGGTGATCACGTTGAAGAACGTCGTCTTGCCGGCTCCGTTCGGCCCGATCAGGCCGTAGATCTGTCCTTCCTCGATTTGCAGTCCGACTTCCGACAGTGCCTGAAGACCGCCGAAGCGCTTGTTCACGCCGCTCACGGACAAACGAATGGGTTTATTGCTCATGAAAGTATCTCCATCCTTGGCTTCGGGCATCAGGCGCGTACAGGCTTTTTGCTGCCGCGCTTGGCCAGTTTCGCGATTCGGTCCTCGTGCTTCGCCGCGGGCCACAGACCCTCCGAGCGATAGAGCATGATGAGCACCATGGCCAGGCCGTAGAGCAACTGACGGATCACTTCCGTATCGATGATCTGGTGACCGAAGATCCAGTGTTGCAGCGGACCCATCGTCGAGCGCAGGAACTCGGGGAAGATGGCGAGCAGCACCGCGCCGAGAATCACGCCGGGGATGTGGCCCATGCCGCCCAGCACCACGCAGGCCAGCACGACGACCGATTCCCAGAACGTGAACGATTCAGGCGACACGAAGCCTTGGAAGCCCGCGAACATCGCACCCGACAGGCCACCGAACGATGCGCCCATCGCGAAGGCGAGCAACTTCACGTTACGTGTATTGATGCCCATCGCCTTGGCCGCGATCTCGTCTTCGCGGATCGCGGCCCACGCGCGACCGATACGCGAGTGCTGCAACCGCGTGCAGACCCAGATGACGAACAGAGAACAGAGCACGAACAGGTAGTAATACATGTAGACCGACGGCAACTGCATGCCGAACAGTGTGTGCGTCTGCGACAAATTGAAGCCGGCGATATGAACCGGATCGACACCGGTAATGCCCTGCGGCCCGTTCGTGATATTCACCGGACGGTCGAGGTTGTTCATGAAGATTCGAACGATTTCCCCGAAGCCCAACGTCACGATGGCGAGATAATCGCCGCGCAGGCGCAGCGTCGGTGCGCCGAGCAGTACGCCGAACAATGCGGCGAGCCCCATCGCGATCGGCACGACGATCCAGTACGGCGCATGAATGCCGCCCGGAAACAGATGGCCGATCCACTCGAACTGATTCGCGAGGTGAGGCGAAGTGAGCAGCGCCGCCGTGTAGGCACCGACCGCGTAGAACGCGATATAGCCCAAGTCGAGCAGGCCGGCGAAGCCGACTACGACGTTCAGGCCCAGCGCGAGCATCACATAGAGCATCGCGAAATCGAGCACGCGCACCCAGTAGTTGCCGCCGGCCGCGCCGATCAAAAGCGGTGCTGCGATCACGAGCGCGGCGGTCAGCACACCGACGACGAGGGTCTTCGCTGCGTTCTTTTCAGGGATGAGCGTCGTGGACGGCTCGATCGGTTGAATTGAAGTCATGTTCCTTGCTCCTTGCCCTTACGCACGGTCTGCCACACGCTCGCCGAGCAGACCCGACGGACGGAAGACGAGGACGATGATCAGCACGATGAATGCGAACACGTCCTGATAGTTACTGCCGAACACGCCGCCCGTCAGATTGCCGATGTAGCCGGCCCCGAGCTGCTCGATCAGGCCGAGCACGACACCGCCGACCATCGCGCCGCCGAGGTTGCCGATGCCGCCGAGCACCGCCGCCGTGAACGCTTTCATGCCGGGAATGAAGCCCATATAGAAGTGGACGTTGCCGTACTCGGACGCGATCATGACGCCCGCCAGCGCGGCGAGCGCGGAGCCGATCATGAAGGTTGCCGAGATGACGAAGTTCGGGTTCACGCCCATGAGACTCGCGACGTTCGGGTTCTCGGCGATCGCGCGCATCGCGCGCCCGAGTTTCGTCTTGTGCACGAGCAGGAGCAGGCCGCCCATGACGAGGAACGCAACGGCGATGATGACGATTTCAGTCATCGAGATGACCGCGCCGGGATTGTTCTCGCCGGCCGCGATGACGTTGATCGGGTCGGTCGGCAAAAGCTGCGGGAACGGCAGCGGGTTGCGCGACCAGATCATCATGGCCAGCGTTTCCAGCAAGATCGAGACCCCGATTGCGGTAATGAGCGGCGCGAGACGCGGCGCACGGCGCAAAGGCCGATAGGCGGCGCGTTCGATCACGTAGCCGACCACCGCGCATACCACGGCCGCCACGACGAGCCCGATGACCAGCGTCGGGACGTTGCCGAGTCCGGGGAAGTGGTTGTGCAGCACCGAGATGGTCGACAGTGCGACCATCGCGCCGACCATCAGCACGTCGCCGTGGGCGAAGTTGATGATGCCGAGAATGCCGTACACCATTGTGTAGCCCAGTGCGATGATGGCATAGACGCTGCCAAGCACCAGACCGTTGAGGATCTGCTGGATGAAGATATCCATTTAAAGCTCCTTAGCCCGTGCGACTGGATTTCCGCCCCCTCGCCCGCCGTAATGCGGACGGTTGGCAAAAATCGCAACGGCACTGCGGGTACTGATAAAAAAACCGGTAAGGGTTGGCCGCCTCACACACGCCGCAGTAGCCGTGATCCGGCGGCCGGCCCGATAAGGCGGATGCAAAAACGGCACCGTCGGGTAGCGGTGCCGTCGGACTCCTGCTTCATTACTGCGCTGAACCGGTGCCATAACCGGTGCCGTGACGGCACTGGAATTCATCGGATCTTGCTGTACGATCCGCTCGCCAACCAACCACACGCGGCGGCCCTGCCTTGTTTCGACAGGGACCGTACAGATTGCGCGGACGGCGAGCGCTACCGCCGCCTGGCCGTTGCTCGCCCCGCCGCCGCTCGACTGGCCGATTGCGGCGTAAGCAAACTGGACATGCATTAATTCGGTCTCCTGCGCCTTGCCGAAACTGGTGCCCGAAGGTCACAAGACCTTTAGGACGCGCGCATTGTAACTCCAATTCCGGACTGGCCAATAAAGGGGATCGCCAGGGTTTTCCTGCATTGCAACCTTTTTTTGAGGCCTCTAATCGCGCTCGATTGCAACCGGGTTGCAATCTACACGCTATTTTGAGGCGCAACCGCGCTGGTTTGACGCGAATAGCGAATAAAAAAGCGCGCCATAGGGCACGCTTTTTTTGAGAAGACGGGAAACCGGGACGGTCATTCGAAGCCGCCCCCGGCGAAATTCACTCGGGCAATGTCAGCCCGCGCGGCAGCGGGAAAGCGATGCCTTCCTCGATACCTTCCAGCGCGCGCACATTGCGCACCCCCAGTTCGCGCAACCGCCCGATCACCGCCTGGGCAAGCACTTCGGGAGCCGATGCGCCGGCCGTGACGCCGATCCGGCGCTTGCCTTCGACCCAGGCCGGATCGATCTGCTCGGGGGCATCGACCATATAGGCCGGCACGCCGCGCTTTTGCGCGACTTCGCGAAGCCGGTTCGAGTTCGAGCTGTTGGGACTGCCGACGACGATCACCACGTCGCACTGCGGCGCCATGAATTTCACGGCATCCTGGCGGTTTTGCGTGGCATAGCAGATATCCTGCTTCTTCGGCTCGCGAATCGAGGGAAAGCGCGCCTTGAGCGCCGAAATGATTTCCGACGCATCGTCGACCGACAGCGTCGTTTGCGTAACGAACGCGATGCGCTCCGGGTCCGCCGGCTCGAGCGCGTTGACGTCTTCCACGCTCTCGACGAGGTACATGCCTTCGGCGCACTGTCCCATCGTGCCCTCGACCTCCGGATGCCCCTTGTGACCGATCATGATGATGTCGAGTCCTTCTTGGCGCATTTTCGCGACTTCGATATGGACTTTCGTCACGAGCGGGCAAGTTGCGTCGAAAATGCGCAACCCGCGCGCGTCAGCCTCGTCGCGCACGGCCTTCGATACGCCGTGCGCGCTGAAGATGACCGTGCTGCCCGCCGGCACTTCGTCGAGCAGTTCGACGAAAACCGCGCCCTTTTTTCGCAAATCCTCGACCACATAGACGTTATGCACGATCTCATGGCGCACGTAGATCGGCGCACCGAACAGCTTGATTGCGCGCTCGACGATTTCGATCGCACGATCGACGCCCGCGCAAAAACCGCGCGGCTGGGCGAGCAGAATCTCGGCGGTGGCGAGGGAAGTTTCCGTGAAGCTCATGTCTTACAGGATTCCGATGATTTTCACTTCGAACGTGAGCGGCTGGCCCGCGAGCGGGTGATTGAAGTCGAAGAGGGCCGACGTCTCGCCGACCTCCTTGAGCACGCCGGCATACCGGCCGCCGTCCGGCGCGTTGAATTCGATGACGTCGCCCGGCGTGAAATCCTCGTCGACCATGCCGTTTTGGCGCAGTGCGGCCAGTGTGACGCGCTGAACGAGCTCCGGATTGCGCTCGCCAAAGGCCTTCCCCGCATCTAGCCGGAAGGTGGAGTGGTGCCCTGCCTTGAGCCCCACGAGAATATCTTCCAGCGGCGGCGCGATTTGCCCCGCCCCGACCAGCAGTGTGGCCGGCTTGTCTCCGAACGTATTGACGATATCGGCGCCGTCGGCCAGCGCGAGCCGGTAGTGGAGCGTGACGTGCGAGCCGGGTTTGACTTCGGAGAGATCGATGATGCTCATGGAAATAACTCGTTCGTTCGGTGCGCGTGGCGCGCGCCGTGCGCACGCCGCCAAGGCGCCGCAGCCGCGTCGGACGCTGCGGCGCCCGGCGCAAAGTCTCTATTGTAAGTCACCCGGGGGGCGACACGCACACGCGGCGAAGACGCGGCCCGGGGCACCACCGCGGCAGGGGGCGAAGATGGGAGAGCGCTGATGCGAGATAGTTCCTGCGCCGTTGCCGGCTTCGCGGAAAACGCCACGCAAGACTGGCGCGAGTGCGACATGCCGCGCGAGCGGCTCTTCGAGGCCGGCCCGGCAGCGCTTTCCGATACCGAGCTCATCGCCATTTTCCTGGGCTGCGGCCTGCCCGGACACAACGTGTTCGAGCTCGCCCGGTCGCTCCTCGCGCGTTTCGGCTCGCTGCGCAGCATGCTCGACGCGACGCCGGCGGACTTCAAGGGGTTGCGCGGCATTGGTCCGGCCAAGACGGCCGTACTGCTGGCCGTCGTGGAAATGGCCCGCCGCGCGCTCGCCGAGAAGGCCCGCGACATGCCGTTCATCGAATCGAGCGCCGCGGTGGAAGACTACGTGCGCCTCTTGATCGGCACCCGGCCTTATGAGGTATTCGTCTGTTTGTTTCTCGACGCGCGCCACCGGCTCATCGATAGCGAGGAAAGCGCGCGGGGCTCCCTCACTCGCATGGCAGTCTATCCGCGCGAGATCGTTCGCCGCGCGCTGGCCGTCAACGCCGCCGCCCTCGTCGTCGCGCATAATCACCCATCCGGCGCAGCCCAGCCGAGCGCGAGCGACCGCCAGCTCACCCGCTTGCTGCGCGACGCCCTTGCGCTTGTCGATGTGAAGCTGGTGGATCACCTCGTAGTGGGGCGCAGCGCCGTTTTTTCGTTCGCGCACGCCGGGTGGCTGTGAGACGTCTCCCCGGGGTCCGGCCGGGGCTCAGCGGGCCAAGCGCTCCACCCCGGTTTGGAAATGCAAATTCGGTTTGATTTTCCGGCTCTTTTTCTGCTAGAATCGCCGTCTACCTCTTTTCCAACATGTTCCGCAGCCCCGATTCGTCACGCAAGAAGTCAGAAGCGGTAGGAATCGTCAGGCCCGGCAGTTGGCCCAGAGTTGGCCAACCGGCTTGGGCCGAGGCTCGAACCCCGAATAAAGCGTTTTAGGAGTGCTCTCATATGGCACGCGTATGCCAAGTAACTGGGAAAGCGCCGATGAGCGGCAACAACGTTTCCCACGCGAACAACAAGACGAAGCGGCGCTTCTTGCCGAACCTGCAATACCGCCGTTTCTGGGTGGAAAGCGAGAACCGCTGGGTGCGCCTGCGCATTTCGAATGCCGGCCTGCGCCTCATTGACAAGAACGGCATCGATTCCGTGCTCGCTGATCTGCGCGCGCGCGGCGAAGTCTAAGGAGTAAATCATGGCAAAAGGCGCACGCGACAAGATCAAGCTTGAGTCGACCGCGGGTACGGGTCACTTCTATACGACGACGAAAAACAAGCGCAACATGCCGGAAAAGATGGCGATCATGAAGTTCGATCCCGTCGCCCGCAAGCATGTTGAGTACAAGGAAACCAAGATCAAGTAATCTGGTTTTCCTCGACAATGAAAAGCCCCGCCCTCGTGCGGGGCTTTTTGCTATCGGTCTGCCGTCTGCGCACGGCCTGCTCACGACTACGTGTGCCGTGCCTCGCGTCATCAGGCGCAACGCGGTATGCTCTTCGGCTTGATGCCAAGGATGTCGAGCACAAAGGACCAGAGAAAGATGAATTTCGATGTCGTGATCGTGGGCAGCGGGCTCGCGGGGTTGACGGTTGCGCTGAATCTTGCCGAGACGCGGCGCGTGGCTGTCGTGGCGAAACGCTCGATGACCGAGGGTGCGAGCGACTGGGCGCAAGGCGGCATCGCAGCCGTGCTCGATTCCGCCGACAGTTTCGAAAACCATGTGAACGACACGCTGGTCGCGGGCGGCGGCCTGTGCGACGAAGCAGCGACACGCTTTATCGTCGAAGGCGGACGTTCGGCCATCGAATGGCTGATTGGCCACGGCGTGCCGTTCACGCGCGACGCGGCGGCCGAACTCGGCTTTCATCTGACGCGCGAAGGCGGGCACAGTCATCGGCGCATCATTCACGCAGCCGATGCCACGGGGCATGCCGTCGTGGCCACGCTGTCGGAACACGTGCGCCGACACCCCAACATCACGCTGCTCGAAGACCACTACGCGATCGACCTCATTACGTCGGACCGCCTCGGGCTGCCGGGTCGCCGCTGCCATGGCCTGTATGCGCTCGATCTCACGAGCGGGCGCACGGTGACGCTGCAAGCGCCGCACACGATCTTGGCCACCGGCGGCGCCGGCAAGGTCTATCTGTACACGACGAACCCCGATACGGCCACAGGCGATGGGATCGCAATGGCCTGGCGCGCGGGCTGCCGGGTTGCGAACATGGAGTTCATCCAGTTCCACCCCACGTGCTTGTTCCACCCGTACGCGAAGTCATTTCTGATCACGGAAGCCGTGCGCGGCGAAGGGGGACGCCTGCTGCTGCCTGACGGCACGCGCTTCATGCCCGCCCACGACGAACGTGCGGAACTCGCCCCGCGCGATATCGTCGCCCGCGCCATCGACTTCGAGATCAAGAAGCGCGGCATCGATTGCGTCTATCTCGACATCAGCCATCAACCGGCCGCTTTCCTGCAAGAGCACTTCCCGACGATCCTCGCGCGCTGCCTCGAGTTCGGCATCGATATCACGAAAGATCCGATCCCGGTTGTCCCGGCGGCGCATTACACCTGCGGTGGCGTCGTCACCGATCTGGCGGGCCGCACCGATCTGGCCGGGCTTTTCGCGGTGGGTGAGACGGCTTGCACGGGGCTGCACGGCGCGAACCGGCTTGCCAGCAACTCGCTGCTGGAATGCCTCGTCATTGGGCGCGCCGCGTCGGAGGCCATCGAAAGCGACGGCTTCGAGGCCGCCGCTCACGCTCCGCTGCCCGATTGGGATGAAAGCCGCGTCTCCGACGCCGACGAGGAAGTCGTCGTCGCCCATAACTGGGACGAACTACGCCGGCTGATGTGGAACTACGTCGGCATCGTGCGCACGGACAAGCGGCTCGCGCGGGCGCGGCATCGGATTGCGTTGCTTCGCGACGAAATTCAGGAGTACTACGCGAACTTCAAGGTCAGCCGGGATTTGCTCGAATTGCGCAATCTCGTCGATGTCGCCTCGCTGATCGTCGAAAGCGCCCGCTCGCGGCGCGAAAGCCGCGGACTGCATTTTTCGCGCGATTGGCCGCAGGCGCTACCCAAGGCTTTGCCTACCGTGCTGGCGCCGGAACGCGTGCGCAACCGGCAGGCGTAACGGGACGGCTCAGACGATCCGCATCGAGTAATCGGTCGCGCGCACGTCTTTCGTCAGCGCACCGATCGAAATGCGGTCAACCCCCGTCTCCGCAATGGCACGCACGGTGTCCAGGTTGACCCCGCCCGACACTTCCAACACCGCGCGACCGGCCGTGATCCTGACGGCGTCTCGCATCGCATCGAACGAGAAATTGTCCAGCAGAATCGATTGCGCGCCATGGGCGAGCGCCGATTCGAGCTGCAACAGCGTCTCCACCTCGATCTGGATCGACACACCGGCATTCAGCGCGTAGGCCGCATCGAGTGCTGCTCCCACACTGCCTGCCGCGGCAATATGGTTTTCCTTGATGAGAATGCCGTCGTAGAGCGCCAGCCGCTGATTCACGCCTCCGCCAACGCGCACCGCGTACTTCTGGGCAAGGCGTAATCCCGGCAGGGTCTTGCGGGTGTCGAGGATCCGTGCGCGCGTGCCCTCCACGGTATCGACATAGCGGCGCGTGGCCGTGGCCACCCCCGAGAGCAATTGCAGAAAATTGAGCGCGTTGCGCTCGGCGGTCAACAGTGCACGCGCCGGCCCGCGCAATGTGCAGACCTCCGAATCGGGCGCCATACGCTCGCCCTCTCCGTACCGCCAGTGGAGCTCGATCGTCGGCTCGACTTGGCGCATGACAGCGGCAAACCACGGCACGCCGCACAACACGGCCTCTTCGCGAACGACGATGCGGGCGTCGCGCACACTATCGGCAGGCACGAGCCGGCCGGTGAGGTCGCCGTTGCCGACGTCCTCCGCCAGCGCATCAGCCACATTGCGCGCGAGGGCCGCGTCGAATGCGTCGCCGTATTCCGCGCGGATCGCCGCAAAGAGTGGCGACACCGCATCCGCCTGGTCCCGCTCCGCGTGCGACATGGACTGGATCTGCTGAGCGCTCGTCATGCCGCACCCACATTGTCAAAGAGCGCCGTATCGCGCGCGAGATCGCCGCTCGCCTGGACCCGGGCTTTGCGCTCGGCCGCGAATGCGAGCATCCGGTCGATCGGCAATCGCGCACGCTCGGCGATGGCCGAATCGACGAAGATTTCGTTCACACCTCGCTCAAGCACATCGGCAAGATTGGCGAGGCCGTTCATGGCCATCCATGGACAATGCGCGCAGCTTTTGCAGGTTGCGCTGTTACCGGCCGTGGGGGCTTCGATGAATGTCTTGCCGGGCGCGGCGAGACGCATCTTATGAAGAATGCCGAGATCGGTCGCGACGATGAAATGCGTCGCGGGCAAGCGCGTGGCCGCATCGATGAGCTGCGTCGTGGAGCCGACGACGTCGGCCTGCGCGACGACACTCTCGGGCGACTCGGGATGGACGAGGACCTTCGCCTCGGGGTACTCCGCGCGCAGCAAGTCGAGCTCGATGCCTTTGAACTCGTCGTGCACGAGGCAGGAGCCTTGCCACAACAGCATGTCCGCGCCCGTCTTTTTCTGGATGTATTGGCCGAGATGGCGGTCGGGCGCCCAGAGTATCTTCTCGCCGCGCGCGTGCAGGTCGGCGACGATATCGAGACCGATCGACGACGTGACCATCCAATCCGCGCGTGCCTTGACCGCCGCGCTCGTATTCGCATAGACGACGACCGTACGCTCGGGGTGGGCATCGCAAAATGCCGAGAACTCGTCGGCCGGACAACCGAGATCGAGCGAGCAGGTCGCGTCGAGATCGGGCATCAGAATACGTTTGGCAGGACTCAGGATCTTGG
>Ga0209672_101134_pt1 | contig 11083 bp, 13 predicted proteins | sample AraplaCol_mMS_r2_FD_184273 | JGI IMG/M metagenome (GOLD analysis project Ga0209672, IMG submission 184273) | Arabidopsis root microbial communities from North Carolina, USA - plate scrape CL_Col_mMS_r2 (SPAdes) (version 2) | ecosystem: Host-associated > Plants > Roots > Endosphere | place: USA...
TCGCGCGCTTCGTACACACCGACCGCCGTCGCGGTGGCGAGCAGCACGGCAATCACTGCACCCAGCGACACGGCCAGTGCATGCCGGCGGGTGAACATGAGGACGCGATAGCCCAGGGTATCGGCACGCGCCTGCAGTGGCTTGCCATCGAGGTAGCGTTGGATATCGTCGCTGAAGGCCGCCACGCTCGCGTAACGGCGAGTGGGCTCGGCGCGCGTCGCCTGCTGCACGATGGCGTGCAGGTCGACGCCGAGCGTGCGGCGCCATGCCTCGTCGTCGATGCCGGGTGCGCTTGCCTCGCCGAGCCGCCGTGGCGCCTGTCCCGCCAGCAACTCGGCAAGCAGGATGCCCAGCGCATAGACATCGATGGCCGTCGTCGCCACGTCGCCCGCAAACTGCTCCGGTGCCGCATAGGAACGCGTGAGGCGGCGCGCCTCGGTGCGCGTGCGCTCCCCGTCGCCGGTGAGCAGTTTGGCGATGCCGAAATCCACCAGCTTGACGCCGCCGTCCGCGCCCACCAGCACGTTGCTGGGTTTCAGGTCGCGGTGCACGATCAGGGCGCGATGCGCGTGTTCCACCGCAGCGCAGACGTCGATAAACAGCGCGAGCCGCCCACGCCGCGACAGGCGCATGCGTTCGGCATGGGCAATCAGGTTGTCGCCCGCCACGAATTCGAGGGCGAGGAAGGGTGTGCCCGTGGGCGAAAAGCCCGCATCGAGCAACTGGGCAATATGCGGATGCTGCAGGCGAGCAAGGATGCGTTGTTCGCGCAGGAAGCGACGACGCTCGTCGGCATCGTGCACATCGATGCGCAACAGCTTGAGCGCCACCCGCTGCGGGCCACCGGGCAGTTCGCGTTCGGCCTCGAACACACTGGCCATGCCACCGGCGCCGACGAAGCGCAGCACGCGATAGCCGGCGATGGTGGGCAGCGCCTGCGCGGCCTCGTCGGCCAGCGCGGGCAGCCATTGCGCCATGCCGCGCTCCAGCGCTTCGATGCCCGATGCATTGTCCAGCGCCTGCACCACCAAGGTCCGCAAGGTGGCGTCTGCGCAGTGCTGGCGCAGCCACTCGCTGCGCTCGGCGACGGGCACGTCGAACAGCCGGTCGATCAGCGGTTCGATCTCATGCCAGCGTTGGGAGAAGGCGGAAATCATCGGCGGCGCATTTCCGGTTCGGTGACCTACCTCTATAGCGTATTTACCCTGCGAGTACCGACATCAGCTCGGTTCGGGCATCAGGCAGGCGCTGAGAAACGTGCGCGCCTTCAACCAGTCCCGCTCGACCGTGCGCGCATTGACGCCCAGCACCTCGGCGATATCCGGGCTGGACAAGTCGGCGAACAGGCGCAGTTCCGCCACGCGAGCCAGCCGCTCATCGGTCGCTGCCAGCCGGGTCAGTGCTTCGTCGATGGCCAGCACGTCGATGATGTCCGACGAGTCCTGGCCCGCGGTCATCGCGGGCGCCTGGCGCTTCTGCGCCTTCTTGCGCCGCGCATGGTCGATCAGGATATGGCGCATCACCTGGCTCATATACGCATACAGGTGCGCGCGGTCGGTGAACGCGACGGCGTCCTGGGTAACCAGCTTCAGATAAGCCTCGTGGACGAGGGCAGTCGTTTCCAGCGTGTGCGCGGCCTCGCGTGCGCGCTGGTGGCGGGCGAGGCGATGCAGCGTGGCGTAGATCTTGGGGATCAGCGTGTCGAGCGCGGCAGCGTCGCCGTGGGCGGCGCGCGCGAGCACTTCGGTGATGGGCGAGTCGCCAGTCATGCGGCCAGGCTATCCGATGGCTGACTTTGCACCGAGCGTGTCGGTAAACGCTCCCGCTTTGCGCTGTAGGGAGAGATGGCGAGATTCGGAACGGCTGCACACCCTGGGAAGGCCATCGCCCGTCGCACCCTACAGAGGAATGAAATCATGTGGAATCATCGCTCTACGCACGGCGTTCTCACAAGGGCCGCTGGCCTCCTGGCGATTGCACTGGCCGGATTCTCCGCCACCGCGATGGCCGATACCAACGCTACCGCAGCGTCGTCCAACAACGCGCCCGTGACCTATAGCTATCAAACGCTGGATGTGCCGGGCTCGTCGTTGACGATCTTCTGGGGCATCAACGATTTCGGCGAAGTGGCCGGGCAATACGCCGTCAATGGCGGCACCTCGCACGCCATGGTCTATCGACACGGCCATTTCGAGCCGCTGGATCCGTCGCTGATGGGCACCTATTTCAGTGCGGCCGGCGGCCCCACCGATCTGGGCCAGACGTTTGGTGGTTACACGGATGCCGCCGGGCGGCAGCACGGTTTTGTGATCATCGGCAACCACACGGTGACGGTGGATTTTCCCGGCCATCTCAACTCGAACGTGGACGGCCTCAATGAATATGGCGCCATCGCCGGCGTGTATTGGGACGCCGACGGCATCTATCACGGCATCCTGCGCCGCGGCTTTGGCTGGGATACCCCGATCGACGTGCCCGGCGCACGCGACACCTATCCGCTGGGCATCAATGGCAGCGGCGAGATCGTCGGCTACTGGGACAACGATCCGGCAGTGACGCACGGCTATTATCGCAGCGCCAACGGCAAGATCACCAACATCGATGTGCCAGGTGCTGCGAGCAGCGTCGCGTTCGGCATCACCGACAAGGGTGTGATCGCGGGCTATTACACCGAGCCGAGCGGCGCGATCCATGGCTTCGTCGAAACCAAGGGCAAGTTCCAGACCCTCGACCTGCCCGGCGCAGCCGCAACCATCGTCACGGCGATCAATAATTTCGGCGTGGTCGCAGGCGAGTACTTCGACACGTCCGGCAAGCGCCACGGTTTCATCGCGACGCCCAAGTCACCCGATCACCGGCACTGAGCATGACGTGGCTCCGCAGCGATGCGGAGCCACCCGGTGAACGCGGTGGCTGCTCTGTGCATGCTTCACTTGCGCGTGGCGACCACTTGGTGGACTTACTGCGTGCGGATGGCGCCATCGCCTATGCCCAGGCAGAGCCGCAAGGCAGCCAGGCTGCATCGACGGAAGCTCGGGGTCGCCGGTTTCTCCGTCTCGCCGGACTTGGCAGAGCTTTCCTCCGCCTCGGTAGAAGGCGGAGGCAAAGCTTGAACGATATGGCCATGCAGGAACAGCAGATCACGCCATGGCCAGCGCATGCGAGCCTCCCGTGTTTGAATCGGCGTCAGGCACGGCGTCGACGGTGTCGCCTGCGAAGAGGGTGGCGATCATCGATGGGCGCTCGTTGATGCGCTCGTACCAGCAGGCAAGCCGTGGCCGCCCGTCGCGAAAGGCATGGACCTGGCGGAACTCAATCCAGCTCAATGCCGTCGCCAGTGCGATGTCACCGATATCGATGTCTTGTTCGTGATCCAGATGCGCTTCGAGGAAATCGCAGGCAGACTCGATCTTTTGCAGATGGCCATCCCTCAGCGGTGCCCAGCGGAAGGCTTCGGGCCTGCGCGTGGTTTCCCAGCGCACGGCGATGCCGGCATCGGCGATACCCATGGCGATGGCCTGATTCCTCAACGCGATGAAGCGTTGCCTTGGCTCGGCAGGAATAAGCGGGCGGCCTTGGTGCAGGCCATCCAGGTATTCGCAGATCACGCTGGAATCGAACAGCGCGCTGCCGTCGTCGCCGATCAGCACGGGGACCTTGCCCAGCGGATTGAGGGCAAAAACCTCGTTGTTGCGCAGGGTCGGGCTGGTTTCGTGATGGATCACTTCGAGCCTGTCGGCCAGGCCGATTTCGTGAGCGGCAACCAGCACTTTTCGCGCGTACGGCGAATGGGACTGATACAGGAGCCTCATGGGGCGAGCGCACTCTTGGGTGGTGGACGGTGCGAGCTATGCTAGGGTGCGCTCGCGCGGCCAGACCGCGATTGTGCGAGGCAAGACAGGTTTTTTCCCCGCCTTACGGAGATTTCGCGCCCATGGCCACGCCGCTGGACAAGATCGATCGACGCATCCTGGCCATTGTGCAGAAAGACGCGCGGCGCCCCGCGGAACTGATCGGCGCGGATGTCGGACTGTCGGCTTCGGCGGTGCAGCGTCGCATGGCGCGGATGCGCGACGAACGCATCATCACGGCGGAAGTGGCGGTGATCGATCCGATGAGTGTCGGCCACCCGTTGACCATGATTGTCGATGTGGAAGTGGAGCGCGAGCGCCCCGAGCTGCTGGCGAGCCTCAAGCAGTGGATCGCCGCCCAGCCGTTTATCCAGGAGGCGTGGTACGTCACGGGCGCCGGCGACTACGTGCTGATCGTGATCGCACGCGATGTGGACGACTTCGAAGCATCGATGCAACGCATGATCGCCGAGAACGCGAATGTGCGGCGCTTCCACACGCGCGTCGCGCTGAGCACGCTCAAGCGCGGCCTGCTGGTGCCGATGGCCGCGATGGACGAATAAGCCGGTGACGGGCAGGGCAGGTGCTGCCGCTATCCGCCGTGGATGGCCTGCAACACCTGGCTGGTGAAGCGTGTGTCGCCCAGTTTCAGGTCGGCGGACAGTCGCGCGGTGATTTCCTGCAGCTGCCAGCGGTTGCCGTCGGGATCCTTGAACGAGGCGAAACTGGCGTAGCTTTGTCGCGTCGGGTTGAGGCCGCGGACCACGCACTGGCCATCCGCATGATGAAACACGCCGCCGGCGTCATGGAAAGCTTCACTCACTTCCACGCCGCGGCGTATCAGATCCTCGCGCGCCCGCTTGAGGTCAGCCACGATAAGGTAATGATCCTGCGCTGAGCCCGGCGCCGCCGACGTAACGTTCTTGCCGAAGATGATCGAACATCCCGAGCCCGGCGGCGTGAACTGGATCACCCGATAGTCGTCGCCCTTGCGGAAGTCCAGGTCGAGGCGCCAGCCTAGCGCGGCGTAGAAGCGCTTTGCATGATCCACATCCGAGACCGGGACGACGACGATCTCGATCTTCATGTCGAAGGCGAGCGGGCTTGCTGCTTCGGTGGCGGCTTGGTTCTGCTCTTGCACCTGGCTCATGCATGACTCCCAGGCGGCGCCGCGCGCCAGCAGATGAGCACTCCCACCAAATGTCACCAGGGCCTTGTAGGAGCGCACTCGTGCGCGACCGCCGCGTTGCGGTTTACCACGGTCCTGAACGTCGTCGCGAAAGGCTGTCGCGCACGAGTGCGCTCCTACAAGAAAGCACGGTGTTCGATGCGTCGTGAGGCGATGCTAGGCAGGCAATCAGATGCATGCCATCGCACCAAGGTGTCGTTCCACCTGCATGGCGAAATCGCAGCAGCGCGCACTCCATACCATGGTCGCGCCGATACCAAAGTGTGGTGGCCCCGCGCCAACACCGGCGGGACACTGGCTATCCCTTCGCCACGGCCAGCGACAGGAACCGCCATGAACGACAGCAAGCCTTCCGCGCAACTTCGCATCACGCGGCGTACGCCCGCCTACTGGCGCGTCACCATCGACAACCCGCCGATCAACGTGATGGGTCCACCCATGGTGAAGGATTTCCAGCACGTCATCGAGGCTATCGAAGGCGATGAGCAAGTGCGGGTGGTGGTATTCGACAGCGCCGTGGACGGCTATTTCCTCAACCACTCCGATTTCAATGCACGCTTTGAGGACCTGACCAGCATGCCGAATGGCCCCACCGGGCTGCCGCCATGGCCGGATGTACTGGTGCGCCTCACGCACGCACCGGTGGCGTCGATCGCACTCATACGCGGCCGTGCGACGGGCAATGGCAGCGAACTTACGCTTGCCTGCGATATGAGTTTCGCCAGCCGCGAAAAGACCATCATTTCGCAGTGGGAGGCAGGCGTCGGCCTGGTGGCGGGTGGTGGGCCGATGGCGCGCCTGCCGCAGCTGATCGGCCGCAATCGCGCATTGGAGGTACTGCTGAGCTCGGAAGACCTGAGCGGCGATCAGGCGGCTGCCTATGGCTACGTCAACCGCGCCTTGCCCGATGCCGAACTGGACGACTTCGTGGAGGCGCTCGCGCTGCGCATCTCGCGCTTCGACAAATGGGCGCTGGCCAATACCAAACGCCTGGTCAATACCCAGCTGCCGCCGGAGGTGGAGATCAGTGCCGGGTGGGATACCTGCATGGCCTCGATTGGCCGCGAGCACGCGCAGCAGAGCATCAAGGCGCTGATGGCGCAGGGTTTCCACAAGCCTGGCGAGGTGGAAGAACGCCTTGCCTACTACATCGGCCAGCTTGGCCAGTGACTGTCTTCGAAAGGAGTGACGTATGGATCTGCTTGCGACAGCGAAGGCCCTGGCGGAGCGCGTGGAAGCCGAGGCGGCGCGAGCCAGGGTGCCGGTCGCGGTGTCCGTGATGGACGTGCATGGCAACCTGGTCCTGCAGCATCGGATGAATGATGCGCCGCTGTTCGCGGTCGAGATTTCCGAGCGCAAGGCGTATACCTCCGCGCTCATCAAGGTGCGCACCGCCGATCTCCTGCCGCTGGTGCAACCGGGACAGGATCTCTTCCCACTGCTCACGCTGGCCGGTGGACGTTTTACCGCGATGGGCGGAGGCGTGCCCATCACCGATAACGGACACATCGTCGCCGGCCTGGGCGTGAGCGGGGGCGCCACCACGCAAGAGGATATGGCGATCGTCGATGCGGCCCTGGCATAGGCGCGCCCGGCCAACGGCGTGCACATCGCGCATCGCCGTTGGCGGCCGCTCGACCTTCGGGACAGGCCGTTGGTCACCCTGCCAAAGCCGGTCGACACAGATGCGTGGACCGTCCAGCGGGATCGCCCCTAGCCTTGGCGAATCTCCCGACGGACCCACACCATGCGCACTGCGTTCTTGCTGGCTGCTCTCCTCGTCGCCGCGACAGCCCATGCCGCCGATCCCTGGCAACAAGCCGAGGATGCCTCTCCGGCATTTGCACCGGATGGACGATCGGTAGTGTTCTCCCGCGGCGAGGGCGCCGAGCGGCATCTCTATGTCGCCGAGCGAGGCGCGGCGGATTGGATGCCGGCGACGCTGCTGCCGTTCTCTGCGTCATGGATGGACCTGGAGCCCGCCATGGCGCCGGATGGCTCGTACATGGTGTTTGCATCCAACCGGCCGGCGCACGACGGCGGCGCGGCATTGGACGGCTATTTCATGGGCAAGCCCAGGCCCGGACGGGGCGGCAACCTGTGGCGAGTGGATCGCACGGCGCAAGGGTGGGGCGTGCCGCAGCGATTGCCCGACACCATCAACGACGGCAATGCGATTTTCTCGCCGGCCGTCGCCGCGGATGGCAGCCTGTATTTCATGAAGCCCGATCCGAGCAGCGGCAAGTTCCGGCTGTACCTCAGTCGCTGGCAGCACGGTGCGTACCAGTCGCCGAGTCCCTTGAGTTTCAGCGATGGGACGGCGGGCGACTATGACCCGGCGGTCGCGCCGGATCAGTCCTTCGTGGTGTTCAGCTCGTCGCGGTCACCGGCGACGGCGTCCAGTGGCAGTGCGCTGCTTATCAGCATCGCCACGCCGCAGGGCTGGAGTACGCCGCAGCCGCTGGGTCCGATGGGCATCGAGGCGCGGCTTACGCCCGATCTTTCCACGCTCTATTACAGCGGCAAGGATCAGCATATCCACGCTTTTCCGCTGGCTCAGTGGCGGGCGACGCATCGGGATCTTGCGGCTGCCATGACGAGTGCCATGCCAGGGAAGTGATCGCACTTCCGCGCCGCGCATAGAAAGAGGGGCAGTGGGTCCCAGGAAACGCATTGGGACACTGCCCCGTTGCGCTTACCGAAGCATCTGCCAAGACATGCGGTGCCTGGAGGGCTTATGGTTGAAGCGCAGATCGATAGTACGCGGCCTTGTGTTAGTTCCGATGCAATCCGTGTGCATTCGCCGTTAACGCGTGTGATCGGTCAGCCGCGCTGTGCTGACGAGCCCGATACATAAGGGCTGCCACGCACGCTCCAGCGCCATGGATGTTCCTTGCCTACGCTGATGCCTATGCGCAGGCTCACCAGCGGATCTTTGGGCGGCGCCACGCCATCGTCGACGATGGCAAAACCATCGAGGGCTTCCACCAGGTCGATGCCGTTCTGGGTATTGTCGATACCCATTGCCTGGGTGAGGCGGGCGGGCCCGCGGCACAAGTCGCGATCGAGCATGGCGCGGGGGCGTGCTGCGCGCATGTCCGCGAGGCCATGGATGGGTTCCAGCGCGCGCAGTAGCACGCCGCAGCCGCTACCCACCGGACCACTGACGCAATTGCTGCACCAGTGCATGCCATAGGTGAAGTAGACATACATATGCCCCGGCGGGCCGAACATCACGGCATTGCGCGGCGTTTTTCCGCGGTAGGTGTGCGCCGCCGGATCGAGTGCGCCGAGATAGGCTTCCACTTCCACGATGCGTCCCGCCCGGCCGTCGGTAGAGGCCAGGACTTTGTTGAGCAGTCGCGGCGCCAGGATGGTGGCGGGGCGCTGGAAGAAGGCTCGCGACAAGGGCTTGCCCGGCCAGCTGATTGGCGCGATTTTCTTTGGACTCACCCTTAGCTCTCCGTCCGCACGCTGTGTGCTGTGGTCGCCGTCATTTCCAGATAGAGCTTGCGATACGCCCCCACCAGGCCGTCGAGCGTGAATGCGCGGTTCCTGCCGCTGGGGTTGGGCAGGATCCACACGATCGCGCCTTCGAAGTCCATCGCTTGCCGTCCCCAGGCGAGTTCGCGCTGGCCGGAAAGCCCCGCATAAGCCGCCTTGCCGAGAAAGGCCACGAAACGCGGCGCGTGGCGTGCGATCTTCCGCGTGAATGCCGCAGCGGCCGCGGTGAATTCACTGGATGACAACTCATCGGCGGCTGCCGTTGCCCGCGCCACTACCGTCGTCAGTCCATAGCCATAGCGCAGGATGCTGCGGTCCTGCGCGGGTGCAATCTGCTCGGGCGTAAATCCCGCGAGATGAAGCACGCGCCAGAAGCGATTGCTGCCGCTCACGAAATGATGGCCGGCCGTGGCCGCCGTCATGCCGGGGTTGATGCCGCAGAAGACGACCTTGAGCCGGTCGGCCAGCAGGTCGGGCAGCTCGTTGCTCACGATCGGCCCGTCACTCGCACATCACGCTGACCGCTTTCTGCGCCAGCTTGCGCAGCTCCGCCTTTGAACTGCCGGAGCGCGCGCGCACGGCCAGCGAGTGCATGGTGGCGGAGGCGAGCAGGGCGAGCGCCTTGGGATCGGCATCGGGCTTCAACTCGCCCGCGCTGCGCGCCAGTTTGAAGCGTGCTTCGAAATCGGCATCGAGCTTGCGAAAACCATCCGCCGCCAGCTTCTGGATCTGCGGATCGCCAGGCGCTTCGGTAATCGCCGTGCCCACCACAAAGCATCCCAGCACCTGGTCGTCGCCGGAGAAATAGATCGACAGCGCGGCGTCGTAAACCTTCATCAAAGTCTCGGCCAGGCTGCCGCCGCTGGCGAAGGCCTTGTGCATCAGGTCGAACTTGCGTTCCCAGTAATCGTTCAGCGCCTTGACGTAGATGTCGTGCTTGTCGCCGAACGCCGCGCGCAGGCTGGGGCGATTCATGCCGGTCGCGGCGGAGATGTCGTCCAGCGAGGTGCCCGAGTAGCCGGTCTTCCAGAACGCCTCGGCAGCCTGCCGCAGCGCCGTTTCGGGTTCGTAGGCACGGGGCCGCCCGCGGGGCCTTTTCTCGGTCTTCTCTATTTTTGTTCCTGATCGCATAAAAAACTTGACCTCTCGTCTGTGCCGGGATTATTATCCCGGCCAGTACAAAATTCAACAGGCATGGCGCGAACCCCCGCGGCCGTGCCCCGTCAACGGGATCTGTCATGCGTAAGCAATTTGATGAAACGAGCGATGGCCTGGGCTCAGGCCAAGCCGAGACGGCAGGCCGACGCCTGAAAGAGCGGCTGCGCTGGCCCCTGATGGCGGCCTTGCCGCTGCTGCTGCTCGTCGGCGGTGGCGCCCGATACCTGCATGGCGCGCGCAACGTCGCGACCGACGACGCCTTCGTGCGAGCCGCCAAGGTCTCCATCAATGCCCGCATTCCCGGCCAGGTGGTGAAAGTGGCGGTAATCGACAACCAGCCGGTCAAGGCCGGCCAGTTGCTGTTCGAAGTCGATCCCGAGCCCTATCGCATCGCGGTGGAGCAAGCCGAGGCGGGGCTCAACAGCGCACGCCTGCAGGTGCAAGCGCTCAAGGCGACCTATCGCCGGCAGTTGGCCGATCTGGAATCGGCCAAGGCATCGGCCGGTTTCGACGGTCGCGAATATGCGCGCAAGAAGGAGTTGCTCGCCTCGGATTTTGCGTCGCGCGCTTCTTACGAGCGTGCCGAAACCGATATGCAGGTGTCGCGTCAGCACATTGCCTCGGCGCAGCAGGACGTCGCCAACACCGTCGCGGGCTTGAACGGCGATCCCGATATCGAGGTCGATCGCCACCCCACGGTTCGCGAGGCTCGCGCACAGCTGGACCGCGCGCGACTCGATCTTTCCTATACCCGCGTGTTGGCGCCGGACGATGGCGTGGTCACCAAGGTGGACGAGCTGCAGGTCGGCGATTTCGTCAGCAGCGGCGCCTCCGTGTTCTCGATGATGTCGAGCCGGCATGTGTGGATCGAAGCGAATTTCCGCGAGACCGGCCTGACCCATATGCGGCCAGGCCAGGCTGCGACCATCGACGTGGACACCTATCCCGGTCATGGCTTCAAGGCGCATGTGGTGAGCATGAGTCCCGGCACCGGCTCGGAATTCGCGCTGTTGCCGCCGGAGAACGCCACCGGCAACTGGGTGAAGGTGGTGCAGCGCCTGCCGGTGCGGCTGGAGCTGGACACGCTGGATCCGAACTGGCCGCTGTACTCGGGCATGAGCGTCACCGCGCAAGTCGATACGCGTCAGCAAGCTGGCGGAGCAGGGCAGTGAACACAGGCCACGACCACGACAGCGAGGTGCGGGCGCATGGGAGCCTGGTCGCCGCCGCGTTGATGGCGACGTATATGCAAGCCGTGAACATCTCGATCCCGAACGCAGCGGTACTGCACGTGCAGGGCGGCCTGTCCATGACGGACGACGAGATCGGCTGGGTGTTCTCCTCGTATATCGCCGCGAGTGCCATCGTGATGCCGTTGACG
>Ga0209672_101135_pt1 | contig 11077 bp, 2 predicted proteins | sample AraplaCol_mMS_r2_FD_184273 | JGI IMG/M metagenome (GOLD analysis project Ga0209672, IMG submission 184273) | Arabidopsis root microbial communities from North Carolina, USA - plate scrape CL_Col_mMS_r2 (SPAdes) (version 2) | ecosystem: Host-associated > Plants > Roots > Endosphere | place: USA...
TCCGGCACCGGCGCCATTGTCTTCAGCAACACCGGTTCGGCGGCCTATGCCGGCAGCGGCGCGCGTACGCTGAGCCTGGGCGGCACCAATACCGGCAACAACACCATGGGTGGCAGCATCATCGATGGCACCGGCGGCGTTACCACGCTGGCCAAGAACGATACAGGCACCTGGCTGCTGACCGGCAACAACACCTATACCGGCAACACCGTGGTCAATACCGGCCTGCTGCAGATCGGCAATGGCGGCACCGCCGGCTCGATCGCCAGCCCCACGGTCATCGTCGACACGGCGGGCACGCTGGGCTTCGATCGTTCCGACACGATGACGCTGGCCGGCACCATCTCCGGCGCGGGCGATGTGGTGCAGTCGGGCGCGGGTACCACGGTGCTCACGGCCACCAATATCTATACCGGCGGCACGGCGATCACCGCGGGCACGCTGCAGCTGGGCAATGGCGGTGCGAACGGTACCATCGTCGGCAACGTGGCCGACAACGGCACGCTGGCCTTCAATCGTTCGGACGTCTATACGTTTGGCGGGGTGGTGTCCGGCACGGGTGGCGTGACCCAGCTCGGCAGCGGCACGACCGTGCTCAATGCGTCGAACAGCTACGCGGGCGCGACGAACGTGCAAGCGGGTACGCTGCTGATAGACGGTGATCAATCCGCCGCCACTGGCGCCACCACGGTACAGAGCGGCGCCACGCTCGGTGGCGCCGGCACCATCGGCGGCAGCGTGACCGTGATGAATGGCGGCGCGCTCAATCCGGGCGATGCCAGTGCAACGGGCACGCTCACGATCAACGGTGGCCTGACACTGGGTGCCACCTCGACCCTGAACTATCAGTTTGGCCAGCCCAACGTGGTCGGTGGCTCGCTCAACGACCTCGCCGTGGTGCACGGCAACCTCAGCCTGGACGGCACGCTCAATGTGTCCGCCACGCCGGGTGGCAGCTTCGGCCCCGGCCTGTATCGCATCATCAGCTATGACGGCACGCTGACCGACAACGGCCTTGCGCTGGGCAGCACGCCGGCCGGTACCTACCAGGTGCAGACGTCGGTCGCCCATCAGGTCAACCTGCTCAACAGCAGTGGGCTGACGCTGAACTTCTGGGACGGCCCCAGCGGCCATGCGAATAACACCATCGACGGCGGCACCGGTGTCTGGCAGGGCACGGGCGGCAACAACAACTGGGCCGATCAGACGGGTCAGTTCAATGCGCCCTATACCGATGGCGAGTTCAGCATCTTCATGGGCACGCCGGGCACGGTCACGGTGGACAACACCGTAGGCACGGTGCACAGCTCCGGCATGCAGTTCGCGGTGGATGGCTATACCGTCACGGGTAGCCCGATCACCCTCGTCACCGGACAGGATGTGATCCGCGTGGGCGATGGCACGGCTGCAGGTGCCAACATGACGGCGACCATCGGCGCCTCGATGATCGGCACCAACGTCCAATTGGTGAAGGAAGATCTCGGCACGCTGGTGCTTACCAACAGCAACGCCTTCACTGGCAATTTCGCCATCAATGCCGGTGTGGTGCAGGTCACCAACAATTCCTTCCTTGGCGGTGCCGCGGCTACGCTCAGCTTCGACGGCGGCACGCTGCGCAATACGGCCGCGTTCACGCTCTCTCGCACCACCACGATCAACCAGGGCGGGGCAACGTTCGATACGGAAGCCGACTTGTCTGCTCCGCGCACGATCTCCGGCGCCGGTGAACTCACCAAGACCGATGCTGGCGCGCTGACCCTGGCAGGCACCAACACGTATGCCGGCGGCACCACCATCGATGCCGGCAGCATCATCGTTTCCAGCGATGCGAATCTCGGCAACGCGAGCGGCGCGCTCACCTTCAACAGTGGTGTGCTGGAGAACACGGCGGCCTTCACCTCCAGCCGCGCCGTGACGTTGAACAGTCCGGGCGGCAGCTTGCTGACCGACGCCGATCTCACGCTTGCCGGCGCCATCGGCGGCGCCGGCGCGCTGACCAAGAGCGGCAACGGCGCACTCGTGCTCACCGCGGACAATAACTACACCGGCGGCACGGTCCTCCAGGCAGGCACGCTGCAACTGGGCAACGGCGGCACCAGCGGTTCCATCCAGGGCAACGTGGCCAACAACGGCACGCTGGTGTTCGATCGTTCCGACAGCGTGGCATTCACGGGTGCGATTTCCGGCACCGGTGCGCTGGAACAGCAGGGCGCGGGCACCACCGTGCTCAGCGCCGCCAACAGCTACACCGGCCCGACGGCAGTGCGCGCCGGCAGCCTGATCATCAATGGCGATCAGTCGGCCGCCACGGGCACCACGTCGGTCGACAGCGGCGGCACGCTGGGTGGCAAGGGCATCGTCGGCGGCGATGTGACGGTGGCGGACGGCGGCACGCTCAGTCCGGGCGACGTCGGCAGCGCGCCGGGCACGCTGACAGTCAAGGGCAGCGTGGCTTTGAGCGATACCTCCAACCTCGAGGTCAACATGGGTCAGGCCAATGTGGTCGGCGGCCCGCTCAACGATCTGGTGCAGGTCAACGGCGACCTCACCCTGGATGGCACACTCAATGTTTCAGTGTCCTCGGGCGGCACGTTCGATCCGGGCATCTACCGCATCATCGGCTACACCGGCGCGCTGACCGACAACGGCCTCACCATCGGCTCGGTGCCGTCGCCCGATTACTTCCTGCAGACCTCGATCGCGCAGCAGGTGAACCTGGTCAACACCAACGGTTTGGCGGTGAATTTCTGGGACGGCAACGGTGCGCGCGGCGACGGCCAGGTGCAGGGCGGCGATGGCGTGTGGCAGAACGCATCGGGCAACGACAACTGGACGGTGATCGACGGCAGCATCAACGCGCCGTACCAGGACAGCAGCTTCGCCATCTTTGCCGGTGCGGCAGGCACGGTGACGGTCGACGCGAGCCTCGGTGCGATCAACACCAGCGGTATGCAGTTCGCCACCGACGGCTATCGCCTCGAAGGTGACGCCATTGCGCTGGTCGGCTCAGCGCCGGTGATCCGCGTGGGTGATGGCACCACCGCCGGTGCGGGCATGACGGCGACGATCGCCTCCGTGCTCACCGGCAGCAACGGCATGACCAAGTCCGATCTCGGCACCCTGGTGCTGGCGGGCAACAACACCTATACGGGCGGCACCACGATCGCCGCCGGTACGCTGCAGCTGGGCGAGGGCGGCACCAGCGGTACGATTTTGGGTGACGTGGTCAATAATGGCACACTGGCCTTCGATCGTTCGGACGTCCAGACGTTTGCCGGGGCGATTTCGGGGAGTGGTGGCGTCACGCAAATGGGCGCCGGCAGCACCACGCTCACCAGCAACAACAGCTACACCGGCGCTACCGTGGTGTCCGGCGGCACCTTGCTTATCGATGGCGACCAGACCGCCGCGACCGGTGCGACGACCGTTCAGAGCGGCGGCACGCTGGGCGGCACGGGCATCATCGGCGGCAACGTGACGGTAGCCAATGGCGGCACGCTCAGCCCGGGCAATTCACCGGGCACGCTCACCGTCAACGGCAACCTCACGCTGAGCGCGGGCGCAATCGTCGATTATCAGTTGGGCCAGGCCGGCACCGTGGGCGGCAGTCTCAACGATCTCACCGTGGTGCACGGCAACCTCACGCTGGATGGCACGCTCAACGTGTCGACCACGCCGGGCGGTACGTTCGGTGCGGGTGTGTATCGCCTGTTCAACTACGACGGCACGCTGACCGACAACGGCCTGGCGATCGGCACCTCGCCGTCGACGAACGTGTTCGTGCAGACCTCGCTCGCCAACCAGGTGAATCTGGTCAACACCGACGGCCTGACGCTCAGTTTCTGGGATGGTCCGGGACATGCCAACGATGGCGCCATCACCGGCGGCACCGGCACCTGGCGCCTCGCCGACAACGATTACTGGACCGACGCCACCGGCGCGCTCAACGCGCCGTACACCAACGGCTCGTTTGCAGTCTTCGGCGGCACGGGCGGCACGGTGACGGTCGACAATGCGAACGGGCAGGTGAGTGCATCGGGCCTGCAGTTCCAGTCGGACGGTTATCGCGTCACCGGCGGAGCCATCCAGCTGACCGGCGGCGCATCTACCATCCGCGTGGGCGACGGCACCGCGGCCGGCGCCAGCATGACGGCCACCATCGATGCCGCGCTCACCGGCGGCAGCATGCTGGTGAAGGACGATCTGGGCACCCTCGTGCTGACCGGCGCCAACACCTATAGCGGCGGCACCACGGTGCATGCCGGCACGCTGCAGGTGGCCAACGATGGCAACCTCGGCTTCGCCGGCGGCAGCCTTTCGATCGACGACGCGACGCTGCACACCACGGGCAGCTTCCTGAGCGATCGCACCGTGGGGCTCGGCGGAGCCGCCACCATCGACACGGATGACGGCACCACGCTCACGCTGAGCAATGGCCTCCAGGGCTCGGGCAGTCTCACCAAGACCGGCACCGGCACGCTGACGCTGGGCGGCTCTTCCACGTATAGCGGCGACACGACTGTCGCGGCCGGTGCGTTGAGTGCCGCGGTGGCCAATGCGTTCAATGCCTCCTCGGCGACGACCGTGCAGAGTGGCGCCACGCTCGACCTTGGCGGCTTCGCGCAGAGCACGGGCGCACTCACCAACGCGGGCACCGTGAATTTCGGCCATGCGCCGGGCACCACCTTGACCGTACAGGGCGATTACGTCGGCCAGGGCGGTACGCTCAACGTCAACACCGCGCTCGGTGGCGATGGTTCGGCCACCGACATGCTCGTGGTCACCGGCAACACCTCGGGCAACACCACGGTGCAGGTGACCAACGTGGGCGGCACCGGTGCGGCGACCACGCAGGGCATCAAGCTCATCGACGTGCAGGGCGCCTCCAATGGCACGTTCGCCTTGAAGGGCGACTACGTGTTCCAGGGACAGCAGGCAGTGGTCGCCGGCGCTTATGCGTATCGCCTCTATCAGAACGGCGTCGACAACGCGGACGGCGACTGGTACCTGCGCTCGGCCCTGACCAATCCTCCGTCGGATCCGGGTGACCCGGGCAACCCAGGCACGCCGGGTGGTCCAGGCACGGGCACGGGTGGTGCAACACCGCTGTATCAGCCCGGCGTGCCGCTGTACGAAGCCTATGCCGGCATCCTGCAGCAGGCGAACACGCTGGATACGCTGGTCCAGCGCACGGGCGATCGCCAGTGGGCGGACGGTCAGTCCAGTGATGCGATGACGCCGGGCGAGGGCGTGTGGACGCGCGTGCAGGGCGGCGACCACACCATCAAGCCCGAGTCCAGCACCACCGGCACCAACTACGACATGTCGGACTGGAAATCGGAAGTGGGCCTGGACGCCACGCTGGCTGACGTGGGCTCGGGCAAGCTGGTCGGCAGCGCGTCGCTGCATTACGACCACTACAACTCCGACGTGAGTTCTGCCTATGGCGACGGCCGCATCAACACCCGCGCCTATGGCGTGGGCGCGGCGCTGACCTGGTATGCCAACAATGGCTTGTACGTGGACGGCCAGCTGCGCTGGATGCACCTGGATTCGGACCTGCACTCCAACACGCTGGGCATGGCCGAGAACGACAACAAGGCTGCCGGTTACGCGGCGGGCGTGGAAGTCGGCCAGCGCTTCCGCCTGAGCGACGCATGGTCCATCGTGCCGCAGGCGCAGGTGACCTGGGGCAATGTCTCGTTCGACGGTTTCAACGACGCGTTCGGTGCGCGCGTGTCGCAGCAGGCGGGCAGTGCAGCCGCGGCTCGCGCCGGTACGGCCATCGACTACCTGACCACGCACTCGGGCGACTCGGGCCCGGTCGTCACGCACCTGTATGCGATCGCCAATGTCTACGACAACTTCAAGGACGCGGCGCAGGTGAATGTCTCCGGTACCGACTTCTCCACGCGCAACGAGCGCTGGTGGGGCGGCTTCGGCCTGGGCGGCGCGCTCGACTGGGCGGGCGGACGTTACTCCGTGTACGGCGAAGTGCAGGCACAGACCGGGCTGTCGCACTTCGGTGATTCGCATGCGGTGAACGGCACGCTGGGTTTCCGCATGCGCTGGTGATGGGTATCTGGAAGCGAGCCCGCTCCGCAAGAGCGGGCTCGCGCGATATGACTGCTTTCAGCCATGTCCGAAGAGTAAAGATATGGCCTAGGGCTGCGTCCTTCGCAGCAGCTGTAGTTCCTCTTTCAGCCAATCCGCCGAGGGCCGATCGGCGCCGCCGCAGTTCACCAGATAAGGCCGGCCGCTGAAACTGCTTACCGTGCCCGCGCGGTCGATGAACTCCTCCGCGGAATTCACTTTGTCTCGCTCCAGCAAGTAGTTGAGCTTCAGCTCAAGATGATTCTTCGCATCGGCTGCGCTATAGATCTTGCCGTTGCGGATGAAGCTGCAATGGCTCTGGCCGACAAAGCTGAGCAATGCGGCCACTTCGCGCTGGCCTTGGGCGTCCAGTCCGGCGTGCGCGGCGGTCGAGGCGATGACCAGTACGCAGGCCATGACGATGTTGCCGAACGATCGGTGATGTCTCACGGCGTCATCTCGATAAGTAAGGCGTGCGATGCGATCAGTGAAGCTCTGCTTCGCAGCTATTACGCGCACGTCGACGGCCCGGGCGTCAACGCCCTTTCTGAACGGAGAGCGATGACTGTGCATCGCAGCGATCTTGAGCGCGCCGGCAGTCAGCAGGGATAGGGCGTGGCTATGTTAATTAAATGATGGAACTGAAATGCGTGCGGATCCACGATCCGTTGACGGTTTGCCCGGTCCGAGGATGTAAACATGCGTGTGCATCGCTGGATCGTCGTGTTGTCCTTCACCGTTCTTTGTCACGTCCTTCAGGCGTGCTCCACATTGCCGCCCAACACGGACAAGGCGCAGACGCACCACCTGCCGCCGGCCACCGATACCGCCTCGGCGCAGTACACGCACGCCGAAGTGGATAAGCATCAGCAGCAGTCGGGCTTCCGCTTGCTGACCTTGAGCACCAACGCTTTGCTTAGTCGGGTGGCGTTGGCTGATCACGCCGCGCACTCGATCGACCTGCAGTACTACATCTTCGCCAACGACATGACGGGGCACCTGATGTTGCAGCACCTGCTTGCCGCGGCGGACCGCGGTGTGCGTGTGCGCATGCTCATCGACGACAACAACTTCGACGACAAGGACCATCTGTTCGAGGCGCTGGACTCGCATCCCAATATCGAGATCCGGTTGTTCAACCCGTTCCAGACGCGCGATCCGAGCCTGTTGTCGCGCGCCACCCAGTTCATGCTGGAGTGGCGGCGTCTCAATCGACGCATGCACAATAAATCGTTCATCGTCGACAATAACGTGGCGATCGTTGGTGGGCGAAACATCGGCGACCCCTACTTTGATGCGGGAAGTGACACGCACTTTCGCGATCTCGATGTCGTGGCCATCGGCCCTGTCGTGCAGCAGGCATCCGAAGCGTTCGATGCCTATTGGAATTGCGACGCCGCCTATCCCCTCAACCAGCTCAAGAAGACGGATGGTTCCGGCGAGCAGCTCGCCGCCGCGCGGAAGCTGCTCCAAAAGGATGTGCGCGCGTTCGCGCAATCGGACTATGCCCAGTCCGTGCTGGATGAACTGCCTGACGGCCCGACTGCCGACAAGCGCGGCGCCTGGTTTTGGGGCGATGCCGAACTGGTGGCCGATCAGCCGGAGAAGATCGAAGCCACCCATGACGAGCCGGCCTTGCGCATTGGTCCGCGACTGAAGACCATGCTGGATGGCGCCCAGCACGAGATCATCGCGACAACGCCGTACTTCATTCCCGGCGACGCCGGAACCAAGCACCTTGTCTCCCTGGCGCAGAGCGGCATCTCGATCAAGATACTCACCAACTCGCTCGCCTCGACCGACGAAACAGCGGCGCATGCGGGCTATGTGCATTCTCGCAAAGCGTTGGTCGAGGGCGGCGTGCAACTGTACGAGCTCAAGCCATCGTCCGGCCAAAGCCAGCCCTCCACCTCGATGGGCCAGTCGTCGGGCATCAGCTTGCACGCCAAGACCATCGTCGTGGACAGCCGCCAGGTCTTCATCGGCTCGCTCAATATGGATCAGCGCTCCAAGCTGCTCAACACCGAAATGGGTGTGATCGTGGATTCGCCAGGCTTGGCCAAGGCGATCAGCGATTTCTTCCAGACGGCAACGCAGCCCTCCAATGCCTATCTGGTGGAGATGGCTCCGGCCTCCCACCAACTCATCTGGCAAGCCGACGATGATGGCAAGCCAGTGACCTTCAAGAGCGACCCGGGTGCGACCACCAAGCGGCGCACCGAAGTCACCTTCCTGCGTTTGCTCCCCATCGATGGCTTGCTCTAGCCGTTGAGGTGGGCGCGTGGTTTCACACCGGCGTTCAGAACCCCCGTAGATCCTCGATCGGCATGGCCAGTTTGCCACCGGTGATGCGCTCGAGCGTGCGGCTGACGACCTCGATGTTGTTGTCGAAGCTGCCATGTCCCGCACTGATGGTGGTACCGGAGCTGCTGGTCTTCACCTTGTCGATATCGAGTATGCCGATGCGCTTGTCCAAGCCACTTTGCTTGGCGGCCTGACGCCAGTTGCCCAAGGCTTCGCCCGTGCTCGATGACCCGTCCCAGCCGTTATAGGAAGCGTCCATGACGTTGGCCAAGCCGAGGATGGGCGTGCGCACGTCCTGCTCTAGCGCATCGGACACCATATAGAGCAGTGATTTGCGGTAGACCGCCGCCACGTCGTCGTCGCGTTCGTTGTCGTCGGACAGGATGTCCAGATACATCGACTTCATCAGCGCTTCGTGCGGCGTGTAGTGGCGATTGGCGAACTGCACCGTGCAGGCGGGCGCATAAAGGTGGATGGAGGTGGCCCGCGCATCGAGTCCGCGCGCGGCCAGCAGGTCAACGAGCCAACCAAGGAAGATCGAGCCGGCCGAATGACCGATCAGATGGATCTCCAGTTTGTCGCCCCAGCTTTGCTCGAGGTTTTGCAGCGCCGTCACCAGCAGGTCCGCGCCGCGCGTTGGAAAGCTTGAGCCTTCCGCGTTCTCCTTCATCTCGCTCCAGATCGGCCGCGCAAACGGCCGGCCGATGGTTTGCTCGATCAATCCATCCGTCACGTTGGTCAAGGCCTCGCGGACACCGCCGACGCGCGAAGGGGCGGGCCGGAATCGGTCGGCAATGATGTCCTCGATCGATTCGAGCATGCCGGTCTTCCACACCATGAACAGCGGATAGCAGCCATTGCCGATCAGGTAGGGACCCATGATGCGTGCACGCGTGATGGCCGCCGCCTCGCTGTTGAGCCCGCCATGCGCGTAGATCACCAGCCGCTTGGTGGCTGAGGTCTGTTGACGGAACCACTGGTCCGGCAGCGTGCATGCCTGGTAAAGCAGTCCTCGGTTCAACGCATCCTGCGTCAGATAGCGCGTTACGCGTCCATCGTTGCCGAGCACGACGCTGTGGGCATAGGCGTCCGCCTCGTTCCAGGCGCCCGATCGATCGGCGCCGGCACGTCCTGTCGCACCGGGAATGGCCGCGGCGCGTTGGCCGAACACCAGGCCGCGCACACCCATCGCGGCCACCCACGCATCCATGCCGTTGGCCAGCCAGTCCGCATAAGTCAGCACGGCGAAGCCGCCGCAGCCCCAGCTCTTGCCCCAGGAGTTCTGCACGACGAAACCGCGCGTGTTGAACCCCACCAGGGCGAACGCGTGACCGTCGGTCTGCGAGGCGCGCCCGTCGAACTCGATCACGGGCAGGGTGTCGTGTCCGGTGATCTTCTTGCGCGAGGTCGGCAGGTTCTGCCAGCCATCATGCGTGTTGGCGGAGACGTAGATGGCGCCCACTTCCAGGATGGCGGCCTGCAGATCGGTAATCGTCTTGAGGTCGATGCGGTAATAAATGCCCAGCGTGTTGGCCGTGGCGCGGTCGGCGTATCCGAAACTGGGCGGCTGGGTGTCCTCGGCGTGATAGGGCCAGTCGTCCTCGAGGCAGACGCCATGGTAGAACCAGCCCTTCAGCGCGCCGCGGCAGCTCGATCCATCGTAGTTGTCGCCGGCGTATTCGTCGTAGCGTCGCGCGAAGTTGTAGAGCATGCGCGGGCTGACCGATGCCAGCTTCGACGGCATGCTGGCTTTGCGCCAGCGCAGGTAGTTGATGACGCACGCCAGGCCAAAACCGGTGCATGCACCCTCCTGTCCCTGGTCGAGAATCAGGCCGGCGCCGGTATAGGCAGGTAGCAGTTGCTGTACGTACTCGTCGCTGGGCGAGCAGTCGGGAAGGCTGACCGGTGGCGGTGTATAGGAGCGGTCGCGCAGGTCAATGGGATCTTTGCTCGCAGTGAACTTGCGCGCCGTGGTTGTGGCAACGGCAGACTTGCGCGCACGTGCCGTGCGGCTCGTGCGAGCCGCACCCGGCCACACGGCCTCCGCCAGCTGAAACACGTTGCGGAACTTGTCCAGCCCGTAGGTGCCGCCATTGACCAGCTTGCGCGCTGCGGCGTAGTTGTTGGACGCAAGCGCCGCACGCATCTTGTCAGCAGCGTGGTTGAGGAAGACGGCCAGCAGCACGGCGGCCGGTTCGGGCGCGTTGGCCAGGTCCGGAAAGCTCTCGATATCCAGGCCGATCTGCGCCGCGTAGGTGTGATAGTTCGCTCGCCCGGTCAGCTGCACAAAGCCGCGGCCCTTGAAGCGCGCGCCATCGCCCGCCTGCGTGTTGCCCAGCGAAGCACGCCCATCGTAGGCGCTATAGGCGGGCATGCCTGGCGTCGTGTTGAAGTGCGAGGGAAACTCCGAGATCGGCACGAAGCCTTCGGTCTCCGCGCGTATCGTGCCGAGCGCGGCGCAGATCATCGCTCGATCGCGCAGTCCGACGACATTCAAGGCCGCCGCCACATAGGGAAGGTTGCGCGCAATATTGGACGCCTTGGTCGCGGGGAAAAGCTGCTTCACCGCATCCAGCGTGATCGGCACGTCGGTCGCCGGCAGCGTGATCATGCCAAGGACGCTTTGGCAGTACGGGCCCACGATGCCATCGGCAACCAGGCCGATGCCGGATTGCCAGCG
>Ga0209672_101136_pt1 | contig 11047 bp, 7 predicted proteins | sample AraplaCol_mMS_r2_FD_184273 | JGI IMG/M metagenome (GOLD analysis project Ga0209672, IMG submission 184273) | Arabidopsis root microbial communities from North Carolina, USA - plate scrape CL_Col_mMS_r2 (SPAdes) (version 2) | ecosystem: Host-associated > Plants > Roots > Endosphere | place: USA...
GTTGCGCGCCTCGCGGGCGTGCAGGCCGCGGCGGTAGCGGCGCAGGTAGGCCTCGTAGCCTTCGCGCGTGTTCTCGCTCTGCGCGAGGTTCCAGTCCTCGGCCTCGGCGGTGGCGAGCGCGGATTCGGGCGGGGTGACCGGCGTGGCGGGCGTTGCTGGCGTCGTCGGCGTGGCCCCGGACGTGGAGGCGGGCACGTTTTCGAGCGGCGTCAGCGGCGCGGCGCCTGCGACGGGCGCGCTGGCCGCCGCAGCTGGAGCCTGGGCGGCAGCGCCGCCGGCCACGGCCGGCGGCACGCCGTCGGCGGTGGAAGGCGTGGTGCCGGTGTTGGCCGCGGGGGGCATCGCGGCCGGCGGCGCGGTGTTGCTCGACATCGGCTCGCTCGGCGGCGGCACCGGCACCATCGCGGTCTTCTGCTCCTGCGGCTGCATGCCCGAGGTGAGGCGCAGGCCGATCCAGGCGCCCACGGCGGGCGCTTGAGCTTCTGCTTCGGTGCTGGCGCGGCAGCCGCGCCCTTCTGCGCGGCCTGGGCCTTGGCACGGGCGCCGCGATCCTCCTGCGCCGCGCGCGGTGCCGGCGACGGCGCGGGAGCGCGCACCAGTTCAGGGACGGCCACCGGCACCGGCGTCGCGATCGGCTCCAGCGGCGCGGGCGCCGACACCGGAGAGAACTGCTGCGGCGTCAGTTGCGGAGGCGGCGGCGTGGCCGATACGGGCGCGGCGGGAATGATCACCGCCGGCACGCCCATGCCGCTCACGTAGATGTCGCCCAGCTTCACCAGCCCGAGCTCGGCGGCGAAGGCGGCCACGGTCTGCGTGCGGTCCTTGCTGTGAACGGCCAGCGTGTGGTCGATGGCGGCGCAGAAGGCCGGGCTCAGGTCGTCGCGGCCCATGGACGACAGCGGCACGTAGGCGTCCTGCACGCTGCGCACCACGGCCGAGGGCGGCGGGTGCCCGGTGACCGCGCGGTACAGCACCGCGCCCAGCGCGTAGAGGTCGGTCCAGGCGCCCTGCAGCAGCGTGTTGTCGTCGGCGTACTGCTCGATGGGCGAGTAGCCCGACTTGACCATCACCGCCACCTCGTCGACGAGGTCGGCGATCGACTTGCGCGCCGCGCCGAAGTCGAGCAGCACCGGCATGTCGTCCTGCTGGATGAAGATGTTGTCGGGAGCGATGTCGCGATGGAAGCACTGGCTGCGGTGCAGCGTCTCCAGCGCGCCCAGCAGCGGTCCCAGCATGCCCAGCAGCCAGGGCTCGGTGATCCTGCCGGGCTCCTCCTCGGCCAGACGGCGCAGCGTGCGGCCCTTGTAGAGCTGGATCGCCATGTAGGCGGTGGAATTCGCCTCCCAGAAGCGATGCACGCGCACCAGCGCCGGGTGGCTGAACTGCGCGAGGGTGCGGGCCTCGTTGATGAAGCTGCGCAGGCCCGCCTGGAAGGTGGCGGTAAGGCGCTCCGAGCGTACGTGCACGCTGTTGTCGCCCACGCGGCGCGCGAGCATGGCGGGCATGTATTCCTTGATCGCGACCTCGCGCTGCAGCGAGTGGTCGTAGGCGCGGTAGACGATGCCGAAGCCGCCCTCGCCGATCACCTCAAGCAGTTCGAACTCGTCGAGGCGATGGTTCACGCCCAGCGGATGCGGGCGCTCGTCCTGCGCGTCGGCCGCCGGGCTTCCGATGCCGTGCGTGGTCGTCATGCTTGCGTTCCTCCTGCGGGACGACCCACCCCATGACCCTCATGGCCCCCCTGGATCGATCGGCCGACCTGGCTCTTCTTGTTCATGCCCATGGCACATGTCCCTGCGAAAACAACTTGGAAAACAGCGGCGTGTTGAGCCCTCCGCCATGGGCGGCTGTGCGCAACGGCGACCCGTCGGCCTGGTTGGTCCACCAGTAGCTGGTGCTGCCGAAGGGGTCGAAACACAGTGGAAGCTCCGGCCAGCCCAGGCGCTGCTGGGCGCTGGCGCCACCGGCCGTAGGCCCGAGGATCGAAAGGATGTCGTCCGAGCCGCCGCTGGCAGTCTGGAAGCCCGCACGGCCGGCCGCCAGCACCTGGCTGTCGAACTGGTCCGGCGCCACGCCGTGGCGGATGGCCTGCAGCATCGCGGTGCCGCACTGCCAGTACCACTCGGCCGAGCCTTCGAGCACCGAGGGGCGGTAGCTGCGCGCGGCCACCTGCAGGGTGATGCATACGGGGTAGTAGCGGCCCACCCGGTCGCAGCTCGGCGCGATGCAGCCGAACTGGACCGCGTCGACGCCCTGCGTGGCGGGGATCGCGAAATTCCACACCGGTGCCACCGCGTAGTGGCGCGTCATGGCGTCGGGCCAGCGCTTGAAGCTGCCCAGGCCGTTCTGCATCCAGCGGTCCCACCAGGCCTGGAGTTCGCGCGGCATGCGGCGATAGAGGAAGTCTCCGGCGGCGGGCAGCTTGCCGTACCAGCCGATCTGCTCGTCGACGGGCACCCAGGCCTGCGGAGGAATGCTGCTGTTCATCTCAGGACTTCCCGGGGCACGAGAAGCTGTTCATCTGCGGCAGGCGCAGCGGGTTGTAGACGCTGTTGGCCGTGACCGCGAGCACCACCTTCTTGCCCTGCAGGTCGAAGCTGGCATTGAAGGACTCGGGCGAACTGCCCGCGGAGATCGAGGCCTTGTCGAAGAGCCGGTGCAGCGCCCAGGGGCCTTCGGTCACGATGCCGCCTGCCGGCGTGCCGTTGGCGGTGGTCACCTGCAGGCGCACCTGGTTGCTGTTGCGCGGGCCCGGCCACTTGATGGTGCTGGGCGCCTGCGGGCCGTGCGCGTAGCGCACCGTCTGGCCGTCGACGTCGAGCGTGAACTGCGTGAGCGCCGCGTCCATGTCCTCGGGCCGGATGTCGATGGTGAACGAGGGCGTACGCCCGCCCGCCATTCCCGAGAAGAACACGTCGCGGATGGCCTGCGCCTTCTGGAACGAATCGAGGTACGCCGAGCGCCCGGTGGCGCTGCCGTCCACGCCGCGCTTGAAGGCCCAGGGGTTGACCGAGGTGTCGACCTGCGTGATGAGGTTCTTCTGGAAGAAGTCGTCCATCATCCCGCCCGGCGCGAACAGCTGCGCGAAGTCGCCCGAGGCCACGTCGCGGTTCGATCCGCGCGTGAACGGATAGCGCCCCGCGATCGCCTGGTTGCAGAAGGTGCCGATGCTGGCCGCCGCGCTCTGCCCGATGTTCTGCCGCGTCACCGCCGCAGCCTTCGACGAGGCGGTGGCGGAAAGATCGTTCAGCATGCCCTGGAAGGGCACTGGCAGGCGCCCCGCTTCGGCCTGCACCTTGGTGACGGCGTCGCTGGTCGGCGGGATGTTGCCGCTGCGCAGCGCGGTGTCGGTGGCGGTGAGGAAGTTGTAGAGCTCGTTGATGAGCGCGGCCGTCGCGTCGATGGGCGCCTGTCCGCCCTGCTTGGGCGCGGTGACCATGCGGCGTAGCGGCTCGAAGTGGTTGTCCACCAGCGACTCGGGGCGGTCCACGCGCGTGTTGCGGCGCTGGCTGCCGTCGGGCTGGCCGATGAGCTGCTCGATGCGCTCGCGGGTGCTCTGCACGCGGTTCTGCGCCTGGTCGAGCAGGCTGCGCGCGGCCTCGTCATGATTGCGCAGCAGGTCGGTCTCGCGCGCGGCGCCGCGGATGATGCGCGACATCGGCGACTCGGCGGTCGACAGCACGCGCGTCATCTGGATGCTCTGTAGCAGCGAGCGGCTGTCGGCCAGGCGGATGTCGACCAGGTAGTCGTCCCACACCTTGATGTAGTCGGTGAGGTAGAGCCGGCGCACCTCGCGCAGCAGCAGCTCGCGCGAGGTGATGTCGGCGATGCCGGGCGCGCGGATCTGCAGCACCCAGCGGTCTTCCTGCTCGAGCGACAGCGTGGTCTCGGCCATGCGCTTGTCGAAGATGTCCCAGTAGCCGCGGTAGGTGAAGAGCGTGGGAATGCCGTCGGTCAGCGGCTTGCCGCTCGCGCGCCTGATGACCAGCGCCGACTCGGCGCCGCCCGCCTCGGCGATGCTGAACGCATTGGGCGGACTGGTCTGCAGCAGGATGCGGCGCAGCCGCGCGTACGAGCGCTGCGCCAGCGGCACGCCGGCCAGGCGCTCGCGCGTCTGCGTGATGAGCCTGTCGTCCTTGGCGAAGGGCGAGGTCACCACGCGGCCCGAGAACAGCGCCTTCAGGTGCGACTCGAGGTTGGCGCGCTGCTCGCGCGTGAGCGATGCGCCGATCTTGCGGTCGACGTCGGTGAGCAGCCAGGCCTGCAGGAAGTCGGCGTCGTAGCGCTCGGCGTCGTACAGCATGAGGTAGGCCTTGAGCGCCTCGTAGCTGTATTCGGCGTCGTTCTTCGCGGCTTCGCGCAGCGACTGCTCCACGCGCTGCGCGGCCTGCGGCAGCAGCACGGTCTCGAGGGCGCGCTGGTAGACGCCGTCGGTCGCGGCCTGCAGCTTCTCGCCCTGGTAGAGGCCGAAGCGGTAGGAGGTGGGCGGATCGCCGATGTCGAAGTGGCTGGACTTCGGCAGATCGCGCAGCCTGTCGAGGATGAGCAGCGAGCTCGCGATGTCGCCGCTGGTGTCGACCACCGTGGGCAGCTCGCCGCGCGCTGCCGCCTTGTTGAAGGCCTTGGCGTTGGTGTCGACCTCGGCCACGTAGTCCTTGTTGTTGCGCCAGCTGTTCACGCAGGCGCCCAGCAGCAGCAGCAGCAGCACGCCGATCACGCTGTAGCCCGCGATGTCGATGGCCCGCTTGCGCCGGTACCAGCGCAGGTTGGTGCCGGCCACGCCCGCGTCGCGGAAGATCACCTGCTGCAGCAGGTCCTTCAGGAAGTAGCTCTTGCCCGGACCCGGCGGCGGTGCCGGCGGCGCATTGACCTGCAGGTAGCGCTTGATGGCGCCCATCACGCGGTCGAAGGCCGTACCCTCTTGAGTGCCGCTGGTGAAGTACACGCCGCGCAGCATCGACGCGGCCTCGAACTTCGACGGATTGAACACGTCGGCCAGGAAGGTGCCGAGGATGTCCTCGAAGCTCGCGAACTGCTGCGGCAGCAGGTAGGCCTGAGCGCGGCGCATCGGGTCGGACTCGGCCGCCAGCAGCTCGGGCAGGCGCTCGTCCAGGCGCTGGTGCAGCAGCTTGTATTCCTGGTGGAAGCGCTCGCGCAGGTCGGCACCCACGGGCGCCGCGCCCTTGTTGCCCTTTCCGGCCTTCGCCGGGTTGCCCTGGATCGGGAAGGTGAAGCCCCACACCTGCTGCCGCTCGGTGCGGCCCAGCGAGCCGAAGTATTCGTTGAAGCCGGCCAGCAGGTCGGTCTTGGTGACCAGCACGTACACCGGGAAGTCGATGCCCAGGTCGTTGCGCAGCTCCAGCAGCCGCTTGCGCAGCGCCATCGCGTGGCGCGCGCGCTGGGCGTCGTCGGCCAGCGGCAGGTCGGCGATGCTGATGGTGAGGATCGCGCCGTTGATCGGCTGGCGCGGGCGGAACTTCTTCAGGAGTTCGATGAAGCCCTTCCACTCGCTCTCGTCGGTCTCGCGGTTGCTTTCGTGCGTGGTGTAGCGCCCGGCGGTGTCGATCAGCACCGCCTCGTTGGTGAACCACCAGTCGCAGTTGCGCGTGCCGCCGATGCCGCGCACCGCGGCCTTGCCGAGCTGGTCGGCCAGCGGGAAGTCGAGGTCGGAGTTGACCAGCGCGGTGGTCTTGCCCGAGCCCGGCGCGCCGATGAAGATGTACCAGGGCAGCTGGTAGAGATACTGCCGGTCGAACAGCGAGAAGCGGCTGGCGGGCTTGCCGTCGGCATCCGCGCCGAAGCGCATGTTCTTCAGGATGTTCGTGGCGTCGGTGAAGCCGCTCTGCAGCTCCTTGATCTCGGGCGCGTCCTCGGGCTTGGCTTCCTTCTCGCTCTTGGAGGGCGTGCGCAGCTGGTTGAGCAGCTGCGCGTTGAGCCGGCGCTCGCGCCATTTCCGGTAGATGACGCGCACGATCCAGATCGTGAACATCAGCACGATGACCACGATGCGCACGATCTCGTCCTCGAGCGGACGGTAGCGGCCCACCGCGATGGCCGGGCCGATGACCCAGATCAGGAAGGCGAGCGCGACCAGGCCCAGGAAGACCCACAGGTCGCGGCTGATGAGAAAACGGAAGACGGCGCGCAGCATCAGCGGTTGCCTCCGGAGCGCGGTGCGGGCACGGGTGCGGGTGCGGGCGCAACGAGAGGCGCGGGAGCCACCGGCGCCACCAGCAGCGTCACCTCGACGCGGCGGTTGCGCGCGCGGTTGGCGGGGGAATCGTTGGGCACGATCGGGTCTGCGTCGCCGCGGCCTTCGGCGCGCAGGCGTTCGGGCCGCGCAAGTCGCGCTGCGATCATCTTCTTCACCGCGTCGGCGCGGGCCTGGGAAAGTTGCCAGTTGGAGGGGAAGCGCACGCTGCGGATCGGCTGGTCGTCGCTGAAGCCGCTGACCAGCACGTTGCCTTCCACGGAATTGAGCGCATCGGCCACGCGCACGAGCACGGGCGCATAGCGGTCGAGCACGCGGTCGGAGCCCGAGGCGAAGAGGCCGTCGCCGCGCAGCACCACGACACTGCGATCCGCATCGTCTCGCACGGTCAGCAGGCCTTCGCGGATCTCGGGCTCGAGGAAGCGCTGCAGGCGCGGCACCGGCGCCGGCATGACGACCGCGCGCTCGGCCTGCGGCAGGCGTACCGCGTTGACGGCCGCGAAGGCGCCGTCGGAGTGACCCGCGAGGTTGAAGGTGAGGAACGCGAACACGCCCATCAGCAGCACCGCCGCCACCGCACCCACCGCCCACACGGGCAGCCAGTTGCGCGAACGGCGCACGGGAGCGCTGCCGTCCTGCCAGTGCGGCGACAGCGGAACCGGGATCTCGCCGCGCGTCTGCCGGATGATCTGCAGCAGGCGCTGCTTGAGCGTCTCCAGCTGCGATCGGCCGTTGTCGATGACGCGGAAGCGCCCCTCGAAACCCATCGCCAGGCAGAAATAGATGAGCTCGATCAGGTGCAGGTGCTGCTGCGGGTTCTGCACCAGGCGCGACAGGAGCTGGAAGAACTTCTCGCCGCCCCAGGTCTCGTTGTGGAACATCACCAGCAGGCTCTGCGACGACCAGATGCTGCCGCCCCATGGCGTGAGCGCGGCGGCCTCGTCGACCGCGGTGCACAGGCAGTAGCGCGCGCCGATGATGACCTCAGGCGCGATGCCCGCCTGCTGTGCGCGCGTCTCGAAGCGGCGGACCTCGTCGACGAGATGCTCGCGCAGCTGCGAGGGCGCGGGATGGTGGCCGGTGGCGCGGATCTGCGGGATCAGGTCGAGCAGCGGGTTGGCCGCGGCCACGAGCGGGTTGTTGCCCGCGAGCGCCGTGTCGCCCGCATGCGGGCGCCGCGCGTCATGCCAGGCGGTGAAGGAATCGGGCTGCGCGCCCAGGCCGCCCATGCCGGCACCGCGCGAGGCGGGCGGCATGCCGCCCATGTCGCCATTGGCGTTGCCGCCGCCGGGATTCGGCGGCACGAAGCCTCCCGGACCGACGGCCATGTCGTTGACACCGTTCATAGAGTCCCTCACGGACGGATGGCCCAGAACTCCATGGCCAACCCGGGAAAGTCACCGGCCAGGTGCATCGCCACGCCGCCCGATTTCTCGAGCTGGCGCCACATGTCGCCGCTCTTGTCGAGTTCGAAATAGTGGTAGCCCGCGTTGTACGGAATCTGCCGCGGCGCAACCGGCAGCGGACGCACCACCACGCCCGGCAGCTGCAGCTGCACGAGGTCGCGGATGCGCTCGACGGAGCCGATCTTCACCTGCGTCGGGAAGCGCTGCTGGATCGCGTCGGCCGGAAGGTCGGCATGCACCGCGAGCACGAAGCCGGCGTTGCGCACCAGCACCGGGTCGGGCATGCGGCCCACGCGCACGCCGTGGCTGCGCTCTTCGAGTTCGATGGCGATGGCGCTCTGCTCGAGCACGGCCGACAGCGAACGCCGGAGCTCTTCGAGCAGCGGTCGGATGCACTCGTTGAGGTTGTCGTGGTCGTAGATCGGCCACAGCACCGGACGGCGCGTGGGCGAGGTGTGCGTGGCCAGGTGGCAGGCCAGCTTGAGCCAGTCGACGAAGAGCTCCTCGGGGTGCACCTGAACGGCCTGCTGCGCATGCCAGGTGAGCGCGAGATAGCGGTTGACCAGTTCGAGCAGCAGGAAGTCGGAGACCTCGCTCACGCCGCCGCGGCCCGGCTGCGAGAGGCGCGAGGCCAGAGCCTCGGAGCGCTGCGTGAGCAGGCCGTGCAGCTCCGCGATCATGCTGCGCAGCATGGGGTGCGCGGAGGCGTCGAGCACCGGCGGTATGTAGTTGGCGTCGACCACCAGCTTGTGGTCGGTGCGCCGCTCGATCACGCGCACGGCGCCGATGGATTGCCACTCGGCGGTCAGCGAGGAAGCGCGCGCGAGGCGCAGGCGAGGCGCGGCGAGCTGCAGCACCGCAGGACCCAGCGCGACGGCATTGCCGTCGTTGACCTCGCGCTCGATCACGCCGAAGCGCGCGGCCGAGCCCTCGTCTTCCGAGAAGATGACCTCCTCGCTGCCCGGCCTGCGCAGGGGCAGCGCCAGAACGATGAGTTCGTCGGTGAGTTCGCTGGGCACTTCGTACGGAGGCGGCGCGTCTTCGGCGCCGAACGAGAACGGCGTGCCGTCGGGCATCACGCCCGCGCCGCCGAGCAGCGACACGCGGCCCAGCGCGAAGGCGTCGCGGTCGATGTCCAGGTGCAGCCAACCCCAGTAGGCGCCTTGCAGGCCCGCGGTGCGCCGCGTCACGTACTGCTCGACATAGCGTTCCAGTTGCTGGAAGTGCTGGGGGCGCAGGTACATGCCCTCGGACCACACAACGCGATTCGCCAATGCCTGCGGATGGGCGCCATTTCTTGCAGCGCCCGGATTGCGAACTGTCACCAAAAAGACCTCCTGGGGAGTGCTCACGCCGGAGCGGGAGATGCGCGGGAGAGCGGCCTCCCGGTCCACTTGTTTTGATCTCGATGCTACACGTCGCTTCTTACGTTTTGCACCGCATTTATCTTATGAATTCTTCGCACTTTGGTACTAGTCATTGAGTACCTTCAGTGCAAAGTTAACGACTTGGTAGCAGCTCGATGCCCGTCTTGCGCACGGCGACCTGCACGGCCTGTTCGCTCGGCGAGAACTGCCACACCTTGTACAGGTTCGTCTGCTTCGGTTCCTTCAGCGGCAGCACGATGCGCCAGCGAGCGGCTTCGAGCTTGCGATAGCCCGCGATGATGCCGATGGCGCGCGAGTCGAGACCGGCCTCGCGCTTGAACACGCGCTCTTCGCCGCTGCGCATGATGGCCTGGTCCGCATTGACGAGTTCGGTGCTCAGCGTCTCTCTGTCACGGTCCTGTAATGCAAAGTAGTCTGCCGTCTCGAAGTTGCCGGAAGATTTCAGCTCGAAGACCTTGACGAGGATCGGAGCGGCCTGCCCCCGGCCGTCGGGATTGACGCCTTCGTCGATCCTGATCGTGACCGCGTAGGGCGTGGGCATGGACTTGGCCGTCGATGCGCATCCGCTGATGAGGCCCGCCCACAACGGTGTGGTTGCAAGTGCGCCTTGTAGCAAGCTTCTTCGATGCATTGAAATCTCCCAGGGGTTCGCGGCTTATATTATCGAAGTCATACGCCCTTACGATGGCGCATCGCGTGCATGCCGCAATCAAGCGGCACACCTTCCAAGCATTGCCTGTTCATTGCCTTCTGCAAAGTAGGAGAGAAGATTGAAGTCATGTCTGCCTGCTCTGGCGTTAGCTCTTCTTGCGGTCGCCGGCTGCACGACCACGCCGCCGCCCGAGCCCGCGCCCCAACCCGAACGCCTGAGCCAGCAAGTGGCCCGCACCACGCTCGAGAAGGCGCAGCAGGCCTATGACGAAGGCGACTATGCCAAGGCGCTCAGCACGCTCAAGAGCGGCGGCGTGTCGGTGTTCGAAGGCGCGGAACCGGCCACGCGCCTCGATGCGATGAAGCTCGAGGCATTCAGCTACTGCGTGGCCAACCAGATCCCCGAGTGCCGGCTGCAGTTCCGCAAGATCCTCGATGCGTTCCCGACCTTCGAGCTCAACGTGGCGGAGCGCAAGCACCCGGTGTGGGGCCCCGCCTTCGAGGCCGCCAAGCGAATGAAGCGTTGATGAAGAACATCGCGGCCGCGCAGGCACAGCGGCGCGAGAAGACCAACACGGAGAAGCCATGCGTTGGACAGTGATCGAACACGCAGGCAGGCCGGTGGCCACGGGCCCCTCGGCATTGCTCGCCGCGCCCGGAGGAACGATCGGACGCAGCCCCGACAACAACCTCGTGCTGCCCGACGAGCAGCGGCAGATCTCCCGCCTGCAGGCGACCGTGCGCTACGACGACGACGGCGTCGCCGTGCTGCGCAACATGAGCGCGGTGCTGCCCATCAGCGTGAACGGACGCGCGCTCGCGCATGACCAGGAATCGCGCGTGGCGGACGGCGACAGGGTGACGATCGGCAGCTACGTGCTGGAGGCATCGAGCGCGCGACATGCCGCGCGACCGCTTTCTCCGGTGCCGCCGCCTGCGTCCCCGGTGCAGCCTTATCCCGCACAGCCCGCGCCGGCGCCCTACATGCCGCCGCCGACGATGGCCGCGCCGCCGCTGCAGGCAGCGGCAGGCCCCATCGACGCGCTGCTGCCTTCTTCCGGCGCCTCCGATGTCTTCTCCGATTTGTTCGGCGAAGGCGCCCTGCCCATCGGCGACATGCAGCCCACGGTGGCCATGCCGTCGCCCCCGCGCCAGGCGGCGCCAGTGCCGGTGCCGCCGCCACCAGCTGCTTTCGCACCGCCATCGCCCGGCACCGCCTTCGTTGCGCCCTTGCAGCAGCCCTACCAGCAGCCGCCTGCACCGGCGCCGCAGCTCGACCCCTGGGCCGCGCTCGCGCCATCGGCACCGCCGAAGCAGGGCCCCAGTCCGGCACCGGCCACGAACACAGGTTCGTCGCAAATACCTTCCGCAGCGGACTGGGACGCCATCCT
>Ga0209672_101140_pt1 | contig 11018 bp, 8 predicted proteins | sample AraplaCol_mMS_r2_FD_184273 | JGI IMG/M metagenome (GOLD analysis project Ga0209672, IMG submission 184273) | Arabidopsis root microbial communities from North Carolina, USA - plate scrape CL_Col_mMS_r2 (SPAdes) (version 2) | ecosystem: Host-associated > Plants > Roots > Endosphere | place: USA...
AATCTGCTGGATTGAGGAGCCACCGAGAGGTGGCGCTACGAGGTGGGGCCGCGTTAGCGACCCCGTAAAGCCGCTTTGAGCGGCTCACAACGTTAAAGCCCCCGGCTTTGCCGGGGGATACTTACTCCAGCGAAAGCTGGAATCCAGCGACTTTGAGGCTAAAAGGCACCGGATTCCAGCTTTCGCTGGAATGACGGGCAGAAAGTTTCCGGCGATTGAAAAAACTTGTTCGAAGCATGGGGGACGGAACCCCAGCTTTATCGCGGTTTTCGATGCTGGGATGTCATCCCAGCCTACGTGGCTATAAATCATGCAGCGTTGGGTGCTTGTATTGCTGTTGTTGGTAGCTGGCTGGGGCGCGGTGCATGCGTGGCGGTTGCGCACCGTTGTTCCGCCACCAGGGGTGCTTGCACCGGATGCGCCGCAGCAGATGGATATCGATAACGGTGTGCAGCTTCAACGCGGCGATACCACGCTCACCACGCGCGCCCGCTTCGAGCTGACCGCCCGCGTTTTATCGCGGGAAGACTACCGCTTCGATCCAGGCGCTTTTCTTGCGCCGGAGGATCTTGCATTGGGTTGGGGCCGCATGTCCGACAGTACCGTGTTGGCGAAGATCGCCATCACGCAGTCCAATCGCTTCTATTACTGGCATGTCGACCAATTTCCGATTCCACGGCGCGAAATAGAAACCTCCAGCGCCAACATGCACATGATTCCCGCCGATAAGACGGTCCGCCGCGCATTGGAACGCGTGCGCGTTGGGCAGCTGGTGCATCTGGAGGGTTTCCTCGTCGACGCGCGCCGGCCGAATGGCTGGTATTGGCACACATCGATGACGCGCGAAGACACCGGAGATGGGGCATGCGAGCTGGTATTTGTCGAACAGATCGACATCGTGGCGCCTTGACGGCATGCTGCCGCTTTCAGGCGACGGGTTTAAAAATGTCATCGTCAAAAACGGGTTTGTCTTTGCTCACCTAAGCCATGCGTTACTTATCCCTGCTACTTCTTGGCCCCTGGATCATCGTTCTGGCGTGGATCTATTGGGCGGCTTTCAAGCGGTCTCGCGTGACCTGGCTATTTGCGGTCTACGACATGATGGTCGTTATCGTTGCTTTGGGCGCTGCCTACGGATTGGCCCTGGTGGCCTACGATGAGGTTGTCATTCAAAACGCCGGTGACCTGGGGCGGGAAAGCGGGAGCATCTGGAAGCAGGTCATGCCGGCGTTGTATGGCTATGGGGCTTTTGCTGTGGTCATGGCGGTGGGAATTGGGCTGCGTTTTGTTTTTAAAGCGCGCAAGCGGGCGCGGACGTAAGCTCTGTAGCGCCCCATTGAACCGGGAAGCTTGATGATGCGATAGACAACTCCCTCCCCTGCGGTAGTAGGGGAGGGTTGGGGTGGGGTTGTTTGAGCTTTAGCGCGCAGCCGAATTTCGCGATGGCAAGAAGCCCAAAGATTGCTGTGATATCAGGCTTGCGCCGCTCGCTACGCTCGCACTCCACCCTAACCCCCATGCTCCGAACTTAAGGCTTTTCAATTGCCGGAAACTTTTGCCCGTCATTCCAGCGAAAGCTGGAATCCAGCGACTTTGAGGCCGTAAAGGCACTGGATTCCAGCTTTCGCTGGAATGACGGGTTGGGGTTCTACGGTGGCGGAAAACCCTTAAGTTCGGAGCATTGACCCTAACCCTCCCCTACTACGCAGGGGAGGGAACGGCATCTGACATATGAGAGTCAATGCTAAGTGCACGATGGGGAGAGGACTCGTCCTCACGCGATTCAGCCTTACAACACCACGGCATAAGCAACCAGCAGCTTTAATCTTGCACCCAAGCGTGCATAGAATCGGAGACCGCCCCCAGCGCCGAGCAGCCAGCCCGGCGCGCGTTTACTGTCTCGTTCTGGAAGTACCATGCCCGACTATCGCTCGAAAACCTCTACCTTCGGCCGCAACATGGCCGGCGCCCGCGCACTGTGGCGCGCCACCGGCATGAAGAACGAGGACTTCAAGAAACCCATCATCGCGGTGGCCAACTCCTTCACCCAGTTCGTTCCCGGGCACGTGCACCTGAAGGATCTTGGCCAGCTGGTGGCGCGCGAGATCGAAAAGGCCGGTGGTGTCGCCAAGGAATTCAACACCATCGCTGTGGACGACGGCATCGCCATGGGCCATGACGGCATGCTCTATTCGCTGCCCAGCCGCGAGATCATCGCCGACTCCGTGGAGTACATGGTCAACGCGCACTGCGCCGATGCGCTGGTGTGCATCTCCAATTGCGACAAGATCACCCCGGGCATGCTGATGGCGGCGTTGCGCCTGAATATCCCGGTAGTGTTCGTTTCCGGCGGCCCGATGGAGGCCGGCAAGACACGGTTGGCCGAGCACAAGCTCGATCTGATCGATGCCATGGTGATCGCCGCCGACGACAAGGCGACGGACGAGCAGGTGCTGGAAGTCGAACGCAGCGCCTGTCCCACCTGTGGTTCGTGCTCGGGCATGTTCACCGCCAATTCGATGAACTGTCTCACCGAAGCGCTGGGTTTGTCGTTGCCCGGCAATGGCACAGTGGTGGCGACGCATGCCGACCGCGAAGAACTGTTTCTGCGCGCTGGACGTCTCATCGTCGAACTCTGCCGCCGTTACTACCAAGGCAACGACGAAAGCGTGCTTCCGCGCAACATCGCCAACTTCAAGGCGTTCCAGAACGCGATGACGTTGGATATCGCGATGGGCGGTTCCACCAACACCATCCTGCACTTGCTGGCGGCCGCACAGGAAGCCGAGCTCGATTTCGACATGCGCGAGATCGATGCGCTTTCGCGCAAGGTGCCGCAGCTGTGCAAGGTCGCGCCGAATACGCAGAAGTACCACATTGAAGACGTGCATCGCGCCGGCGGCATCATGGCCATCCTGGGCGAATTGGCGCGCGCGGGCCTGCTGCATACCGACGTCGCCACCGTGCACAGCGCGACCATGCGCGATGCGATCGCCGGTTACGACATCACGCAGACGCAGGACGCGGACGTTCATACGTTTTATAAGGCCGGCCCGGCGGGCATTCCCACCCAGGTCGCCTTCAGCCAGGCTACGCGCTGGGACAGCCTGGACCTCGACCGCGCCGAAGGCTGCATTCGCGATTACGAACACGCTTATTCCAAAGAGGGTGGCCTGGCCGTGCTCCACGGCAATATCGCCGCAGACGGCTGCGTGGTGAAAACCGCAGGCGTCGATGCCTCCATCCATGTGTTCGAAGGCAACGCCAAGGTGTTCGAAAGCCAGGACGCTGCCGTCAAAGGCATTCTCGGCAACGAAGTAAAAGCCGGTGATGTGGTAGTGATTCGCTATGAAGGCCCGCGCGGCGGTCCGGGCATGCAGGAAATGCTGTACCCAACGTCGTATCTAAAATCCAAGGGCCTGGGCAAGCAGTGCGCCTTGCTCACGGATGGCCGATTCTCCGGTGGCACCTCGGGCCTTTCCATCGGCCACGTTTCGCCGGAAGCTGCCGCCGGCGGCGCCATCGGTTTGATTCGCGAAGGCGATCGCATTCGCATCGACATCCCGAATCGCAGCATCGATCTGTTGGTCAGTGATACGGAACTTGCCACGCGTCGTGCCGAGCAAGACGCCAAAGGCTGGAAGCCTGCCGAAGCGCGTGCGCGCAAGGTGAGTACGGCATTGAAAGCGTATGCGTTGCTGGCAACCAGTGCCGATAAGGGCGCGGTGCGTAATAAAGCAATGCTGGATGGTTGAGGGTAGGTTGGATTACCCCGGACTTTGATCCGGGGGGACCCAACATTTCGGAGCGATTCGTTGGGTTACGCTGCGCTAACCCAACCTACCAAACAAGGCTCGTCGCCCCGGCGAATACCAGGGTCCAGCGTCTTTGGACGACACATCCGCGAAGTGCTAGGCTCCGCCGCGTCACCTCTCGGAGCACACGGATATGGTTCGAGGACGGAAATACACTCAGCTTCGCTGGTTTTTCCTGTGCATGGCATTGACGTGCCACGGCGTGACGAGCGCTGCCGATCACGCATCCGAACCTTGCGTTCCCATCCTGGAAAAGTTGCTTCCCGGGGAGTACCACTACTGCGTGGCCGTTCACGACTGGCAACGTGGCGACAATCGCGCCGGTGCCTTCGAAGCAAAATATGCAGCCACATGGGGCGAAAAGCGCGCGCAGTTTGCGTTAGGCGTGGATTACTTCAATGGTCGACGCGGCTTGCCAGTCGATAAGGTGCAAGGACTGGCGTGGCTTACTCTCGCCGCCGAACGCAAGGATCCCTATTACGTTTCGATATTGGCATCGGCACGCGCGCAGAGCACGCCGGAAGAGCAACAGCAAGCCGCTGCACTCGTCGCAAAAATGCTGCCTGATTATGGCGACGCGCATGTTGCCGACTATGCCGAGCGCCGTTTTCGCACGCAATGGTGGGCAATCCGAGACCACGTGTGGGATGCGCTTAGCGTCAGCCATCTGGATCCCTGGTCCAATCGCACCGGTGTCGAGATTGAGGGACTGGGTGTTGTGCAACCCATGATGGCGTTGAGGAAGCTTCAGGACGCCGGGAATACGTATTTCCACGGCTGGGGGCAGGTTACGGTTGGGCCGCTTGTTCCTGTGAATAGCGAGCCCGCGTCGGCGAGCTCAACGCCGGGGCCTTCCTCGCAAATGAAGCGTTAGCTACGGTTTCACGCCAAAGCCAGCAGGCCCCGGCGTTTGCCGGGGCGACGAATAAGCAGTGTTGAATTTGCCGGCCAAACGTTTGGTTTGCGAAGGCAGGCCTGTTGGCTTGGTCGCTAAGCAGGTGGACTGTCCACGCCAGCAACCACGACCCGATTACGCCCAGACGTCTTCGCCATATACAACGCCACATCCGCACGGCGGATAAGCTCGAAGCCATCACGGTCTTGGGGTTCCAGCCACGCTACGCCGACGGAGCAGGTGAGTTCTACGCGCGCACCGTCGCTGCCGAAAGGATGTTGTGCGATGCACTGGCATAGCGCTTCAAAAGGTGTGTGGCTGGCTGGAATGGCATCGGGAATGACGGCGAGGAGTTCTTCGCCACCGTAGCGGCCAAGGGTTGCATCGGGCGATAGCGTATCGCGCAGCCGTTTGGAGGCTTCGATCAGCACGGCGTCGCCGGCCAGATGGCCATAGCAATCGTTGATGTGTTTGAAGTGATCCAGATCTATGAGCGCGATCGCCAGAGGCTGATGGTGTTCGCGGGCATAGGTCATGGCTTGGGTCAATTTTTCCAGCACGCGTGAGCGGTTAGGCAGGCCGGTCAACGCATCGTGGTTGGCCTGGTGCCATAGCGCGGCGCGTGTTTCTTCCAGGGCTTGCTTGTCGATTTCCAATTCGTGCGTGCGTTGCGCGACGAGTCGTTCGAGCGTGCGCGCGCGGTGCCGAAGGTTCCGGGTGCGTAGCTGCCAGATCAGCGCGATGCCAAGGATGAGCAGTAGCACAGCGAGCAGCACGGCTGGTGCGCGCTGCCACCATGGCGGAACGATATGAATCGGCAGTTGGATGACGGGCGAGAGTTTGCGGCTATCCGGGTTATAGGCAGCTACTTCGAAGACGAAGTCGCCCGGCGGCAACGGCGGATAGTCGATTTGTGAACGATCCGACGTCACCCAGTTGTGCTCCAAGCCGAGCAGTCGGTAGCGGTATTGCAGTGTCACCCGAGTGGGCGCGCCGATCGTGGCAAGGTGCAGCGTAAGCGGCTGATCGAGTGCATTGTCGAAACGGTAGGCCGGTGCGGGCTGCTGAGGTTTATCGCCCAGGCTTACTTGCGTGATGATGGCAGTCAGCGGATCAGGCTCGGTTAGCGACGTTGGATCAAGAACATGGGTGATGCCATTCGTCGTGCCGATCCATATCGAGCCGTCGTTATCTTCAAAGTAGGCGCCCTCGCCGATGTCGTCCCAAATCAACCCGTCGTCTTCCGTCACGTGCTGCCAGTGCTGGCTGTCGAAAATCTCCACGCCGTCGGTGCCGCCGATCCACAGCCAGCCGCGGCGATCCTGGCGAATGAAATAGATGCGGGTGTTGTCGAGAAGATCGTTGGCGATGTGTTGTACGTTGATCACGTCAGCGTCGGTTACATGGCCGTGCCACAGGCCATCGAAGTTGCCGGCGAGATAGAGATTGCCGTCGGGCAGGATCTCTATATGGGTGAAGCCCTGATCGGATGGTGGTCCGGCCGCGTGGATGCGTGTCCATTGGCCGCGATCAAGTCGAAACAGGCCCGCATCCCCGCTGAACCATAGTCGGCCTTGAGCATCTTCTCTTGCATCGGTGAACATCGTATCGGGAACGACATCACCGCCTGCGCGCTGCAGCGTGTGCCCGTCATAGAGATATATGCCACGCTCCGTGCAAAGCCATACTCGCCCTTGGCTATCGACCTCCATATCGTGGACATAGGCTGGCGAGTGCCCCACCTCTTCGGTAACGCCTGAGTGAGCGCGATAACGCAGCAACTCACCAGAGTAATAGGCGACCAGCATGTCGCCATCCGGTAGCGCATGCAGTGCGACAGTTTCTTGCGCCAGTGGCGGTGGCTTCAACGGCCAGGGCGTAGGGCGTGAACTGTCAGATGCAAGCACGCTGCCGCCGAGTTCATCGCCGATCCACAACGTGCCGTCCGTCGCGCGTGCGATGGCCCACGTCGGGTTGCTATCCAAGCCTTGAGCGGTTTGCCAGCTCTCCATGCGATCGTAGCCGCGCCATTGCAACACGCCGCGGCCATAGGTGCCGATCCATAGCACGTGATTGCGGTCGTACAGCAGTGCGTCGATACCAATATCGGGCAGGCCGTTGCGGGCATCGAAGATGAGCCAGGTTTTGCCATCCCAGCGTGCCAGGCCGTTGTTGGCGCGAGTAAGCAGGCGCCCGTGGTCGTCCTCGATCATGTCCAGGTAGGCGGTGACCACGCGTGCACCAGGCAGATCGTGGTTTACGAACGATTGCCTGCCCACGGCTAGCGCACGGATATAACGAGGGCTGCGTGCCCATAAGGTGCCGTCGCGCGCGCGCAAATAAGACGTCCATGTATCGGCAGGAATGCCTAGCTGTTCGTTCCAGATGCGCAGTTGCTCACCAACCAACTGGCAGAGGGATTTATCGCAGCCGAACCATAGCGAGTGGCCATCACTGAAGACGCTGGTGATGTCGCTCAGGGCAGGCGTCTTGTTCAATGCCGGCGCTTCGAAGCGCGGATACAAATGCCATCCCGTAGCTGTGGATTCGACCACCCATAAGCGATGTTGGCTCACGGCATACAGGCGGCCATCGAGGTCGGCCAGCATGGCGCCGGGATCGACCTGCAAGGGGCGCGCGCCTGCCGCGACATGCGTGAATTGCATGCCTTCACCCACGTACAGCCCCGTACGGGTGCCTACCCAAAGCCGGCCGGAGGCATCTTCGTGCAGGGCGGCGATAAAGCTGCCTTGCAGGCCTTCGGCTGCACCGATGCGTTGAAAAGCATGGCCGTCGAAACGGAATAATCCGTTCTCTGTGCATACATAGACAAAGCCACGGTGGTCTTGCAGCAGGCAGTTATCTTCCAGGCTGCTCAGGCCTCTTTCTTGCGTGAAGGATGCGAGGCTGATGGCCTGGCTAAAGGCATGCGGGGCGAGGAGCAACAGAATAAGCCACACAAGCATCGCCCGGGCACTGCGCTGCCAGTGCTCCGCAACTGACGATGCTGTTGAATTTCCCCTCGACACTTCGTGACGCCCCATTCGCCATAGGTTGTCCACTCGCGCATGGCCGATTCTTGCTCATCTGCGGATGGAACGGTAGCGCAAGCTCTGTTTGGCGCTGGCTAATGAGGCCGGATCATTCCCGGCGCAGACCGGAAAGCAGCACTTCCAGCGGGCAGCGGCCCTGGTCGTCAGGTGTGCAACCGGGTGGCTTCAAAGGGAGTGTGGCGGGCTGTGCTTGCGGGCCGGCCGCGGATAACGACCGTAACTGCGTCAGGCTCTGCGCCTGATAGAAAACCCGCACGAATGGTTGGTTGTTGGCGGGATTGCGCCACAGTTCGATGCCCAGCGCACCGCCAATCGGCGGATCGTCTTTGGCGTATCCCGGCATTTTGAAGTGCAGGCCGAGCACGGATGCCAACGCGATGATGTTGTTGTCGCTGCCTACCAACACGCTTAGTCGAGGTGCCTGCTTATCCTCCAGCAAATGGAGAATCTTTTGGCGCATCACGGAGGAGACGCGCTTGGCCATGTACTCGGGCTGCGCATAGATGTCGAACAGCAAGGCGTGCAGCTGAGAGAGTTGTTCCAGTTGCGCGGGTGTCACGCGTCCCCAGCCGACGTCGCGCATCGCGCGTCCTTCCGCATAAGCCATCAGGATCGCTTCAGCAGTGCCGGACGTTTTGTCGATGGGACCGGTCAACACCATGTGTTGATGATCGGGCGAAACGGTAAGGCTGCTGTGCCAATCGTCGGTGGCGCACCATGCTGGATCGTGCTGCGAGCCGCAGCCCATCACATGGGCCATGGTGGCAAGTGCATCGTGGTGCGAAGCCATGAGCGCATCCGGGCCACCGGTGCTGCCCTGGATGGAAGCTACCGCTTGTTGCGCATGCCACTCGACAGTGCGGGCTTCAATGGGGTGAAAGAGTGGATCCTCGCTGCCTTGAGGCAGATGGCCGATGGCGATGTTGCAGCCAGGTGCAAAACCTTCAGCCAGTGCCTGCGCGCTGGCGATGGTGCGTTGATCGGTATTGGCCCAGAACCAGAGTTGCGTTGGAGCAGGGCAGCCATGCAGCGAAAACAAACCCGCTGCGGCCAGGCGTTGCCGATCGTATTGGCCCATCAGGCGTGCGCCGGCAGCGCCGTGCGGCGTGAGTTCGCTGGGTGGTTGTGCCCAGGTGGGCCAGGGTTTGCCAGTCACCTCGTCGAGTTGGATTTCGCCGGGGAGCGGGGTGCGTACGCCGTGGCGGTAGAGGAGGATGACGCGTTCGAGTTGTAGGGTGTTGGTGGCATGGGTTGTTGCTGTCAAGGCGAACTGCATAAGCAGTAAACACGCGAGCAGCACGATATTTTTATGTCGATAGGTAGACATGTTTTTCCTGGCACGACCGGCTCTAGTTCATGATCTCAAGGAAGATGCGCTCATCTCGCTGACCTGCTCCCTCCCCTACGTGTAGTAGGGGAGGGCCGGGGTGGGGTGAAGCGAATCTCGCGATAATTTTTGATCGTGCGTTACGCGTAGTCCGGCGTAGCCGGACGCGAGCTACGCTCGCTTACCCCACCCCAGCCCTCCCCTGCAAGCAGGGGAGGGAGCACTTCCGACGGCATGCGTGTTCCCTTTGAATATGCATTTAAGGCAAAAGATCCGCTGAGGCGCAGGATGTTTGCACAAACAACGGATTACACCGTGCATGCAGATGCCCAGGAAAACTCACTACATAACCCGTCGCCGCCGCCTCGCCATCCGGATAATCCGTACTCAACAACTGCGCGCCGCTGGCCAGCATCGCATCGCGGCGGGTGGTGTCGTTGCGCGCGGCTTCTTTCAAATCGGCATCGGTACGCGTGCGGACGAGATAACCCTGTTTCACCAGCTTGGCGATGCTGTCTGCATCACCGTCGTTGAGCTCGGTAAAGGCGGCATCATCCGTGCCGGGTACGGCGTTGGTGAAAAAGACGCGGCCGCGCAGCGAAGCATGTCCCTGTAGATAGGTTGGGCTGACCCAGCGCTGATCGAGCAGAAAAATCACTTTGCCGCGTGCGCTTTGCAGCGTCGGCCAGCCGTGCTTGCGAATGGCAGCGTTGAGGGTGGGGAACTGTCCGCGTACGTCATCGGGGGTGATGTATTCCTTGCGCGAAAACACGCTGCGGATTTCCGCATCCAACGCATCCAGCGCCTTGCTGTCGAACGGTTCCGGCTCGACGATGGGGTAAGGCTTGCGCGCGGGCGACAGCACCGTTTCCACCAGGATGAAGATAGGCACATGCGTGGGATGCGCATGCGACCAGTTGCGAATTTCAGCAAGGCAGGCGATCAGTGGCTGGCAGTTGCTGCGCTGATCCAAGTCCTGAATGTGCATGACCTTGAAGCCGGGGCGCTGCATGATCGCTGGATCGGCAAAAGGAGGATCGGCTGGCAGGCCGGCTTCTTGCACCAGCTTGTCGATGACGGGATGCGCGTAACGGCCGCCTTTGGCGTCGCCGTAGATATCCAGTTCAAGCTGACGCACGCCGTCATCGAGCTGCCTGGTCAATGGCGGATGGGCGTAGTCGATCATGGCAAACGTGGCGGGATCGACGCGCTTCCAGATCACCGCTTCGCTGGCACCAAGGCCTGCGTGATAGCTGTTATGGCTGCCGATGTATTGCAGTTCGTTCAACCGCACATCTGCCGTTTGTGTGGCGGCCGACTTCATGGTGAAGGCAACGCACAACACCGCAAGCAACGATATGGTGTGCCTGATCATGATGCGTCGAAGCACATGTATCGGCGATAGGTTGTTGTCATTTAGGGACACGATTGGCCTGTGGTGAATGGAGTCGTTTCAATCGATCTATATAGGCTATTTTTGATGCAAGAGGCTTGCATGAAGATGACACGGTCATGAATACTATGAAAAATCATTTAGACGTCTAAATAAACGTGTGACTACGCAATGATTCACGTCATTGCCATCGTATGTTCATACGCACTCTCTAACTTCGCCCGCTTTCGCTTGCCGCTTTGATGGCAAGTGCTTTGGGGTTTCCACTTGGAGTGCGTTGCAATGTTCCGTACGAAGAAGCGTTTGTTGGCTTGTTCCATTTTTGCTGCGATGAGCAGTCTGGTGTTGGTCCCGGCGGTGCATGCTGGCGATGTAAGTGGCGTGCTTAACGACCCTGCCACGGGCAAACCGTTGGCTGGCATGACCATTTCCAATGCAGCAACCGGACAGAGTGTGCAAACCGACGCTTCCGGCCATTTTGTGCTGAAGGATCTGCCTGCCGGCCACTACACGCTGACGGCTGCAGCGCCCGCTT
>Ga0209672_101141_pt1 | contig 10995 bp, 4 predicted proteins | sample AraplaCol_mMS_r2_FD_184273 | JGI IMG/M metagenome (GOLD analysis project Ga0209672, IMG submission 184273) | Arabidopsis root microbial communities from North Carolina, USA - plate scrape CL_Col_mMS_r2 (SPAdes) (version 2) | ecosystem: Host-associated > Plants > Roots > Endosphere | place: USA...
TGATGGCCGGCGTGGGCAGCGTGTTTCTTTCCAACCAGCGCGTGTATCGCACCAACCGCGCACTCAGCGATGTGCAGGACAACTCGCGCGCAGCGTTCGAATTGCTGGCGCGCGACATCCGCAATGCCGGCCTGACCGCCTGCAGCAATAGTGGCCGCGTGGCCAACGTGCTCAATATCGGCCCGGTCAATGGCGGCACGGCGTGGTGGGGCAATTGGAACAATGCCGTTCGGGGCTTCGAAGGCAATGACACCGACGTGGCCGCCGGCACCGGCGACGCCGATCGCATTGCGGGACAGGCTTCGCTGCAATTGCTCGGGGGCGAGGACACGAGCTATAGCGTCGCGTCGCACGATACCAGCACGGCGCAATTCACCTTGAACGAGGCGAGCACGGATCTGGCAGCCGGCGATGTCTTCATCGTCTGCGACTACGACCATGCAGCCATCTTCAAGTCCAATAGCTACAGCGCCACGTCCAAGACCATCGGGCACGCGACGACAGGCGGGAATTGCTCGACGGGCCTGGGCTTTCCGACCTCGTGTGGCTCGGCCAACTTCTACACGTTTGGCGCCAATGCCTATGTCACCCGATTGAACGTGTCGGACTGGTACGTCGGCAAGAATCCGGCCGGTACGCGATCGCTCTATCGACTGGGTCGTGCAGGGGGCACGCCGACGCGCCAGGAAATGGTGCGTGGCGTATCGGACATGCAGCTTCGTTATCACCAGAGCGATCTGGCCGGCAAGCCGTTCGTCAAAGCCAGCGACGTCACCAACTGGAGCAACGTCAACGCGGTGCGCGCCACGCTGACCATGCAGAGCGAAGACAGTCGCGCCAGTACGAGCAATACCTCGCTGGTACGCAGCTTCACCGTGACCACCACCGTGCGCAACCGGGTGCTGTGAGATGAGTGCCAAAAATCCTCAGGCGGTAGTTTCCCAGGGCATCGGCCCGAACCCGCGCATGCGTACGAGGCGTCCGTCGCCCAGGCGCGAGCGCGGTGTCGTGCTGGTGGTGGCCTTGCTGCTGCTGGTGGTGGTGACCCTGGTCGGCTTTGCCGCCGTGCGCGGCACCATCATGCAGCAGAAGATGGCGGCCAATCATTACGACCGGCAGATCGCGTTCCAGAGTGCGGAGGCCGCGCTGCGTGCCGCCAAGTTGCGGATCACGGCCAATCCCGGCGACATCGCGCGCAACTGCCGCACCGGCTCGAGCGTGTGCCTGTCCAATCCGTTCAATGATCCGAATTTGCCCAGCGGCAGCATCAAAGACGTGGGCCAGGGCACGGCGGACGGCGAGTTCACCAAGGCGTCCGTGGCGGCCAGTCAGCCGCAGTACGTGATCGAAAACATGGGCAACTGGGCTGATCCGACTTCCGATACCGGTTTCGATCAGAGCGCCAATTCCTACAACTACGGCAATTCCGGCGGTTCCACCACGGCCGTCTACTACCGCATCACGGCGCGCAGCGGCGATCCGGCGGCAGTGGGCGACCGTGCGGTCGTGGTTTTGCAGGCCATCGTCAAGCAACGCTGAGTTTCATCGACGCGGCGCCGGTGCATCGTGCGCTGTTCACCTTCAGGGCGGATCGATATGAACAATCATTCCAGCTTGCGCGCCCGCGCAGGCCGCTTCACGGGCAGGCTGCTGTCGGTCGGCCTCACGGTGCTGGCGCTTGGTGTGCTTTCCACGCCGAGCATGGCGGCGGTGACGGTGGACCAGCAGCCGCTGATCATCCAGAAATCGCTGCCGCCCAACATCGTGCTGATGTTCGACGACTCTGGCTCCATGGCCTGGGATTTCATGCCTGATGCGAAGTTCCTCACCGGCGCGACGACCAACAACGGCGTCACCCTGGTGGATCTCGATGCGCTGCGCTATTCGGGCAACAACGGCACCTACTACAACCCCGGCGTGACCTATACGCCGCCGGTGAAAGCCGATGGCACGAAGTACACCGCGCCCACCGGCATCGATAGCGCTCTTGTCGATGGCTTTCGCAGCACGACCACCACGGATGTGACGCAGTACGCGTCCGATAGCTTCTGCGATTACAACAACGTTCGCACCTGCACCTCGACAGGCAGCACTTCGTACCACTACTTCAAGTACTACTCGGCCATTACGACGACGTCGAACAATACCAGCACTTATGCGGCCGGGCCCAAATGCACCAGCGGTAGCGATACGCTGGTGACGGATGGCGGTGTCAACAATGGCATGTGCAAGCACACCAACAGCAAGGGCGTGATCAGTTACAGGAGCCCGAGCACCAACTGCGACAGCGCGGACACGTATCTGCCTGCCAGCATGCTGTGCCAGAAGGTCACCACGGTCACCACCACGACCAATCTGTTCACCTATACGGTGCCGGGAACCAGCGGAACCTATACGCGCAAATACGTCGGCAAGACTGGCGCCTGCGCTGCCGCCGGCCTGACCTCCGCCACCTGCGACGACAGCACGACGGCGCAGCAGAACGTGGCCAACTGGTTCTCCTATTTCCGCACGCGCATCCTGATGGCCAAGAGCGGCCTGATGAATTCGTTCTCCGGACTGGATCCCACCTTCCGCGTGGGCTTCGGCTCGATCGACGGCAACAACGACTCGAAGTTGCCCACGGGTCAGACCAGCAAGAACAGTATCAATATTGCCAACGTGAAGCCCTTCGTCGATCAGAAGAGTGCGTTCTGGACGTGGCTTGAGGGCGAGACGGCCAACAACGGCACGCCGTTGCGTTCGGCGCTCGATGCGGTGGGTCTGTACTACAAGACCGATCAGCCCTGGGGCTCGATGAGCAGTGACCCAGACTATGGCACCGCCAGCGGCAACACCGAGCTGGCCTGCCGCCAGTCGTACACCATCCTCACCACCGATGGTTTCTGGAACGGTGCCGCGGCCTCCACCAGCGTCGGTGACGCGGACAGCACGGCGAAGACGAATACCGGCGCCAACAAGCAGTCGTACACGTTCAGTGCCGCCAAGCCTTATAAGGACAGCTTGTCCGGAACGCTGGCTGACGTGGCGATGTATTACTGGGTCAACGATCTGCGCACGAATACGTCCAACGAAGTGCCGGTGAACAACGAAGACCCGGCCTTCTGGCAGCACATGACCACGTTCACCTTGGGCCTGGGCTTTACGCCCACCGGTATCACGCCGACAGGAACCACCGTCGACCAGATCTTCAACTGGGCACGCGGCGGTACGGCGATCGACAATTTTGCCTGGCCGGTGCCCAGCTCCGACAGCATCAACAATATTGCCGACCTCGCGCATGCGGCCGTCAATGGCCACGGCGGTTTCTATTCCGCGACCAGCCCCGAAGCATTTACCAGCGGCCTGAAAGATGCGCTCAAGCGTGCCACGGAGCGCGTCGGTACGGGTGCCAGCTTGGCCGCGAACTCCACGCAGTTGAAGACCGGCACCGTGGCTTACCAGGCCAATTACTACACGGCGAAGTGGAAGGGCGATCTCAAGGCGTTGTCGATCAATGCCAACTCCGGTGCGATCGCCACCAACCCCGACTGGACGGCCGCTGCGGCGCTGCCGACCTATGACAACCGCAAGGTCTACAGCTACAACGCGTCCGCCGTGTCGCCGAACACGCCGGTGTTTCAGTTCAATGCGGCCAACGTCGGCATGCTGTCCGGCACCCAGCAGCTCGCGCTGGGTGCGACCAGCGCCGCGCAGCAAACGATGATCAGCTACCTGTTGGGCGATGCCTCGCAGGAGCAGCGCAATGGCGGCGCCTTGCGCAACCGCGACACGCCACTGGGTGACATCGTCAACTCGCAGCCTGTGTACGTGGGTGCGCCCAACGCGAACCAGTTCGTGGGCAAGAGCTTTACCGGTTCCAGCACGTTCGCCGATTACGCGTCCGGCAAGGCCAGCCAGGCCGGTCGCATCCTGGTGGCAGCCAATGACGGCATGTTGCATGCGTTCAATGCCAGCACGGGCGCCGAGGTGTATGCCTATCTGCCGTCGGCGGTGATCACCAGCAATCTCAAGCAGCTGGCGGACCCCGGCTACGGTGGCACCGACGTCGCTCATCAGTACTTCAACGATGGCGAATTGACGGTGGCCGACGTCTACTACGGCAGTCCCGGCGCGTGGCATACCGTGGCCGTGGGAACCACCGGCCGTGGCCTGGCCAAGGCGGTGTATGCGCTTGATGTGACCGACCCGGCCGTCTTCAAATTGCTGTGGGAACGCTCGGCCTCTGATGGCCTCACCAACAGCAGCTATATCGGTCAGATGAACGGCAAGCCGGTCGTCGCGCAAACCGCCAATGGCTCCTGGTCGGTGTTGATCGGCAATGGCTATAACAGCAGTAATGGCACGGCTGCGCTATTGCAGTTCGGCATCACCGACGGTGCGCTGACGGTGCACACGACCACCGACGCCGCAACCGGCAACGGGATGGCTGCTCCCGCGGTGTGGATCGGCAACAGCTCCAACGGCATCAGTACGGTGGCCTATGCAGGCGATGCCAAGGGGCAGGTGTGGAAGTTCGGTCTCAACGATGGCACCGCTGCGACGCCCAGCAGCATTGGAACGCTGGTATTCACGGCCACCGATGCGGTCGGCACCGCACAGTCCATCACGGCGGGCATGTTGATGGGGCGCGACCCGGCGACCAGCAACCTGTGGTTGTTCTTCGGCACGGGCAAGTACCTTGCTTCGTCAGATCTCAATAACACCGCCACGCAGACCTGGTACGGCCTGATCGTGCAGTCGAGCAACGACACGGTGGTGAGCAACCTGGTGTCGAGTGGTCGCCAGGCACTCGTGCAGCGACAGATCCTGGTGGAGTCGGCGGGCGATGCTACCGCCACGCCGCCGGTATCGCCGGGGCGCGCGATCACGGCCAAGCCGAGCACCAGTGATATGGGCGACAAGTCCGGCTGGTACATGGATCTGACCTCGCCCAGCAAGGGTGCCGAGGGCGAGCGCATCGTCACGCCCAACCAGTTCCAGGGCAGCATGCTGCTTGGCACGACGCGTATCCCGCAGGCCACCGACGCCTGTAATCCGTCGGGTCGCGGCTGGATCATGGCGATCGACCCGTTCAGCGGTACGGCAGCCAGCACCAGCTTCTTCGATCTCAATGGCAACGGTGCGATCAACGGCGCCGACGGGGTGAAGTCAGGCAACAACACGCTCACCAACAGCGGCATCGGTTTCAACTCGCTGCCTAACAACCCGATTTTCGTGGGCGGCGTGATGCTGGTCAGCTTCGACAACGGCTCCAACGGTAGCGTCAACACCGCCGGTTCGGCGGGAGCATTCACTCGCGTGTCTTGGCGCGAACTGGTCAACCCCTGAGCGGCCTTCCATGCGAACGAGGAAATCACACGCCATGTCCCATCCACACCATGCCAGCGGCAGGCCTGCTCACCGCCACTTTGAACGGGGCTTCACCCTGATCGAAATGATGGTGGTGGTGGCGATCATCGCCATACTGTCCGCGGTCGCCTGGCCGTCGTATCTCAAGCATGTGGCGAAGACCAACCGCGTCGCCGCGCAGGGCTGCCTGGCTGAGTACGCCAATTACATGGAGCGCTACTACACCAGCAACCTGCGCTACGACCAGACAGCCGCCGGTGTCGCCAACGCCGACCCGCATATGGACTGCCAGTCGCAGATCGCGCGCAATTACACGCTCGCGCCAGCCAGCACGTCGACATCGTTCACCATCACGGCGACGCCTACGACCGTGCAGCTCAATCGCGATGCGGTATGCGGCACGTTGACGCTCAATCACCGCGGCTCTCGCACGCCAACTACAGCGGGCTGCTGGTAAGCGGAACGGGATCGAACAAGGCCGCCGCATGGCGGCCTTGCTTCAGGTGGCGGACGTCTCTGCGTCCGACCAGCGCAGGTGCAGGCCGGAATGACGATGTACCGGTTGCTCCACCGCCTGGCGAACGATGGCGGCGGGTGCCAGCAGACTGAACCAGCGACGTGCGCGCGTGATGCCGGTATAGAGCAGCTCGCGTGTCAGCACGGCACTGGCTTCGGCAGGAAGCACCAGCGCAGCGTGTTCGAACTCCGAGCCCTGCGACTTGTGCACTGTCATGGCATAGACGGTTTCGCGTTCGCCCAGGCGCGATGGCAAGACAAAGCGGAGGCGGGTGCTGCCATCGTCCGCCGCGCCGGCCACTTCGAAGGCGACCCGCAGGTGCAGCACGCCATGTTCATCGGGAACACGCAGCGCAATGCCCACGTCGCCATTCATCAGGCCGAGGCTGTAGTCGTTGCGTGTCACCAACACCGGCCGGCCCTCGTACCACTCGTGGCTGCTGTCGATCAGCTGATGCTGGTGCAGCAACTGGGCAATCTGGCGATTGAGCCCTTCCGTGCCGAACGGCCCATGCCGCAGCGCGCACAACAGCTGGAAGCTGCCGAAGGCACGCAGCACACCGCGCGCCCAGGTCTCAAAAACGGCGGGGCCGGCGCCTGGCTTGGGTCGCTCGCGATGCATCCATTGGATGTAGTGGCGATAGCCTTGCGGTTGCAGCTCGCCAGACTGCGGCAGGAACTGCGTCTCGCCGCCATTCAGTACCAGCTCGGCCAGCGAGCGGGTATCCGCCGCCGCGTTGATCCATGCGATATCCGCGTGTCGCCCGGCAAGCAGCGTATGCACGCGCGCGGCCTGGCCTTCGTTGACCTGTTGCGCGAGGCTGCCGATACCGCTGTCCGCACCGAAACGATGGCTATGGCGCAGCATGGCGACATGCTGGTCGAGCGCGCGCGCATCGTCGCGCACCCAGGCATCGATGCGGTCGCCGGTGGTCTCATGCAGCCAATGCGCCGTGGCCGCGCTGTAGTGGCCAACGTCCGCGCGTCGGCACAGGTCGCCGAGTACCGCGCCGGCTTCCACGGACGACAGCTGGTCCTTGTCGCCGAGCAGCACGAGGCGTGCCTCGTCGGGCAGGGCGGCAAGCACGGCGGACATCATCTCCAGGTCGATCATCGACGCCTCGTCGATCACCAGCACATCCAGATGAAGCGGATGGCTGCGGTCGTGGCGGAAGCGTCGCGTATCCGGGCGTGCGCCAAGCAGGCGATGCAGCGTGTCCACCTGGCTGGGAATGCTGGCACGGACATCGCCGTCGACATCGAGCTGGGCGATCTGCGTGCTGATGGACGACTGCAATCGCGCGGCCGCCTTGCCGGTGGGCGCGGCAAGGCGGATGCGCAGCGATCGACCGGTATCGTTGCGATGCAGTGTCTGCAGCAGACCCAGCAGGCGCACCACCGTGGTGGTCTTGCCCGTGCCCGGGCCACCGGTGATCACCGTAAAGGCACCACGCGCGGCGAGTGCGCAGGCGACACGTTGCCAGTCGGGTGTGTCGGTCGCGGCGGTGGGGAACAGGCGGGCGAGCTGGCTGGCCAGCAGCGGGGGCGTGTCATGCACGCGTGCGAGCCGCTGCCCGATCGCCTCGGCGACGCGCTGTTCGTGATTCCAATAACGACGCAGGTAGACACGGCTGCCATCGAGCACCAGGGGCGACGCCGATGATGCGGCATTGTCCGATGATGCGATCAGGGCGGAGTTGCCGAGCGCGGCGAGTGCCAAGGCGAGCTCATCGAGCACCGTGCGCCATGACTCCGGCCAACCGGCCTCATCGGCCAGCGATGGCCACGCCGACAGATCCAGGCACAGGTGACCATCGGCCTGTTGCCGGCTGACCAGTGCGCCGAGCAAAGGCAGCGCCGCGGGCGCCTGCGGATCCTGCGCAGCGAGAAAGCGCGCGAAGGCCACGTCCAGCGGACGCAGCCAGCCACGCTCGATGGCCAGCTCCATGGCGGGCAGCGGCGCGTCATGCGGCATGGGCGTGCTCCCCGCTGGCGAACAAGCGATCCAAGGCGTCAACCAAGGTTTTGGGCAGTCGCTCCACGTGCACGCCGTGCCCGGCGCCATCCACGCCACGCAAATACAGATAAGCCACGCCGCCCATGTGGAGCTCGTAGTCATAGCCCGGTAGCCGCGCACGCAGCTGTCGATGCAGGGCCAGCGTGTACAAGGCGTACTGCAGGTCGTAACGCTCGCGCAGGATCGAGTCGCGCATGGCTTCGGCGGTGTACGCGCTGGCGTCGTTGCCGAGCTTGTTGGATTTGTAGTCGATCACGTAGTAACGACCGTGCTGCTCAACGACCAGGTCGATAAAGCCCTTGAGCAGGCCGTTGATGTGATCGGCGAGCAGGCTCAGCCGGGGGCGGCCGTCCAGCGTATGGGCGGTGACCAGGCGATCCAGTGCCAGCGTGTCGACGTGCGTGGCCTCGAACCAGAATTCCAGTTCGGCGTAATGGCTGGTCATTTGCGACAGCGAAGCCTGGCTGCCATCGGGCAGGGCCAACGGTGTGCGCAACAGTGCGGCCAGCCAGGTCGTCAGCATCGGAATATGCGCCTGCCAGCCGCGACGTTGGCAACGGCGGGCGATTTCCTTTTCCAGCGCCGGTAGATTGTCCGCGGCCTCCGCAAAGCCTTCATCGGCCGCCCACTCCAGCAGGTCGTGCAGGAAGGTGCCGGCCTCCGCACCCGCATGGAAGGCATGGATGCCTTGGGCTGCGATTGACGGCGTTGCCGGCAGCGCGAGCTGTTCGGCGCTCGCTTCGATCAAGATGTCTTGCGATGCAGTCTCGGGTACCGGTGCGCGTGCGTGTTCGGATTCGGCGTACTTCAAGCCGCTGTAACTGGCCACGCGCCAGCGCTCGGCCGAGGGGCCCTGATAGACGCGCGCCTCCCATAGCGGCAGGACGTCGTTCTGCGTGGCGGGCAGCGGCTGCGCGCCAGCGGTGCCGAGCACGCGTATCTCCATCGCACCAGCGGGACCTTGCAATGCCTGCAGACGCGACATGAGGTCGGCTGGCTCAATCTTCGCGCCACCGGCCAGCACATAGCCGAACGCAGCCTGATGCAGGGTCGACGCCTTGCTGTTGCCCGATCGCGTGCAAGCCACGCCGATCCAGCATGCGTACTGTGCGCGGGTGAGGGCGACATAGAGCAGGCGCAGGTCTTCCTGCAGACGCTCGCGATCGGCCTGCTTGAGTGCATCGTCGCTCGCGCGCAGGTCCATGCGCCGTTCGCCGGCATCGTCGTGCCAGGTGAAGCTGTCGTCGGCTTTCAGCTCGCGCGCCGAACACACGAAGGGCAGCAGGACCAGGGGATATTCCAGGCCCTTGGATTTGTGGATGGTCACCACCTTGATCAGCGCGGCCTCGCTTTCGAGGCGCACGATTTGTTCTTCGGCGGTCTCCGACTGCGGATCGCTCGCGGTTGCCATCTGTGCCGCGAGGTGGCGAATCAACGCATGTTCGCCATCCAGCATCGCTGCGGCGTGCTGCAGCAGTTCCGCCAGATGGAGCAGATTGGTCAGCGCGCGTTCGCCGTCGGGACGCAGGAGCAAGCGCGAGGGCAGGTCGAAGGCGTGCAACAGGTCGTGCAGCATCGCCAATACGCCGTGTCGTTGCCACGTCGCGTGCAATTGGCGGAAACGATCGCCGCAGGCTTCCCAGTGCTGCTCGTCCAGGTTGAGGCGATCGAGCTCTTCGTCGCTCTGGCCCAAGGTCGGCGTGGCCAGCGCGGCACGCATGGAACGATCGGAACCCGGCTCCGCGCACGCACGCAGCCAGCGCAGGAGGTCAGCCGCTTCAGGCGAGGCATAGACCGAATCGCGGTCGGACAGATACACGCTTTTGAGCCCGCGTCGCTGCATTTCCTCGCGCACCTTGGCCGCTTCTGAGCCGCGGCGAACCAGGATGGCGATATCGCCCGGTTGCAGCGGCCGGAAGCGGCCATCGGCATGGTGAAAACCGCAGCGGCCTTCCTGCGCCGCAGCGAGCAAATCCACCAGATAGCTCGCGGCGTGGCGCGCCATGACGTCGGTATAGGCTGAGCCGCTGAGGGCGTCGTCGCCGGGCTGCACCGCCAGTTGCATCGGCGGCAGCGGTTTGCCGTCCAGCATCAAGGCATCGCTGCGCCCTCGTGCATCGACCGGAAGAAACGGCAAGGCATCGCGACCGCGCCCGAAGGCGAACGCGCCGTCCTCGTGCCCATCTGCAAACTCGAACACGCGGTTCACCGCATGGACCAGCGGTTCGGTCGAGCGGTAATTGGTGCCCAGTGTCCACATGGGCTGCTGGGCGCTGCTGCGTGCGCGCAGGTAGGTGTGGATATCCGCGCCACGGAAACCGTAGATGGCCTGCTTGGGATCGCCGATCAGCAGCAGCCCGGTGGTCTCGCGGCGCGCATACACGCGATGGAAGATGCGCCACTGCAGCGGGTCGGTATCCTGGAACTCATCGATCAAGGCCATCGGATACTGCGTGGCGATCGTATCCGCCAGGCGTTTGCCCGTATGGCCGTGCAGCGCGCCGTCGAGTCGCTTGAGCATGTCGTCGAAGCCCAGCTGCGCGCGACGCTGCTTGGTTTCCTCCAGCTTGGCCGCGACCCAGCGGGTAGCGTGTGCCAGCACCGGGGCACGCCACGGCGCCACCAGACCCAACGACTCAACGCAGGCTTCGATGGCATCGAAAGCGGCGTGGCGCAGAGCCTCGGCGTTCTTGTTTTTCGCAGCGGCCAGTGCGGACTGCGTGTAGCGCGGCAGGGTGGCCGACGCATCCGCGCCCCCGCTTGCCCACGACCGCAACAGGGCGAGCTCGTCGATCACCTTGTCGCGGCGCATCTTGTTGCCGTTCAATGCGCCGGCCTCGAGTGCGCGTATGAACATCGCTTCAATATCGTCAGCTGCTGCCAGCCAGCATTCGCGTGCACGCGACTCGGCGGCGACCACGTCACTTGCATGCTTGCGGAACGCGTCGAGCACATGCGCGGGATCGGGCAGGGGCTTGCCGTCGAGGCGCAGGCTCTCGGGTGGCTGGCGCAGCAGCGGGCGCAGGTCGGCCTGCAGATCGGCGGGCGCTTTCCACCAGCGCGACACCAGCGCAGCGCCGGCGCGATCCAGTGGAAAGAAGTGGCAACGG
>Ga0209672_101142_pt1 | contig 10974 bp, 12 predicted proteins | sample AraplaCol_mMS_r2_FD_184273 | JGI IMG/M metagenome (GOLD analysis project Ga0209672, IMG submission 184273) | Arabidopsis root microbial communities from North Carolina, USA - plate scrape CL_Col_mMS_r2 (SPAdes) (version 2) | ecosystem: Host-associated > Plants > Roots > Endosphere | place: USA...
TTCCAGCGCATGCAGGTTCAGACGCTGGAACAGCCGGCGGTCGTGTTCCACGTCCGGGTTGCCGGTGGTGAGCAGCTTTTCGCCGTAGAAGATCGAGTTGGCGCCGGCGAAGAAGCACAGCGCCTGCACGGCGTCGTCCATCTGCTGGCGGCCGGCGGAGAGGCGGACCATGGAGGCGGGCATCAGGATGCGGGCAACGGCAATGGTGCGCACGAAGTCGAACGGGTCGATCGCGTCGGTGCCGCTGAGCGGCGTGCCTTCCACCTGCACCAGCTGGTTGATCGGCACGGACTCGGGGTGTTCGGGCAGGTTGGCCAGGGTCTGCAGCAGGCCGGCGCGCTGGTCGCTCGTCTCGCCCATGCCGACGATGCCGCCGCAGCAGGTCTTCAGGCCGGCTTCGCGCACGTGCTCGAGCGTGTCCAGGCGATCCTGGTACTGGCGCGTGTGGATGATCTCGCCGTAGAACTCCGGCGCGGTGTCCAGGTTGTGGTTGTAGTAGTCCAGGCCCGCGCCCTTGAGCGTCTTGGCCTGTTCGCCATTGAGCATGCCCAGCGTGGCGCAGGTTTCCAGGCCCAGGCCCTTCACGGCGCGCACGATCTCGGCGACCTTCTGTACGTCGCGGTCCTTCGGGCTGCGCCAGGCGGCGCCCATGCAGAAGCGGCTGGCGCCGGCGCTCTTGGCGGCCTGGGCGCGTTCCAGCACGGCTTCCACGCTCATCAGCTTCTGCGCCTGCACGCCGGTGTCGTAGCGCGCGGCCTGCGGGCAATAGGCGCAATCTTCCGGGCAACCGCCGGTCTTGATCGAGAGCAGGGTGGACACCTGCACCGCATTCGGATCGTGATATTCGCGGTGCACGCCATGCGCGCGAAACAGCAGTTCGTTGAACGGCAGCGCGAACAGCGCGGCCACTTCGGCGCGCGTCCAGTCGTGACGGATGGGTTGGGCCATGGCGACAGCTCTGGGAGTTGGGGACTGCGACAAGTGTGGCAGCGCGTGTTTTGTTGTCAACTTTCGATGAAGGCTTGGAGTTGACGATGCGCGGACGTACGGCTGCCGCTACCATCGAGCCATTCACCAAGCGGGAGTGGCGGGCATGAGTGCGGGACAAGGCAGCTCGGGCAATGTGCTCGCAGCCATCTGCAGTTTCTTCATCCCCGGGCTGGGGCAGCTGGTGCAGGGGCGTTTCTGGATTGCCCTGGTGATGTTCGTGCTGGCCGCCATCCTGTGGATCGTCTGGCTGGGCTGGATCATCCACTTGTGGTCGATCCTCGACGCGGCGCTGTTCAAGCCCAAAGCCTGATCGGCCGCTGCGCATGGACGCGCTCACCCTTTGGCGACCCCTGCTCGGGGCGCTGCAACGCTTCGTGCTCCCTTACCGATGCCTGCTGTGCGGCGCCGCAGGCGACGACGGGCTGGACCTGTGTCGCCCTTGCGCCGCCGAACTTCCCCGCAACCAGGCGTGTTGCGCCCGCTGCGCGCTGCCCCTGCCGCAGGCAGCTGCGCTTTGCGGGCAATGCCAGCGCCGTCCGCCGCCATGGGATGCGGCGTGGGTGCCGTTCCGCTATGCATGGCCGCTGGATCGGCTGGAATCGCGCTTCAAGTTCGGCGCCGACCTGGCCGCAGGCCGCGTGCTCTCCTCCCTGTGGCTGCGCGAATTGCCACCCGCGGCGATGCCAGCCTGGCTGCTGCCGGTGCCACTGCATGTCAGTCGGCTACGCGAGCGTGGATACAACCAAGCCATCGAGCTGGCGAAGCCCCTGGCGAGCCAGCTCGGTCCCTCGCTTTGCCTCGACGCCTTGATCCGCTCGCGCGCCACCCCGGCGCAAACCGAGCTGGGTGCGTTGGCGCGCCGTCGCAACGTGCGCGGCGCTTTCGCCGCGCGGCAAGGCAGCGCATGGCCGGCGCATGTGGCGCTGTTTGACGACGTGATGACCACCGGCGCCACGCTGAGCGAATGCGCGCGCGTGCTCAAGCGGGCAGGCGTGCAACGCGTGGATGTCTGGGCGCTGGCGCGTGCGCCAGCGGCGAAAAGCTAGGCGGTCTCGCAGGATTCGCCCAGCCACTCCTGCAGCTTGCCATGCCAGAGGCGGTACTTGCGGCGCTGGCGGGTGCCGTTGCCGGGACAGTGGTAGCGGGCCCAACCGGTGCTGCTGGCTTCCACCGTGCAGCCGGCGGTGAAACAGCTGCTGCCCAGCACCGGCGCGAGACAGCGCAGCGCGCGGCGCAGGTCGTTTACCGAGCCGCTGCCGAAATGAAACACGAAAATGGCGGAGCCATGCTGCAACGGAAATCGCTGCAGATCGAGAAAGTCGGGATTGCAGGTGAGCAGCACCAGCTGGCGCGCCAGCGCGTAGGCGGCATGGGCAGCATCGGTCTGGTCGAGCAGGCCACAATCGGCGGACGTCCAAACCTGGGCGCCCGCCGAACGCAGCAATTCAACGCCGCGCGGCGGAAACGACGCATCGACCAGAAATCGCGCCCGGCTTTCCACCTTGCCTTCTTCCGGCGCGGTGCGATCCCAGGAGCCTTCGAGTTCCCGCCACATGACGCTGCACGTCCCCGCTTGCTGCGTTCAAAAGCACGGCCGATAAGCGCCTCCAGCGCGCATGCAACGGCGACCCTGGCTCGGCGATCGGCGGGGTTGTCGCGCGCTGTCATCCCGCGTGGCAAGCCACTCGCAGCACGAACGCGCGGGATCGTGATTCCCCCCGTGCGTTTCTAACGCCCGCATCGCTACCGGGGCAATACGACCTTTAGGCCAGGGTTGGCGAACGACAACGTTGTCAGTGCGGACTGCGTGCCTCGATCGCGATGCGGATGGCATCGGCGCTGGTGGTCGCCCCCAGTCGCTTGAGCAGGCTGGCGCGGTGCATTTTCACGGTCTTTTCTTCGATGCCGAGCAAATCGCCGATCTGCTTGTTGCGCATGCCGCGCGACATATGTTCGAGCACCTGCTTTTGCCGTGGCGTGAGCGCACCGACCAGGGCCGAGGCATGCGCGATGCGCTGGTTGTGCGCGCGATCGGGCGTGCCGGAGACATCCATCTGCGAACCGATGAAGTACTCGATGGTGCCATCGGCACCGACCAAGGGCGCCACCATCACGGCATTGCGGAACGCGGTGCCATCCTTGCGGTAATTGGTCAGCACCGTCAGCGAGGAGCGCCCGTTGGCGATGGCGTCGCGCAGCAGCGCGCGCTGATCGGGTTCGCTGCCGGCGCCCTGCAGGAAACGGCAGTTTCGGCCCAGGATTTCGCTTTCCTCATAGCCGGTGAGTTCGCAGAAGGCGGCGTTGACGCAAACGATCGGGTTGTCGGGCAGACGCGGGTTGGTCACCAGGGTCGCAAGGGGAGACAGGCCAATGGATGCGAACAAGGCGCCTTCAAACCCAGCTTGATGCATGTGCGATTCCTCAGTCACCCGTTGCGCGTGTCTGCGATTCGAACAGAACGGGTCGGCAATACCAAGCCCTGCGCGCGCACTCGTCGAGGTTTTTCAGAAGACGTGCAAGACGCGGGCCGTCCGGCACCACACCATCGTGGTATCCAGGCTGGCTTATTCACGCCGCTCGTCGATCGGGCGCAGCATGAGGGCGTTGTGTCCCCAGGAGAGCGCCATGCTGAATTGGCCTGAATACCGCAAGCAGCTGCTCGGCCGCATTGGCGAGATCGCCAAGCTGAGTCCCGATACCGTGGCCGGTTACCAGACCCTGTCCGCGGCCGGCAGCAAGACTGGCCATCTGGACGCCAAGACGCGTGAGCTGATTTCGCTGGCGGTGGCCGTGACCACCCGCTGCGACGGCTGCATCACCGTGCACACCGCCGAAGCGCTGAAGCAGGGCGCCACCCAGGATGAAATTGCCGAAGCCCTGGGCGTGGCCGTGGCCATGAATGCCGGCGCGGCGCTGGTGTATTCAGCGCGCGTGCTCGATGCCGTCCACGGCTATCAGGACGAGCGATAAGGCACTGCCCGGTACGAGTCAGCTACGACCCAGGCGCCGCAGGCGATAGCGGCGGAAATCGCCAGTGCCGTCCAGCCGGTGCGGTCGTGGGGCGCGCCAAACACCGTGGGCACCCAGACCAGCAAGGTGATGATCCACAGCATGGCCGCTTCCAGCCGCGCGGCCAGTTGCGGCAGCACGCCAAACAGCACGGCCACGCAGGTGGCGATGCTGCACGCCCCCGTGAAATAGGCCCAGCCGAGCGGATACGGCAGCCAGCTCGGAACCAGTGCCATGGTCTGCTCGCTGTAAACAAAGTGAGACAGCCCGATCATCGGCAGCGACAGCGCGAATACCACCCGCGCCGCGCGCACGCCGCGTCGCCCGGTGAGGTGACGCAACCAGCCGCCGCGCTCGCCCATGTGGCAGGCAAACAACACCCAGGCACCCGCAAAGATCACGGCGATCTCGCCCAAGCCCAGCCAGGTGGCTTCCATCGACGGCACCACGATCACGGCGGGCAACTTGAGCAGCACCGTCCACACCAGCATGAAGGCCAGCAGCAACGCCGACGCGGGCTTTGCCCAGTTGCGCAGCAGCAGGCCAATCCCGGCCACCAGTTCGATCAGCGCAAACAGATAGGCGATCGGCCGCGCGCCGGGCATGTGCTCGATCGGCAAGTGCTGCCATACCATCGCGACGTCGCCATAGATGAAACCCAGCGCACCCAGCGACATCATGCTCAGGGCCAGCCACTGCTGGGACAAGCGCGCCTGCGCCAGAGGTTCGGCAGCACCGTGGATCCACGAGTCGCCACCGGTGAGCACGGTGGTTGATGCCCGATACGAACGTTCCATGCCTTGCTCCTTCACGATGAACGGACAGAAGGGGAACAGCGCTTCGATGCGAGGACGGCCGATAAGCGGCCACGCGCTCCCGTGGGAACTCGACGCGCCATTTAATCGGCAGATACGCCGTTGCGCAATGGAGTGCGATGATGGGCTGGCAAGCCGCGTTCTTCGATCACGCCCAGAGGAAGCCGACGCCATGTATCGTCCCCGCCCCATCGCGAGCCTGCCTGCCGACACGGACGCCGACGGCATCAAGATCTATACGATTGCCGCCGGCGACGATGCCGTGGATATCTCGCGCTACCTGCCGCGCATGGCGGCCATGAAAAGCGCACGGGCGATCGCCTGGTCGAGCACGCCGTCCTTCGCGATCTGCCACGAAGCGGCCAAGGCGCGCTATCTGGTGCTGGGTTGGTGGGCCAACGACAACGAGATGTTCATTGCCGTGGCGGCGGAAGACGCCACCGGCTGGGTCGAGGACATGTCGCGCTATTCGTTCTGCCTGTGGGACATGGAAGTGATGTGGTACGAGCGCAATGCCTTCGTCGACTGGATGTATGGCGCCGTGCCCAATCTGGATGCTTATCGCGCTGACCGGCTCTGCAAGACGTGATCGCCTTCAGGCCGCGCTGCTGGCCGCCGCACGCTGCAACAGCAACTCCCGCTCGCGCAGATTGCGCGTGAGCGAGGCGGCGCGCTCGAATTCCTCGCGTGCTTCGGCGTGCCGGCCGAGCTTGCCGAGCAGGTCGCCGCGTACGCTGGGCAGCAGGTGATAGTGGCGTAGCAGGGGTTCGTCGCGCAGTGCATCCACCAGGCCCAGTCCGACCTCGGGGCCGAATGCCTGTGCATGCGCCACCGCGCGATTGAGTGACACCACCGGCGACGGCAGGCGTTGCGCCAGGGTGTCGTAGAGCGCGGCAATGCGTGCCCAGTCGGTCGCTTCCACGGTGCGCGCCCGCGCATGACAGGCAGCGATCGCCGCCTGCAGCGTGTACGGACGTTCGCTGCCGCCCAGTGCTTCGGCGCGTTGCAGTGCCGTCAGTCCACGCTGGATCAGCAGTTGATCCCAGCGTCCGCGGTTCTGCTCGCCCAGCAGGATGGGTTCGCCGTGCGGCCCCTGCCGTGCGGCGGTGCGCGATGCCTGGATTTCCATCAAAGCGACCAGTCCATGCACCTCGGCTTCGGTCGGGGCCAGGCCGGCAAGTACGCGGCCCAGGCGCATGGCTTCCTCGCACAGCGCCGGACGCATCCAGTCGCTGCCCGAGGTGGCGGCATAGCCTTCGTTGAAGATCAGGTAGACCACTTCCAGCACGGAGGCGAGGCGCGCCGCGAGTTCGTCGCCGCGTGGTACTTCGAACGGCACCTGCGCGTCGCTGAGCGTGCGCTTGGCGCGCACGATGCGCTGCGCGACCGTGGGCTCGGGCACCAGGAAGGCGCGCGCGATCTCGCCGGTGGTCAGTCCGCCGAGCAGGCGCAGCGTCAACGCCACGCGCGCCTCCGTGGACAGCACCGGATGGCAGGCCGTGAATATCAGGCTGAGCAGATCGTCACCGACCGGATTGTCGAGCATGGCATCCGGGTCTCCCACGGATTGTTCGAGCTGGTCTTCGATCTCGCGCGTCAGTTCCCCTTCCTTGCGCCGATGCAGCGCGTGGCGCCGCATCTGGTCGATCGCGCGATGCTTGGCGGTGGTCATCAGCCAGGCGCCCGGATTGCGCGGCACCCCGGTCTGCGGCCACTGCTCAAGCGCCGTCACCAGCGCGTCCTGCGCCAGTTCCTCGGCCACGCCCACATCGCGGACGATGCGGGCAAGGCCGGCGATCAGTCGTGGCGATTCCATGCGCCAGACCGCTTCGATGGTTCGATGGATATCCGTGGCCGTCATGGCCGCCGATCACAACACCACACCGGTGATGGCGCAAGTTCGCGCGCACCATGCCCCTGCCGGCATCAGGGCGGCGACATGATCATCCAGTGCACGCCAAAGCGATCGCGCAGCATGCCAAAGCTGGAGGCAAAGAAGGTCTTGGACAGCGGCATGGACGCCTCGCCGCCGCCCTCCAGCAAGGCCTCGAACGAGCGTTTGGCCTCGCTGTCGTCCTTCGCGTTGATCACCAGCGAGAACCCGCGAAAATCCGGCGTGCCGCCGCATTCGCCATCGGATGCATTGACCAGCGACTCGCCGATCCGCATCGAGGCGTGCATGATTTTTTCACCATTCGGTGGACGCGGGCCGGCGGCCTGGTCGCCCGGCTGTTCAGGGCTGTCCTTGAATCGCATCAGCGTTTGCACCTGTGCGCCCACGGCCTTGCCGTAGAAGGCGAGGGCTTCCTCGCAGCGGCCGTCGAAGAACAGATAAGGCTGGATCAGCATGAGGTCATCTCCTGGCGGGTTCAGCGTGGATCGCCCAGGCGGGCGCGCTGCTGGGCTTCGAGTTCGCGCGCTTCGGGCGTGAAGGCATCGCCGAAATCCTCCGCTTCGAAGACGCGGCGGATCTCGATCTCCGAGACGCCGTCCTCGAACGGATTGGGTGCGCGCTTCATCCACTCGATGGCCTCTTCCAGCGAGCTCAGCTGCAGCACCCAGAAACCGGCGATCAGTTCCTTGGTTTCGGTAAACGGGCCGTCGATAACGCTGCGCTGGTCGCCCTCGTAACGTACGCGCGCACCGCTGCGGCTGGGGTGCAGACCCTCGCCGGCCAGCATCACTCCGGCCTTGACCAGCTCTTCGTTGAAGCGGGTCATCTCGGTCAGCAGTTTCTCGCTCGGCATCTCGCCGGCTTCGGAGGCCCGGGTGGCCCTGACCATGGCTACGAATCGCATGTGCTTGCTCCTGTGGTGGCGTGGCTCTTATGCACACGACGAACGACCAGGCACGGAATCGACAGGGTAGGGGAGGGATGTTGCACGGGGTGTGCAAAGGCCATTCGCGATCTGCAAATCCTTTTTGTGCAAACCCCTTGTAGGAGCGCACCTTGTGCGCGACCACCCGGCGAAGCGGTGACCGTCAGCTCCGCGGTCGCGCACAAGTGCGCTCCTACAAGGGGGCGGCGGGTTGCGGTTTAGCGAAACGCCAGCGCCAGCACGATGCCGATCCACACCGCCATGCCCAGCCAATTGTTGTTGCGGAAGGCCCACAGGCAGGCGGCGCGGTCGTGGCTGCGGATGCGCCACAGCTGCCAGCCGAACAAACCGGCGGCGACCAGCAGGCCCAGCCAGTAGGGCCAGCCCAGCACCGCGCGCTGGCCCACCAGCAACATGGCCAGCAGGAAGGTCGCCATCAGGATGCCCAGGATCGGCAGGTCCGCGTCGCCAAACAGGATGGCGGTGGATTTGGCGCCGGCCTTGATGTCCTCGTCGCGATCGACCATGGCGTATTGGGTGTCATACACCACCGACCACAGGATATTGGCGATAAACAGCAGCCAGCCCACCGGCGGCACGGTATTCATCACGGCCGCGAACGCCATCGGAATGGCCCAGCCGAACGCCGCGCCCAGCACCACCTGGGGCAGGTGCGTATAGCGCTTGGTGAACGGGTAGATCGCCGCCAGTCCGGCGCCCGCGAAGGACAGCCAGATGGTGAGCTTGTTGGTGAACAGCACCAGCACGAAGGAGAACACCAGCAGGCTGGCGAAGATGATCAGGGCCTCGCGCGGCGTCACGCGACCCGCGGCGATCGGCCTGCCGGCGGTGCGTTCCACCTGGGGATCAAGCTTGCGGTCAGCGAAATCGTTAATCGCGCAACCGGCCGCGCGCATCGAGAACACGCCCAGCGTGAAGATCACCAGCAGCTTCACCGGCGGGAAATCCGAAGCTGCCAGCCACAGCGCCCACCAGGTCGGCCACAGCAAGAGCAGCGCGCCGATCGGGCGATCCATGCGCGTCAGCACCAGATAGTCGCGCGCCTTGGTGCGATAGGGGGCCGGCAAACGCTGCAGCAGCCAGTCGAGCACGCGTGTGGCGCGGGAGGAGCTATCCGCGGGCTGTGCGGTGCGCGTCGGCTTGGGGCCCACGGCGGGACGCGGACGCGGTGTATTCGTGGTCGGCAGGTTGCGCCGCTGGCGCTTGCGGGAAGTAGGAGCCATCCATCAAGTGTAGCGTGGCCCACCGTCATGGGTGGCGTGACGCAGGCCCGGTTTGCGGGGCGCGTGTTGTCGCAACACGGTCACAAAGCGGCCTACACTTTCCTTTTCCGACTGGAGGCCAGCCATGCCCAAAGCCCTGAGCCACGTCGCCCTGATCGTTGCCCACCCCACGCGCACGGCCCGGCTGTTGATCGATGTATTCGAGGATGCGCGCATTTTGCGCGAGGAAGACCCGGCCGATAGCCATCCGGAAGTCATCGTGGCGCTGGCGGGGCTGGAATTTGCCCTGATCCGTGGCCATGGCCCCGCGTCACGCAACGGCGACCACATCGCGTTCGCCGTGACCAAGCAGGAGCAGCTCGATTGCGCGCGACGGATGGATGAGCTGGCGCTGGATTATCAGATGGCCCGCGAGGACACGGCGCTGTATTTCAGTGATTACGACAACCATGTGTTTGAGTTGGAGGTTGTCGAGCCGTGACGGAGAGCGTCGCGCACAGGGTGCGCTCCCACAGGAGGTTCCAGCTCCCTGCAGGGCTCACTGTGGGAGCGCACCCTGTGCGCGACTGACGTGCCTCATTCCCTCAACAACAACCGATACGCCGGATTCTCGCTCTCATCCCGAAACGGATAACCCAGCGTGTCGAGAAACGCCTGAAACAGGGCGCGCTCATCCGGCGGCACCTGGATACCTACCAGGATGCGGCCATAGTCGGCGCCCTGGTTGCGGTAATGGAACAGGCTGATATTCCAGTCCGGATGCATATGCCCCAGGAAGCGCGTCAACGCGCCCGGGCGTTCGGGAAACTCGAAACGGAACAGCTGTTCGTCGCGCGCCAGCGGTGAGCTGCCGCCTATCATGTGGCGCAGGTGCAGCTTGGCCAGTTCGTCGTCGGTGAGATCCAGCACGCCGAAACCGTGTGCACGGAACGCTTCGATCAACGTCTCGCGCTCGTCGCGATGCGCCGTCTGCACGCCGACGAAGATATGCGCCTGGCTGGCATTGCCGATGCGATAGTTGAATTCCGTGATGCTGCGCTGGTCCAACGCCTCGCAGAAGCGGCGGAAGCTGCCACGTTCCTCGGGTATGGTCACGGCGAAAACCGCTTCGCGCTGCTCGCCCACTTCCGCGCGCTCGGCCACAAAACGTAGTCGATCGAAGTTGAGGTTCGCGCCCGATACGATCGCGACCATCGGGTCTTCCGACGCACCATGCGTCGCGACGTATTGCTTGAGCCCAGCCAGGGCCAGTGCGCCAGCGGGTTCGGGCACGCTGCGGGTGTCCTGGAAGACATCGCGGATGGCCGCGCAGATCGCGTCCGTGTCGACCCGCAGCATGGCGTCCACGTGGCGCTGGCACAGCGCAAAGGTGAGATCGCCCACACGCTTCACGGCCGTGCCATCGGCGAACAATCCGACTTCCGATAGCGATACCGGCGCGCCTGCCTCCAGTGATTGGACCATCGCATCGGAGTCGCAGGTCTGCACGCCGATCACTTTCACTTCCGGACGCAGCGCCTTCACATAGGCCGCGATACCAGCGAGCAGACCGCCACCGCCGACGGGCACGAAGATCGCGTGCAGCGGCCCCGGATGCTGGCGCAGGATTTCCATGCCCACGGTGGCCTGCCCGGCGATCACCGCGGGATCGTCGAACGGATGGACAAAGGTGTAGCCGTGTTCGTGCTGCAGTCGTGCCGCCGCCGCTTGCGCGTCGCTGTAGGAGTCGCCGGTCAGCACGATATCGACCTGGTCGCCGCCAAAACGACGTACCGCGTCCACCTTCACCTGTGGCGCCGTCACCGGCATCACGATCACCGCGTGTATGCCCAGCCGCGCCGCTGCCAGCGCCACGCCTTGTGCATGGTTGCCTGCCGAGGCGGCGATCACGCCACGGGCTCGTTGCGCCGCGTCCAGCTGGCACATGCGGTTATAGGCGCCGCGCAGCTTGAACGAGAAAACCGGCTGCTGGTCTTCGCGCTTGAGCAAGACACGCTGGCCCAATCGCGTGGATAGGAGCGTCGCCGGCTCCAGCGATGTCTCGCGCGCCACGTCGTAGACGCGCGCGCCCACCGTCTGGCGCAGCAGTTCGTGCTC
>Ga0209672_101146_pt1 | contig 10924 bp, 9 predicted proteins | sample AraplaCol_mMS_r2_FD_184273 | JGI IMG/M metagenome (GOLD analysis project Ga0209672, IMG submission 184273) | Arabidopsis root microbial communities from North Carolina, USA - plate scrape CL_Col_mMS_r2 (SPAdes) (version 2) | ecosystem: Host-associated > Plants > Roots > Endosphere | place: USA...
GTATAGCCACAAAATTCAAATCAAAAATGTCGTTCAAAAGTCCCCGATACTCTCGAAATTCGAGAACTTCATGAATTCTCGCTTCATGTATGGGGAGCGGTTCACAGTGCCAGCGGTTCACCATGGGCGATCTTGCGCATGAAGTAGAGCGCCGGAAGCTCGCCCTTGTAGCCAGACTTCCGAGCAATTTGGCAGAGAGTCCGGCTTTGCTCGCGCACACCATGGAAACCTGGCTGTCTAGCAGCGCGAAGCAGCGTTTCTTGCGCTGAGTTCCAATCACGTCGTTTTGTCTGACTGGAGAGCAGTAGAACCAGCTCACGCATGACTTCCCTTGGTCGACGCCAGGTCCACGCCGTTATCCCTGATGTTGGGCGCCGGACAAGCTCGTAGTGAAGCCAGCTCATCCGTGTATGTGTGACATAGTGAAGGTTCCTCGCCTCCGATTCCAAGCCATCGCCATCTGTGGCTACGATCATCCATTCAATCTGCTGTGCCCCATCGGGCCAATACAGAATCAGTCGGCAGTTCGCGAAACCCTTGTGCTTGCGCGTGAGGCGTTGCGCGGGCGTGGCGGCGATCGCGTATAGCTTGTCGAATTTGCGTGCCAGCGCTGCCGCCTTGGTGGGTGCGACGATACCGGAGAAGTATCGAAGATAGCCACGTGGGACAAGATCCAGAACGCGTGCAAGCGCGGCTGATTTGGAACGAGAGATTGGTGTAGAGCGATTCATGATCGGTATAGAGCACTGATCATGATTCGGAAAAGCCGACACATTTTCAATGTGAATTGGTTGTATGGGCTGGCATGTAGTGATGTTCCGTGCGCAGCACGGCATGAAATACCTATACCGGGTAGGAAATCGTGATTCGTGAGGGCAGGCGACCGGCGAAAGCCGTGTCGGCGCCGCACGCACGGTGGCCTGTCCAATGATGCTTTCGGGTTCATATGAAGACGTCATTGGACAGGCCGCCACCTGCAAATCACACACTGCTGAAAAGCAAGCTGGATCGCCAATCCAGCAGACATCGAAACGCCAATTCGATGTTGAGCAAACGCTGTAGCCGCATGCCTCTAATAGGGCTGGTGCGGCTGCGCTGGGCGCTGTGGGGTGAAAATCCCCGCTTCGACCCAATCGGCTACGGCCGATGTTGGGCGACACGGAAACGGCGCCAGGCAGGTAATGGCCTGGTGACCTGTTATTCAGTGAAAGTCGGTAAAGTCCGACCAAGGGGGCGTATTGAAAAAGCGCAACCTATGCTGCACAGGAAGGCTTCTGAGGCCGTGGTGACACGGCAGGACTGCAAGGCGAAAGCTGGCGCGGTTGGCACCTTGAGAAATCAGGGGTCGATGAATAGCTCAACCCTGTAACGGCGCCCTTTGAGGGTGCTGTGCGGAGCAATGTAGAGCCATAGGCGTGAAGCCGTGGATCGTCGTCGATGAGGCAGCAGGTGAGTAAGGGAAGGGCTCTGGAACATCGCCTCCCTGAAATCTATGGAAAGCCGGAAGGCTAGCCTGTTTGCTGAGATAGTGGCGCTACATTGCGTAGTAGCTGATGACTAACGTGGGAACCTCTTGCCAGACTGCGTCGGGTGGCATCGCGCAGGTTCGACGGATAAGAGGGGGAGATTCGGTGAGTAGGGTTTGACTGCGCCGGCGATACGACCGAAGCCGCGCAGGAGCCAATATGGCAGCAAGGCTGGCACCTTGTCCCGAAAGCTGGAAGCGTTTGCGAAAGTGTGTGCCCCGAAAGGGGATGGGCTTGGCGGCCCGTTGTTGTGTGCCGTCAGTCGTGCTTGGCAGCATGACTGATGTACCTTTTCCGTGGCAGGAAGAGGCGCGACGGATGATGCGAATTTCAGGAGGATATGAATAACTCAACCCCGGTGGCACATCGCCACCGGGGTTCTTTGCACATCCCCCCCTTTCGGGGGATTCAGTAGATTCTAAAAAACGCCCGGGTGGAGAAACCCGGGCGGAGGAGGAACTACACATGAGCTGGAAGACTGCCACCGCTACGCAGCAGCCTTCATACAGGTATAGCGTTATTTCGACATACAAGCGTCGAAAATATGCGCTTCCTTCGTGGGAGATTTTGGCTTTATCGGAAAAACTCCCGCGAAGCTAGGGAGATTTCGCTGCTATCAATCAAGGCGTCGGTTGCCGTGCGGTATCAGGTGGACATAGCGCTTGAAGGTCGTCATGGAAGTGTGGCCAGTCATCTCCATCGTTTCCATGATGCTCAGTTTTCCGCCTTCACAGAGCCGGCTCGTGGCTTCATGTCGCAGATCATGGAAGGTAAGTGCTTCAACGTTGGCGCGCTTGCGTAGCCGAGCAAAGGATGCACAGATGGCCTTGGCGTTGGGGAACTGATGAAATATCCGTGGATTGTTTTCAGAGCAAGATTTGCGTTGAGCTTTAATGATTTCCCGTGCCCTCTTGCTCAACAACACGGTGCGTTGCTTCTTGGTTTTCGAGTGCCTTTTTGGGATTGTTAGCCGGAAGCCATCTTGAGTGATATCTTGCCAGCGCGCTTTCGCGATCTCTTGTTCGCGCATGGCTGTTTCGAGCGCAAAACCAATGACGGCACGCCAGTCTTCTGGGGTGTAAGTGCGGCTTTGTTGTGACAACCCTGCCGCATAGAGTTTGTCCTCTTCACCAGTCTTTAGGCGCCGCTCTCGGCCTTCCTTCCAGGCTTGCGGCGCCAGCCCGTGAGGGAACGCGAAGAGGAACTCAGTGAGACGTAGATCGCTATTCTGTGCTTTCCAGGTGAGCGCGTTGCGTAAGGCAGTGATGAATTTTCGGATCGTTGCCTCAGCGTAAGCACGTGGTTCGCCTGTTAGTGTGTTGTTTTTTATCCGGCGCTGATCTTGAGTCCGTGGGGTTTTCAACAACAATTTGACGTAGTTGACCAGGTCTTCGTTGCGCAACGCGTCAGCCTGTAGGCCGCCTAGATCGGTCTTTACGCGGTTGTAGTCCGTTATCTGATTTGAGGCCAGTGGCTTCGTGGACTCGGCTCGGGACTTGAGATAGGCGTCAATGATCTTGGCGACCGTCATACCCTTCGACGAAATCGGAGCGGGGGCTTCGACTGGATCCAGCTGGTGCGGATCTGTCACTTCAAAGCTGATGAGTTGATCAATGCGCCCTTTCCACTCTTGGGCTTTTTCTAGCGTTTTGAAGGTCTTGGACTGAGTCTTCACGCCCCGACGATGTACGCGGGCTTCGTAGCGTACCTCGCCGTTCTTGCGCGTGAGGATGCGAATTCCAGGAGAGGTGTCCATAGTTATTTGGTGGTTTTATGGTGGTTTTTTCATAAATTCTAACAGTGAATATTAAAAATATCCCTTTATTTAAGCATTATTGTTAATTTGAGTACTCCCCTGCTAAGGGAGCATGTGAGCTAAAACTTGCATCGAGGGTTCGAATCCCTCTGTCTCCGCCAGAATGAATAAGGCCTTGATTTCGCATGAAATCAAGGCCTTTCGCTTTGCGGGGCGCCGAGCAGGCGCCTGATTCCGCCGCGTAGGTGGGCCACCATGGCTTCGCGCGCGGCATCCGCGTCCTGCCGGTCGACCGCTTCGGCGATCTTCGTATGCTCGTCGACAATATCTCGCAGCCGAGACATTCGCGGTTGAGTCGAAACCTCGCGAGTGATCTGCGTCGCCAGCCGGCGATTGTCCCGCATCGCCGCCAGCGTCATCGCGTAGAACCTATTGCCGCTCGCCTTTGCGACGGCTTCATGAAAGGCGATGTCTTCCTCGATGCTCTCGGCTCCGCGGCTGATCGCCAGTTCGATCTGCCTTCTGCGTGCGTTGATTTCGCCGCGCAGATCGTCGTCTCGGTTCGATGCCGCCGATGCCGCGCATTCCCCTTCGATCACGCAGCGGTACTCGAGGAAAGCCCGCACCTCCTCGACGCTTCGAATCGGATCGAAAGGGACGCTACGCAATTGGGGGCGCCCGAGAAAGTTGCCCGAGCCCTTGCGGGAGATGACCCAGCCTTCGGCGCGCAGCCGCGCCAGCGCCTGACGGATGACCGGGCGGGAGACGCCGATCAATTCCGCGAGGGTTGTTTCCCCTGGGAGCCTGTCGTCCGGAGCCAGGCGATTTTTCTCGACCAGGGTGAGAATTCCCTGGTAGGCGAGGTCGGTCAATGACGAAGCGTTCATGGCGAGGCTCGGTGGCTGCACGGTTGACGATCAACTTGTATTACAACTATACCGAAACTTTGACTTCAGCCAACCAGGCCTGCCAGCATGCCTGCTCTGTTTCCTTTCCCGTACCGTCATGTCCAAGATCACAAAACTGCGCACGATCCGCATCGCCGAGCGGCCCAATCTCATCTGGGTCGAAGTCGAGACCGAGGATGGCCTGACGGGGCTCGGGGAGACGTTCCGCGGCGCCCAGGCGGTCGAGGCCGTCATCCACGAGCAGGTCGCCCCGGGTATTCTCGGGCAGGACGCGCGCCAGATCGAATCGATTTCCCGAAAATTGCAATCGCCGTACGTCGGCTTTCAAGGAGCGAGCGCGGAGATTCGCGCCGCGAGCGCAATCGATATCGCCCTGTGGGACCTCAAGGGCAAGCGGGACGGCACGCCCGTCCACGAAAGCCTGGGAGGGGCGTGCCGTCTGGAGATACCCGCGTACAACACTTGTGCGGGCTATTCCTACAACAGCAAGGATGTCGCGCGCCGCGTGGTTTCCGCAGCAGACCGCATGCAAGGCCCGTACGACGACCAGGTCGCATTCACGCAAGACGCGGGAAAGCTGGCCTCCAGCCTGCTGGACGAGGGATACCGCGCGATGAAGATCTGGCCGTTCGACGTGTTTGCCGCCTCGACGGGCGGGCAGAACATCTCGCTGGCCGATATCAAGCGAGGCCTGGAGCCGTTCAGGAAGATACGCGCGGCGGCGGGCGATGACATCGAGGTCATGTGCGAGCTGCACAGCCTCTGGAGCGCGCTGCCCGCCGAACGCATCTGCCGCGCGCTCGAGGACGTCGGCGCCTTTTGGGCGGAAGACCCGATAAACAAGATGCACGATGTCGATGCGCTCGCGGATTTGCGCTCGCGCGTGCGGGTGCCCATCTGCGCAAGCGAAACGCTTGCCGGGACTACCCAGTTCCGGCAGCTGATGGCTGCGCAGGCCGTGGACGTGGTCATGGTCGACCTGGCCTGGTGCGGAGGCCTGACCGAGGCCAGGAAGATCGCCGCCATCGCCGAATCGCACCGCAAGGCGCTGGCGCCGCACGATTGCACGGGGCCGGTTGCGTTGATGGCGGGGCTTCATCTCGCGCTGCATGCCTCCACCGCCATTTATCAGGAGATGGTGCGGGCCACGATGTCGACGTGGTATCGCGATCTGGTCACCGAGCTTCCGGAGATTCGCAACGGCGTTTTCCGGGCGCCGCTTCGGCCGGGGTTGGGAACGGAGCTCTCGCCTGAGTTCAAGCGCCGGCCGGACGCCACGATCCGCGAGGCTGCGGTTTCATAAAGCCTGACAAATTATAATGTTGTTTGACAACATAAGGGCGCCGATGCTATGGTGCGCGCATCGACAACCCTTCACCCCGCACGAGGCTTCATGAACGTGTCTCCCATCGTCGAGAGCGAATTCGCTTCGACCGTCATGGCGGTGCCGCCGCTCGCGCGCCGCGCCGATCTATCTCTCGATGCCGAGGCAAACCGCAAGCTGATCCGCCACATCGAAGCGGGCGGCATACGCACGCTGCTGTACGGCGGCAATGCCAATCTCTACCACGTCGCCGTCAGCGAATTCCGCGAGCTGCTCGACATGCTGGCCGATCTCGCCGCGCCCGGGACCCGGGTGATTCCGGCCATCGGCCCCGACTTCGGCAAGATGCTCGACGAGGCGCGCATTCTTGCGCAGACGCAGTACAAGACGGCCATGGTGCTGCCGCTCGCGGGCTTCACCACTCCCGCGGGCGTGGAAGCGGGGCTCACTCGCATTTCCGAGGCGGCCGGCATTCCTCTTACGCTCTACATCAAGAGCGAGGACTATGTCGACGTCGACACGCTGGCCCGGCTGATCGACCGCGGCACGCTCATCGCGATCAAGTATGCGATCGTGCGCAAGGACCCGGCAAACGATCCCTATCTGCGCCGCCTGCTGCAAAGCGTGTCGGTCTCGAGGGTGGTCTCCGGCATGGGCGAACGCCCGGCGCTGGCCCACACGCGCGATTTCGGCCTGGCCGCCTGGACCACGGGCACCGGCTGCATCGCTCCCGGCGCCGTCATGGCTCTGCTCAGGGCGGCCAAGGAAGGCCGCGCGGACGAAGCGCAACGGCTCTACGACGCGTTCATGCCGCTCGAAACGCTGCGCGACCGCATCTCGCTCATCCGTGTGCTGCATGACGCCGTGACGCTCTCGGGCATCGCCGACATGGGGCCCATCCTGCCGCTGCTTTCGCAATCGCCCATAGAGGCGATGCCGGAGATCGACGAGGCGGTCAAGGCGCTGCTCGCGTTCGAGCGAAAGCGGGCCGCATAGGAAGGCGCTTTCCAGGCCTGAAGCGCGGCGAGCGAGGCGTAGGTAATTCCACTGAAGTGGTTTGGAAACGCGCAATGTTGCTTGACAACATTGCGCGCGACTTGGCATCATTTTGCAAAAAATCGGGCGGCAGCATGCCCGGAACAATTCCACAAACGCGAGGAGACACGCGATGTTCGATGGACGTTTGAAGGCCAGGCTACTGGCCGTTTCTGTAGCCGCCGCAGCGACGCTCGGCGTGAATGCGGCGAACGCCGATCCGGTAACCCTGAACATAGTCGACGCCGCCGGCAATCTGCAGCTGACGCAGAAGGCCTTCGAAGCGTTCAAGGCGAAGTACCCGAATCTGGTTTCCAACATCACCTATACCAACTCGCCCGCGCCGCAGTTGCCCGGCAAGATCAAGGCGATGCAGGCCGCCCACCGTGTCGGCATCGATCTGGCGCTGATAGGCACCGACGCGCTTGCCGCCGGCCTCGAGCAGAATTTGTGGACCAAGCTGCTGCCGGATGAATCGGCGGCGTTGCCGGGCGTCCTCGACAAGTACGCGCCGGGCCCGCGCAAGATGCAGGACCTGGCGGAAGGCTACGGCCTCGAAGTGACGTACATGCCCGCCGGCCCCCTGGTCGAATACAACCCGGCGAAGGTCGCCAACCCGCCGCAGACGCCGCAGGAGCTGCTTGCCTGGTGCAAGGCCAATCCCGGCAAGCTGATCTACGCGCGCCCGGCCAACTCCGGCCCCGGCCGCACGTTCCTCATGGGGCTGCCGTACCTGCTCGGCGACAAGGATCCGAAAGATCCGATCAACGGCTGGGACAAGACCTGGGCCTACCTGAAAGAGCTGAACTCCTGCATACCCTACTACCCCGGCGGCACCTCGCAGGTGATGAAGGAGCTGGGCGAGGGTTCGCGCGACATGACCGTGACCGTGACGGGCTGGGACATCAACCCGCGCGCGCTCGGCATCGTGCCCGCCGACTTCAAGGTCCAGGCGTTCAAGAACATGACCTGGGTGAACGATGCGCACTACATGGTCGTGCCCAAGGGCGTGCCGAAAGAGAAGCTCGCGGTCCTGCTCAAGCTCATGAACTTCATGCTCGAGCCGGCGCAGCAGGCCATGACCTATGACGACGGCTACTTCTATCCCGGTCCCGCGGTGAAGGACATCACGCTTCAGATGGCGCCCAAGCAAAGCCAGGACGTGATCGCGAAATACGGCCGCCCCGAGTACGCGAAGTGGCTCGCCGAATATCCGCACGTCCAGCCGCTGTCGGCCAAGGCCATGGTCGCGGCGTTCGCCAAGTGGGACCGCGAAATCGGCGCGCAGAAATCGCAATAACGCAGCGGTCGGTTGACAGTGCTTCGGGCTGGGTATGCCTTCGGCTACCCATGCCCGTTTGTTTGATCTCGCTTGTTTGATCTTGTCGGTCAGGAACGTTTTATGAAGCATTCTTTCGATCATCTGCGCCTGGATTCCATGAGCCGCAGCTTCACGAACGCGGAAGGGACGCAGCTCGCGGCGCTGCGCGATCTCGATCTCGATATACGGCGCGGCGAATTCATCGCGCTGCTCGGGCCTTCTGGCTGCGGAAAATCCACGGCGCTCAATTGCATTGCAGGCCTGCAGCCGCTCACCAGCGGCAGCATCTGGCTCGACGACGAGCGCATCGACGTGCTGCCGTCCGAGAAGCGCGGCTTCGGCATGGTGTTCCAGAATTACGCCTTGTTCCCGCACATGACGGTCCTGGAAAACGTCGGCTTCGGCCTGAAGATGCGGGGCGTATCGCGCGACGAGGCGAAACGCCGCGCCCGCGAGGCGTTGCAGCTCGTGCAGCTCGTGGGCCATGAAAACAAGCTGCCGGGCCAGCTTTCAGGCGGCCAGCAGCAGCGCGTGGCGATTGCCCGCGCCATCGTCATCGAGCCGCCCCTCGTGCTGATGGACGAGCCGCTCTCGAACCTGGACACCAAGCTGCGCATCGAAATGCGCGCTGAAATCCGCCGCATCCACGGCCAGCTCGAGCGCGCCACGATCTACGTGACCCACGACCAGGACGAGGCGCTTTCGATGGCCGACCGCATCGTCGTCATGAAAGAGGGCGTCGTGCAGCAGGTGGCGACCCCGAAAGAAGTCTACAGCCGCCCGGCCAACCTGCATGTCGCGCGCTTCATGGGTTTTCGGAACGTGCTGCCGTTCTCGGTCACGGGCGAACGCGGCGAACACATTGCGATGACCTCGTCGGGCATTACGCTGGCCGGCGTGCCGATGGGCGACATCGCCGCGGGCAGCGGCGGCAAGCAGGTTTCGGTGGCGATGCGCCCCGAAGACTTCGAGCGCGCCAATGCGGGCGACGCGAATGCCTTCGACGTCGAGATCGAGCTGGTCGAATACGGCGGCCGCGATTCGCTGCTGCTTGCCAACGCGCCGTTCGGCAAGTTGTGGGCGCGGGTGGCCGGCGAATTCCAGGCGGGCGAGCGCGCCACGCTGCGCGTGGCGCCGACCAAGGTGCTGGCTTATGCGGAGCTTGCGTCATGAGCACGCTCGCCGCGAATCTCGCCAAGGCGCCGCGCGATTCGCGCGGCTGGCTGGTGGCGCCGGCGCTGGCGTTCATCGTCGTGCTGTTCCTCTACCCGTTCGCCTACGGCCTGGTCCTCTCGTTCCAGCCGATGAACGGCGGCGGCATGTTCGCCAACTACCTGCAGTTCATCCGCGACCTGTCCTTGTGGCCCACGGTTTTCATCACCTTGAAACTGGCGGTGCCCGCGACGGTCATCAACGTCGGGCTTGCGCTGCCGGTGGCCTTCGCGCTGCGCCGCAAGTCGCCGTACCAGAAATTCGTGACGACGCTGCTCGTGATTCCCATCACGCTCGGCACGGTGCTGGTCGCCGACGGCATGTTGAGCTACTTCGGGCCGAACGGCTGGTTTCCGCAAGCCCTGCATGCGCTGCACATGTACAGGGGCGTGGAGATCCGCCTCACGCACAACTACTGGGGCGTGTTGATCTCGCTGATCATCTCGGGCTTTCCGTTCGCGTTCCTGCTCATGCTCTCGTACATCACCGGCATCGACCCGACGCTCGCGCGCGCGGCGGCCACGCTCGGCGCCGGGCCGTGGCAGCAGTTTCGGCAGATATATCTGCCCCTGCTGGCGCCGGGGCTGGCGATGACCGCGTGTCTTTCTTTCGTGCAGGCGTATTCGGTGTTTCCCTCGGCGATATTGCTCGGTGCGCCGGCGGGCCCCACGCGCGTGATCTCCATCGCGGCGTCCGAGGCGGCTTTCGAGAGCTATGACTATTCGCTGGCTTCGACCATCGCCATCGTGATGGGCTTCGTCCAATTGATCGTGGTCGCCGCCATGCTCAACGCCAAGCGCTATTTCTATTCTGGCCCGGTGAGCGGAGGGAAAGGCTGATGACCTCGCATCGACGTAATGTGCCCGCGCCCGGCGCCGCGGCTTCGCAGGCGGGGCGCGCGCGCCTGCTCGACGTGCTCTGGAAGGTGTTCGTCTGGGGCGGCGTGACGTTTCTTCTGCTCAACGTGCTTCTGCTGATCGCGACCGTCGGCATGAACTCCATCGCCACGCGCTGGTTCGGCACGCCCCTGCCGCAGGGCTTCACCCTGCACTGGTATGCGCAGGCCTGGCGCGATTTCCAGCTTTCCAGCGTTCTGTGGGTGACGTTCGAAGTGGTGGGGTCGGTGGTGGTGCTGTCTCTCCTGCTGGGAGTGCCCGCCGCCTACGCGCTCGCCCGCGTGCAGTTTCCCGGCAAGCGTCTGGCCATGCTCGTGTTCCTGCTGCCGCTCATGGTGCCGCCCGTCACGTACGGCATCCCGATGGCTACGGCGATGTACCAGACCGGCCTGGCCGGCACCTTGCCCGGCGTGATCCTCGCCAATCTCGTGCCGGCCCTGCCGTTCGTCATCCTGGTGATGACGCCCTTCATCGAGCAGATCGACCCGAATCTCGAGTCCGCGGCGCGCATCTTCGGCGCGAACACGTTCCGCTACTTTCTCTACGTGCTGCTGCCGCTGCTCGTGCCTGGCATGCTGGCGGCGGGGCTGCTCGTGCTCGTGCGCTCGATCGGCATGTTCGAACTCACCTTCTTCACCGCCGGGCCGGGCACGCAAACGCTGGTGGTGGCGCTGTACTACGCCGTCTTCTCGACGGGTGTGCGCGCGTCGCAGTCCATCGATGCCATGGCGATGATCTATATGGCCATCACGCTTGCCTGGGTGCTGATCGCGCTGCGGTTCGTGAGCCCGACGCAGATGGTGTCGCGCGTGAAGGAGCAGCCGCGCTGAGGCTGCGCAAGTTGTGCGCTGCAAGGTGGTCCCACTCGATATGCCGCTGTTTCAGAACCAGGATGTCATCGAACTCGCGCGCGGCGCTTCCCGGCTGCGGGTCGCGCCGCAGGCCG
>Ga0209672_101147_pt1 | contig 10916 bp, 8 predicted proteins | sample AraplaCol_mMS_r2_FD_184273 | JGI IMG/M metagenome (GOLD analysis project Ga0209672, IMG submission 184273) | Arabidopsis root microbial communities from North Carolina, USA - plate scrape CL_Col_mMS_r2 (SPAdes) (version 2) | ecosystem: Host-associated > Plants > Roots > Endosphere | place: USA...
GTCGTACGCCCACGCGAAGAATGGCACATGCTCGACCCCGACGTGCTGTTCTGGACGATCAACAGCACGCCCGAGGGCGATTTCTTTCGCTCGCTATTGACGGTGCGCCGGATCATCGAGCCCGCCGCGGCTGCGCTTGCGGCCACTGAAAGCACCGAAGCTGACCTGACGCGCATTCGCCGGGCCTTCGAACAGATGGCCCACGCGGAAACCGCATCGGCGTTGCTCGATCCCGATCTCGAATTCCATCGCGCAATCATGGCGGCAACACATAACGACATGCTCGCCTTCATCGGCAACATGATGTCGCTTGCGCTTTCCGAATCGATCAAGCTGACGAGCCGCCACCCGGATACTCACGCGCTCTCGCTGCCGCGTCACAAGGCCATTCTGACGGCGATAGAAAATCGCGACCCGCTCGGCGCGAGACAGGCAAGTCTCGTGCAGCTCGAAAACGCACGCGCCGACGCAGAGACCATTCTCGAAGTCGCTGCACGCAACGTGCGATAAGCGTCGTCAGGAAGTTTTGAAGCGCCAGGTCAGGTCCGACAAAAAGGCCGGCACAAACGACCTCAGTCGTTCGTGCCGGCCAACCCTCAACGCCTCGCTTCAGTGAGACCCTGCTTCCATGCTGCTCGCGGTCTTAGTGCGAATGCGGCGGTACTTCCGCGCCCCGGCAGCCGACCAGGAAATCGAAGTCGCACCCTTCGTCGGCCTGCAACACGTGATCGACATAGAGGTTGCGATAGCCGCTGGCGTCAGCCGGCGCGGGACGATTCGTTTCGCTCCATTCGGCAAGGCGCGCCGTCATCTCCGCCGCATCGATATCCAGATGCAGGCGGCCGGCGTCGCAATCGAGTTCGATCCAATCGCCATTGCGAACGATGGCGAGCGGGCCGCCCGCGCGTGCTTCCGGCGCCACATGCAAAACTACGGTGCCATAGGCCGTGCCGCTCATGCGTGCATCGGATATCCGCACCATATCGGTCACACCCTGCGCGAGGATCTTCGGCGGCAGCCCCATATTGCCAACCTCGGCCATCCCGGGATACCCCTTCGGTCCGCAGTTCTTCATGACTAGAATCGAATCGGCCGTGACATCGAGATCAGGATCGCCGATGCGCGCCTTGTAATCGTCGAAGTTCTCGAAGACGACGGCGCGGCCACGGTGACGCAGCAGTGAAGGCGTGGCCGCCGATGGTTTCAGCACTGCGCCGCGCGGCGCGAGATTGCCGCGCAGCACGCACAGGCCGCCGTCGGCGACGAGCGGATTGCCCAGCGGCCGAATGACCTCCGCGTTATGGAGCGGCGCTTCCTTGCAGTTCTCCCAGATCGAGCGCCCGTTGGCCGTCAGTGCGTCGGGGTGCGGTAGCAGACCCGCGTCGCCGAGCCGGCGCAACACGGCGGGCAAACCGCCCGCATAGTAAAACTCCTCCATCAGAAAGCGTCCCGACGGCTGCAGATCGACGATCGTGGGCGTACCGCGCCCGATGCGCGTCCAATCGTCGAGCTCGAACGGCACGCCGATGCGGCCCGCGATCGCCTTCAGATGGATCGCCGCGTTGGTGGAGCCGCCGATCGCGGCGTTGGCGCGCACGGCATTCTCGAACGCTTCACGCGTGAGCAGCTTGGACAAGCGCAGGTCCTCGAGCGCCATTTCCACGATACGCATGCCGGACAGATGCGCGAGGACATAGCGGCGGGAGTCGACCGCCGGGATCGCGGCATTGTGCGGCAGCGTCACGCCGAGCGCTTCGGCCATGCAGGCCATCGTCGAAGCCGTGCCCATCGTGTTGCAGGTACCGGCCGAGCGTGACATGCCGGCCTCGGCCGACATGAATTCGTGGATCGAGATCTTGCCGGCCTTGACCTGCTCGCTCAATTGCCAGACGACGGTACCCGAACCGATGTCCCGTCCTTCGTGCTTGCCGTTGAGCATCGGGCCGCCGCTCACGAGGATGGCAGGCACATCGCAGCTCGCCGCCCCCATCAAGAGCGCCGGTGTAGTCTTGTCGCAACCGGCAAGCAGGACGACCGCATCGATAGGATTGCCTCGAATCGATTCTTCGACGTCCATACTCGCGAGGTTGCGCGTGAACATCGCGGTGGGGCGCAGGTTGGATTCGCCGTTCGAAAAGACGGGAAACTCCACCGGGAATCCGCCCGCCTCGAACACGCCGCGTTTGACGTGTTCGGCCAGCTTGCGGAAGTGCGCGTTGCAAGGCGTCAGCTCCGACCAGGTATTGCAGATGCCGATGATCGGCTTGCCCTGAAATTCGTGATCCGGAATGCCCTGGTTCTTCATCCAGCTGCGGTACATGAAGCCGTTTTTGTCGGCCGTGCCGAACCACTGGGCGGAACGGAGCTTAGCGCGTTTGTCGGTCATAGCTTGGTTCGATAAAATTCGATGAGTAGTAATACTATTTGAAGGCTGCCAGGCGCTGACCACTATTTGAGAAAACCAAACTTTTGGCCGAGCCGCCGAGGCCCCTCGGTCAGCGATTTACGCGGGAATGGGCTGTTTCCGGCCGCAACTTCTCGCAACGACCACACAGAAATAGCATGACTATTTGGATTCGTAATCTGGGGAAAACGCTAATCGCGCCCGAATGACGCGATGCCTATAGTTTGGCTATTTCCGGGTCTGCGCAAGCGAACCGGGATAGGCGCAAGCAACACAACGACAAACGAAGAGAAACCGGAGACACAGATGAGACGCACCGTACGCCAGACGCTCAGGGCCTTGTTTACCGTCACCCTTCTCACGGCCGCGGTTGCGGGCCATGCGGAAGACAAGAAGATCACGCTCGGATTTGCGCAAGTCGGCGCCGAAAGCGCCTGGCGCACCGCGAACACCGTCTCGGTCAAGCAGGCCGCGAAGGATGCCGGCATCAATCTGAAATTCTCGGACGCCCAACAGAAGCAGGAGAACCAGATCAAGGCGATCCGCTCCTATATTGCGCAGAAAGTGGACGTGATCGCGTTCTCGCCGGTCGTCGAATCGGGCTGGGAGCCGGTGCTGCAGGAAGCCAAGCGCGCGCACATCCCTGTCGTGCTGACGGACCGCAACATCGACGTGAAGGACAAGGATCTCTATGTGACGATGATCGGTTCGGACTTCCTCGAAGAGGGTCGCCGCGCCGGCCGCTGGCTCGAGGAAACGTATAAGAACAACCCGGGCCCGATCAACATCGCCGAGTTGCAAGGCACGGTGGGTTCCGCACCGGCGAATGATCGCCATGCCGGCTTGATGGAAATCATCCAGAAAGACCCGAAGTTCAAGATCATCGCTTCGCAAAGCGGGGACTTTACGCTCGCGGGCGGCAAGCAAGTGATGGAAGCGTTCGCCAAGACCTACGGCAAGCAGATCAACGTGGTCTACGCGCACAACGACGACATGGCGCTCGGTGCGATTCAGGCCATGGAAGAAGCCGGCATCAAACCCGGCACGGACGTCAAGGTCGTGTCGTTCGACGCCACCAAAGGCGGCTTCCAGGCAATGATCGCCGGCAAGATCAACGTCGACGTGGAATGCAGCCCGTTGCTCGGACCGCAGTTGATGTCAGCAGTCAAAGACATCGTTGCGGGCAAGCAACTGCCCAAGCGCATCGTGACGAACGAAACGGTGTTCCCGATGAACGTCGCGGCGCAGATTCTGCCGCAACGTAAATACTGACGCGGCGCGCCGCGAGGCCCTGAGAACCCCTGCCTGAGCGAATGCCCATGACCGGCCCTCTCGTGCTCGAAACCGTCGGCCTTTCCAAGTCGTTTCCCGGCGTACAGGCGTTGCGCAATGTCGATCTGCATCTGTACGCAGGCGAGATTCACACGCTGATGGGTCAAAACGGCGCCGGCAAGTCGACGCTGATCAACGTGCTGACCGGCGTGCATTCGCACGATGCCGGCGAAATTCGGATCGAGGGGCGCCCCGTGAATTTCACGGCGCCGCTCGAAGCGGAGGCCGCCGGCATCCGGACGCTCTACCAGGAGGTCAACCTTTGTCCGAATCTGTCGGTCGCGGAAAATATCTTCGCGGGCCGACAGCCGATGCGTCGTGGCGCCATCGACTGGAAAGCGATTCGCAAGGGGGCCGAAGCGGCGCTCGCGCAGCTCAACGTGTCGCTCGACGTCACGAAGTCGCTCGACACCTACCCGATCGCCGTGCAGCAGATGGTGGCGATCGCACGCGCGGTATCGGTCGATGCGCGCGTGCTGATTCTCGACGAGCCGACTTCGAGTCTCGACGATAGCGAAGTGGCGCGGCTTTTCGATGTGCTTCGCAAGCTCAAACGCTCGGGCATGGCGATTCTCTTCGTCACCCATTTTCTCGAGCAGACCTACGCTGTATCGGACCGGATCACCGTGATGCGCAACGGCGAGCGCGAAGGCGAATACCTGGCGAAGGACTTGCCGGTGGATACGCTCGTCGAAAAGATGGTCGGCGATACGCGCATGGCCGAACGGCAAGCGAACGCGGCCGCTCGTCAGGCATCGCAGGCGCCCGGCGACAGCGCCGACGTGGCGCGCTTTCAGATGCAAGGCGTGGGGCGGCGCGGGCTGCTGCATCCCGTCGATCTGTCGATCGAGCCCGGACGCATCGTCGGTCTCGCCGGTCTGCTCGGTTCCGGTCGCACCGAAACGGCTCAATTGCTGTTCGGCGCGGAACGCGCCGATACCGGCGCCGTGATGGTCGACGGCAAACCGGTCAAGCTCGGCTCGCCGCGGCACGCCGTGCGACACGGCATCGGCTACTGCCCAGAAGATCGCAAGAAAGAAGGCATCGTCGCGGCGCTCTCGATCCGCGAAAACATCGTGCTGGCGCTGCAAGCGCGTCGCGGCTGGTGGCGCCCGCTCGGGCGCGCGAAAGAGCGGCGCATCGCCAATGAATACATCGCGTCGCTCGGCATCCGCGCGCGCGATGCCGAACAACCGATCGAACTGCTCTCGGGCGGCAACCAGCAAAAAGCGCTGTTGGCCCGGTGGCTTGCCATCGAGCCGCGCATGCTGATTCTCGACGAACCCACGCGCGGCATCGACGTAGCCGCGAAGTTCGACATCATGGACCGCGTTCTCGCGCTCTGCGCGAAAGGGCTCGGCATTCTGCTGATTTCGTCGGAACTGAGCGAGGTGCTACGTGTGAGCCATCGCGTCGCCGTGCTGCGTGACCGACGCAAGGTCGCCGAACTCGCGGGCGACAAACTCGACGAGGACGAGGTCTATCGGCTCATCGCCGGAGGCAACGCGTCATGACTCAACGCATCGGTACTGCCCTTCGTGCCGGCTTGCGGCACCCCCTGCTGTGGCCCGTACTTACGCTCGTGCTGCTGTTCGCACTCGACGTCGCCCATCGCGCCGATTTCCTCGCGATCACGATGCTCGACGGACACTTGTTCGGTGCGCCCATCGACATTCTCAATCGCGCCGCCCCGCTCGCCATCGTGTCGCTCGGCATGACGCTCGTCATTGCGACACGCGGCGTCGATATTTCAGTGGGTACCGTGGTCGCCATCGCCGGAGCCACGGCCGCCATGCTGCTGGCCGACGATCCCACGCATGTCGGCCGCGCCGTGGCGGCGGCGCTCGGTGTCGGTCTGGTGGCCGGCGCATGGAACGGCCTGCTCGTCGCGTTCGTCGGCATGCAGCCGATCATCGCCACGCTGATCCTCATGGTCGCGGGGCGCGGCATTGCGCAGCTGTTGACCGGCGGCCAGATCATCCCTATCTCGGCGCACAGCTATCTCACGCTCGGCGGCGGCTATCTCGCCGCGGTACCCTGCTCCGTCTGGATCGCCGCCAGCGCGACGGCGATCACCGCGCTGCTCATCAATCGCACGGCGCTGGGACTCTTCATTCGTGCGATCGGTATCAATCCGGTGGCGACTCGCCTCGTCGGATTGCGGGCGAGCGCCATCGTGTTCGGCGTCTACGTGTTTTGCGGACTGGCTGCCGCGCTGGCCGGCGTGATCACGAGTTCGAATGTGCGCAGCGCCGACGGCAACAATGCGGGCCTGCTGCTCGAGCTCGATGCCATCCTCGCTGTGACGCTGGGCGGCACGTCGCTGCTCGGCGGCCGGTTCTCGCTCGCCGGCACGGTACTTGGCGCATTGATCATCCAAACGCTCACCTACACGACCTATTCCATCGGCGTGCCGCCGGAAGCGACGCTCGTCGTCAAAGCGATCGTCGTGCTGCTCGTGAGCATCATTCAATCGGCGAGCGCGCGTGAAACGATCGTCCGGCTCATCGGACGCGCGATCCTGCTTGCGCGCGCCAAACCTGTCAACGAGGCGGCCAAATGAGAGCCGTATTGCAGCGACTCATCGATCCGCGCACGTTGCCGATCGCCGTCACGATCATTCTGTTTGCCGCGCTGTTCGGCTTCGGCTCGGCCATGTATACGGGCTTCGGCTCGCTTCAGGTGCTCGTTGGACTGCTCGTCGACAATGCGTTCTTGCTGATCGTGGCGATTGGCACCACGTTCGTCATCGTCTCGGGCGGCATCGACTTGTCCGTCGGAGCCGTGGTGGCCTTCACGACCATCCTGTGCGCCATTCTCGCCGAACGGTTTCATTGGCCGGTCTGGGCCATCGCGCCGCTCGTGCTCGTGCTGGGCGCCGCGTATGGCGCCGCGATGGGAGCGCTGATTCATTTTTTCCGTCTCCAGGCGTTCATCGTCACGCTGGCGGGGATGTTCCTAGCACGCGGCGCATGCTTTTTGATCACGACGCAATCGATCGAAATCCATGAGCCTTCGTTTCATGCACTGGCGAGCTTTCACCTGTCGATCGGCAGCGGCGAGCTCAACGCCGGCGCATTGATCGCGCTCGCGATGCTTGCGGTGGCGATCTACATCGCGCACTTCACGCGTTTCGGCCGGAACGTCTACGCAATCGGCGGCAACGAAAAATCGGCACTGCTCATGGGGCTGCCCGTCGCCCGCACCAAGGTCGGGGTCTATGCCTTCGGGGGACTCTGTTCGGCGCTCGGCGGCCTCGTCTTCACGCTGTACGTGCTGTCGGGTTATGGACTGCAGGCGCAAGGCATGGAACTCGACGCCATTGCCGCGGCCGTGATCGGCGGCACGCTGCTGACCGGCGGCGTGGGCTATGTCATCGGCTCGATGTTCGGCGTCGGCGTGCTCGGCACCATTCAAACGCTGATCACGTTCGACGGCACGCTCAGTTCGTGGTGGACCCGCATCGTCATCGGCGCACTGCTTTGCGTGTTCTGCCTGCTGCAGCGCGTAATCGAGCGGCAGGCCGCGCGCCGCAAGGCCAACGGTTCGGGATTGGGCGGGCACGCGGTCGCCGTCGACGAAACGCGTCCTTCGGGCGAAAGCGCGTTGCCGTTGAGTCTGAACGAGCGCGCGCTACCTGCGCAGCCCAACGCCCTGAATGTCCGATAGATTTCAACCAGGAGTCGAATAGTGGTCACCTTTTCCCGTCCGTTCTCGGGTCTCTTTCCTGTTGCGCCGACGCCGTTTACCGAATCGGGCGATCTCGATCTGGACGGTCAGCGCCGTGTGATCGACTGCATGGTTGATCAAGGCGTCGACGGCATCTGCATTCTGGCGAATTACTCCGAGCAATATGCGCTCACCGACGCCGAACGCGATACGTTGATCGACGTCTGTCTCGAGCAGACCGCGAGCCGCGTGCCCGTCATGGTCACCTGCAGCCATTTCACGACCCGCATCGCGGCTGACCGCGCACGCCGTGCCGCCGCGGCAGGCGCGAGCATCATCATGGTGATGCCTCCGTACCATGGCGCGACGATGCGGGTGGACGAAGCGTCGATGTACGAGCATTTCGCGCGCGTGGCCGAAGCGGCCGGCGTGCCGGTCATGATTCAGGACGCCCCGCTCTCGGGCGTGGCGCTGAGCGTGCCGTTCCTTACACGCATCGCGCGTGAGCTGCCGCTCGTGCGCTACTTCAAGATCGAAGTGCCGCAGGCTGCCGCCAAGCTGCGCGCACTGATCGCCGCGGGCGGCGATGCCATCGAAGGGCCGTTCGACGGTGAAGAAGCGATCACGCTGATGCCCGATCTCGACGCGGGGGCCACCGGTACGATGTCGAGCGCGCTGCTGCCCGACCTCATCCGGCAAGTGTTCGACGATTTCCGCGCCGGGCGGCGCGCTGAAGCGCGCCAAGGCTATGCGCGCATCCTGCCGCTCATTAATTACGAAAACCGCCAGTGCGGCCTGCGCGCCACGAAAACGGTGATGATGGAAGGCGGCGTGATCAAAAGCGACGCCGTGCGTCATCCGCTCGAAGCATTGACCGGTGCGACGCGCGCCGAGCTGCTCGAGCTTGCCCGCGAAGCGAATCCGTTGGCGTTGCGCTGGGGCCGGTAAAAGCGAAGACGCGAGAAGACCCATGAGCAATACACTGAAGTTAGGCCTCGTCGGTATCGGCAAAATCGCACGTGACCAGCATCTTCCCGCGATTGCGGCGGATGCGGGCTTCGAACTCGTCGCCTGCGCGAGCCGCCATGCGGAAGTCGAAGGCGTGCGCAACTATCCGAACATCGAAGAGATGCTGGCTCACGAGCCGCATCTCGACGCGGTGTCCCTTTGCGCACCGCCCCAGGTGCGCTTTGCGCAAGCCCGCGCGGCACTCGAAGCGGGCAAGCATGTCATGCTCGAGAAGCCGCCCGGCGCCAGCCTGCATGAGATCGAAGTCCTGCGCCAACTCGCGTGCAAGGCTCGTCGCACGCTGTTCGCGAGCTGGCATTCGCGCCATGCGCCGGCTGTCGAACCGGCGCGCGCGTGGCTTGCCTCGCGCGAGATCCAATCTGTCGAGGTGAACTGGAAAGAGGACGTACGAAAATGGCACCCTGGACAAAAGTGGATCTGGCAACCCGGCGGCCTCGGCGTATTCGATCCGGGCATCAACGCACTGTCCATCGTCACGCGCATCTTGCCGCGCGAGATCGTGCTCAACGCCGCGACGCTGCACTTTCCCTCGAACACGCAAACACCCATCGCGGCGAGCCTCATCTTCGCCGACGAGCACGGTGCGCCCGTGCGTGCTGAATTCGACTGGCGCTATGGCTCCACCGAGCAATGGCAGATCGCCGTGACGACGAACGTCAGCCGATTGCGTATCGACGCGGGCGGCAAAGCGCTCGAAATCGACGGCAAGCCTGTCGACATCGGGCCCGAGCGCGAATACCCATCGCTCTACGCGCATTGGCGCCAGTTGATCGAGCGCGGCGAAGAGGATGTCGACGTTCGTCCGCTGCGCCATGTTGCCGACGCATTTTTGCTCGGCACGCGGCGCGAGGTCGAGCCGTTCATCGACTGACACGCGAACCCGAATCCAGACCCCTGAACCGAGTTGAGGAAAGCCGCACCAAGCGGCGTTGATCGACGCATTACCACACCACCGGTCTATGGAGACCGACACCAAGGAGACAGGTATGACCAGCAAGCTTCGCCGCTTCACGTTGTGCGCCGCCGTGGCGATGACGTTCGCAGCACCGTTCGCCATGCAAAGCGCAGTCAAGGCCGAAGAGCCGCTCAAAATCGGTTTTCTCGTGAAGATGCCCGAGCAGGCATGGTTCATCAACGAGCAAAAGGCTGCTACTGCGCTCGGCAAACAGGACGGCTTTTCGGTCGTCAATATCGGCACGCCCGACGGTGAGAAAGTGCTCGCCGCCATCGATAACCTCGGTGCCCAGGGCGCCAAGGGTTTCGTGATCTGCGCGCCTGACGTTCGTCTCGGCACGGCCATCAAGGCACGCGCCAAAAAATACGGCATGAAGTTCGTCACCGTCGACGACCAGCTCGTCGACTCCGCAGGCAAGCCGCTCGGCGACGTGCCCCACCTCGGCATGTCGGCGTTCAAGATCGGCAATCAGGTCGGCCAGGCCATCTCCGACGAAATGAAAAAGCGCGGCTGGAAGCCCGAGGAAGTCGGCGCGATCCGGATCACCGACTATGAGCTGCCGACGGCGAAGCTGCGCACGGACGGCGCGACGAAGACGCTGCTCGACAACGGCTTCAAGAAGGAAAACATCTTCGACGCTCCGCAAAAGACGACTGACGACGAAGGCGGCTTCAACGCGGCCTCGCCGGTGCTGTCCAAGCATCCGAACATCAAGAAGTGGGTGATCTACGCGCTGAACGAAGAGACGGTGCTGGGAGGCGTGCGCGCGACCGAGCAGGTGCATATTCCGTCGAAGGACGTGATCGGCGTGGGTATCAACGGCGCGGGCGAAGCATTCGCCGAGTTCCAGAAGAAGGAACCGACCGGCTTTTACGGCACGATCGCTGTCAGCTCGACGAACCATGGCAAGGAAAGCGCGGAAAACCTCGTGAACTGGATCAAGAACGGCAAGCAACCGCCGGCCGACACCCAGACCACGGGCAAGCTGATGACGCGCGACAACTGGCAAGACGTGCGTAAGGAACTCGGGATCTAAGGCATGCATAACGCGAACGACATCGCCGAAGCCGCGGCGCCCGCTGGGGCGCCGGGCAACGCCGACCGCCCCTATCTGGAGCTCGACGGCATCACGGTCAGCTTCCCCGGTGTACTCGCGCTCGACCACGTCTCGTTGAACGTGCGCGCGGGCGAGGTGCACGGGCTCATGGGGGAAAACGGCGCGGGCAAATCGACTCTGCTCAAAGTGCTCTCGGGCGTGAACGATCCGCAGGACGGGACGTTGCGCCTCGGCGGTGTCGAACAGCGTTTCTCGGGAACGAAGGCGGCCATCGATGCCGGCATCGCCATCATCTACCAGGAGCTGCATCTGGTGCCCGAGCTGACGGTGGCGGAAAACCTGATGCTCGGGCAGTTGCCCAGCCGGCTCGGCGTGCTCGACGAGCGCGCGCTCGTGGCGCGCGCCGGCGATACGCTCGCGCGGCTCGGCGAGCGGATCGACCCGAACACGCAGGTCAAGCACCTGTCGAT
>Ga0209672_101152_pt1 | contig 10861 bp, 12 predicted proteins | sample AraplaCol_mMS_r2_FD_184273 | JGI IMG/M metagenome (GOLD analysis project Ga0209672, IMG submission 184273) | Arabidopsis root microbial communities from North Carolina, USA - plate scrape CL_Col_mMS_r2 (SPAdes) (version 2) | ecosystem: Host-associated > Plants > Roots > Endosphere | place: USA...
GTCGAAGCTCACGTTTTCATCGTGGTCGCCCACGGCGGCCTTGGTCGACGGGGTGAAGATCGGCTCCGGCAGCTGCTGCGCCTGCTTGAGTCCGGCCGGCAGCTTGATCCCGCACAGCGAGCCGGTGGCCTGATAGTCCTTCCAGCCCGAACCGATGATGTAGCCGCGCGCGATCGCTTCCACCGGCACCGGCTTCAGGCGTCGCGTGACCACGGCGCGCTTCTCATAGAGCTTCAGGTCGGTGCCGGCGGGCAGCACGTCGGCCAGCGGCACGTCGAGCAGGTGGTTGGGCACCAGGTGCGCGGTCTTGGCGAACCAGAAGTTGGAGATCTGCGTGAGCATTTCGCCCTTGCCCGGAATCGGATCGGGCAGCACCACGTCGAACGCCGACAGGCGGTCGCTCGCCACGATCAACAACCGGTTCCCGGGCAGCGCATAGACGTCGCGCACCTTGCCGCGATGGATCAGCTCAAGCCCCGAAAGATTCGATTGCAGCAAGGTGGTCGGCACGTCGTTCGCTCCTGAGAAGGCCGACCTGGCAGGACAGGCCGGAAAAATCGGCGGTACGACCCCGGACGGGTCGCGATCAAGCCCGCCATTCTACCGGTGATGCCTGGACGCGAGGTATGGCGACGCCAGGCCGCTCCCGGCAGGGCTAGGAGCGGCTGCTAGACTGGGCGCTTTTTGAGCCCGGGTCTTTGTCATGGTCCAGCCGACCAGCCACCGCTGCCGCCTGTTCTGGCGCCTAACGCTCGCCGTGTTGGCGTGGGTTGCCGTGGCCGCGGTGCAGGCCGCCACGCCGGCCAAGCCGGCGCGCCTGGGGCTGTGTGCCGCCTGCCATGGCGAAACCGGCATGGCGCAGATCCCGGGTGCGCCCAATCTGGCCGGGCAGAAGCTCGACTACCTGCGCGAAGCGCTCAAGCAATACCGCGACGGTCGCCGCAACGTGCCGTTGATGCGGGCGGCGATCGGCCCCATGAGCGATGCCGACCTCGATGAACTGGCGCGCTGGTATAGCGCGCAAACGCCGTCGCCCACCCAAGGCAACCCATGAATTTCACCTGGACCATCTGGCTCGCCCTATTCGGACTGATCTTCGGCCACGGGCTGCCCGGCGCCGTGGTGGGCGGCATCACCGGTTTCATCATCGACAGCCTGCGCCAGGGCCAGCGCCGTCGCGCCACGCCCCAGGCCGGCGGTTACATCAGCCCGCTGTTCGCCTTGCTGGGCGCCGTGGCCAAATCCGATGGCCGCGTGTCGGAGGCGGAAATCGCCGTCGCCGAGCGCCTGATGCAGCGCATGGGCCTTGAGCAGGACGCCCGCAAGCAGGCCGTCACCGCGTTCAACGCCGGCAAACAGCCCGAGTTCAACGTCACGCCGGCCATCGAGGAATTGCGCCGCTGGGTCGGCCTGCGCCGCGACCACGCCTTCCCGGTGCTGGACGTGGTGATCGAGACGGTGATCGCCGAAGGCAATCCGCCGCCGGAAAAAATGGCCATCCTGCGCCAGCTCGCCTTCGCGCTGCGCGTAAGCGACATGGAGCTGATGGCGCTGATGGCGATGAAGGGCTACGCCTGGAACGCCAGCGGCGGCTCGCGCGGCTATGGCCAGCGCGGCAACGGCGGTTACGTCCCGCCCCAGCGCAATACGAGCGGCCCCGATCCGTACACCGTGCTCGGCATCGCCCGCGACGTCGACGATCGCTCGGTGAAGCGCGCCTATCGCAAGCTGATCTCCGAACACCACCCCGATCGCCTGGGCGACCTGCCCGAGGCGATGCGCAAACAGGCCGAATCGCGCGCCAGCGAGATCAATGCCGCCTACGAGCGGATCAAGGCCGAGCGCGGATTTAAGTAAACTTTGCCGTGACCTGCAGGGGCGCACCCTGTGCGCGACCGCAACCATCACGTCACCGGCAGGTCGCGCACAGGGTGCGCTCCTACAGGAAATGAATCATGAGCAAGCAAACCAACGTCATCGCCCCCTCCATCCTCTCCGCCGACTTCGCCCGGCTGGGCGAGGACACCGCCAAGGCCCTGGCCGCCGGCGCGGACTGGGTGCACTTCGATGTGATGGACAACCACTACGTGCCCAACCTCACCATGGGACCGATGGTGCTCAAGGCGCTGCGCGACTACGGCATCACTGCGCCGATCGACGTGCACCTGATGGTGAAACCCGTCGATCGCATCGTGCCGGACTTCGCCAAGGCCGGCGCCAGCGTGATCAGCTTCCATCCGGAAGCGAGCGAGCATGTGGATCGCACCCTGGGCCTTATCAAGGATTCCGGTTGCCAGGCAGGCCTGGTGTTCAATCCGGCCACCTCGCTGGACTGGCTCGACTACGTGATGGACAAGCTCGACCTGATCCTGCTGATGTCGGTGAACCCGGGCTTTGGCGGGCAGAAGTTCATCCCCTCCGCGCTGGACAAGCTGCGCGAGGTGCGCCGTCGCATCGATGAAAGCGGCCGGCCGATCCGCCTGGAGATCGATGGCGGCGTGACGGCGGCCAATATCGGGGAAATTTCGGCGGCGGGCGCGGATACCTTCGTGGCCGGCTCGGCCATCTTCAACGCGCCGGACTATCAGGCCGTGATCGCGGCCATGCATCAGCAGCTGGCCGCCGTGCGCGGCTGAGGCATCGGTTTCGGACAGAAAAATCCCGGCGCTGTTCGCGCCGGGAGAAGTTTCGTCGGAACGACGTGTGAGGAGACCACACAACGGCCGCTGATCCACGGCAAGAATCCGCGACCGTCAGAACTTCTGACCGGGTTTTTGCGATTTGGTTCCCGTCGAGGCGTCATCATCTTTCGATAGCGCTTTGTTAACGCTAGAAAAAAATCCCCGCCGTGAGGCGGGGAAGGAACGTGCCTAGGATGGGAACACGGTGGTTACATGGGTTGCCAGTCGGGGTCGGGCTCATCTGCCCCGGCGGCCGGCGCGCTTCCATGCGCACCAGCCGCTTCCATGGCTTCCACGGGTAAGCAAAAGAAGGGGTCGTTCAGGTCGAAGTCGCTGCTCATAGCGGGTCTCCTCAGTGCAGGCTCATGACCAGGCCCAGTAATAGCCCACCGAGTGCCAAGATCACGCGAAGCGGCTCAAAACCCCGCAATTCGGCGTTGGGATCGACATGGGCTTGATCGGTGGGACGCATCACTGGACTCCTGCAAGGACGAGCCCATTGAGCGACCGGCAAGGGCATCGGGCGGGACCCGGATATGGCAAAACGCGGGCAAGATCGGCCCGGCCTCGGGCGGCCATGCCCGAGCGTGACGCCCGTCCCACCGTCTGTGGCGGCCAGCCGGCCCAACATGGCGAAACGCGGGCATTGCGCGGCAATGGCTTGCGCGGCCTGGGTCCAGGCTTCACGCTTCGCGGCGACATCATCCTGGAGTGACCCATGGGCCGCAGTATCGCCATCGTCGAAGACGAGCCGCTGATCCGCGCGAACTACGTCGAAGCGCTCAACCGCTTCGGCTATGAGACGCGTGGCTACGGCTCCCGGCAGGAAGCCTCCAGCGCGTTCGCGATGCGCCTGCCCGAGCTGGTCATCATCGACATCGGCCTGGGCGACGAGCCCGAAGGCGGTTTCGACCTGTGCCGCGAGCTGCGCGCCAAGTCGGCCACCCTGCCGATCATCTTCCTCACCGCGCGCGATTCGGATTTCGACGTGATCTCCGGCCTGCGCCTGGGCGCGGACGACTACCTGAGCAAGGACACCAGCCTGCACCAGCTGGCGGCGCGCATCGCGGCGCTGTTCCGCCGCATCGAATCGCTCAAGGTGCCGGCCAGCAGCGAGACGGTGATCGAGCACGGCCCGCTCAAGCTCGAATCCGAGCGCATGCGCATCACCTGGAACCACGAAGAGATCCCGCTCACCGTCACCGAGTTCTGGATGGTGCACACGCTGGTGCGCTTCCCCGGCCATGTGAAGAATCGCGACCAGCTGATGCGCGAAGCCGAGCTGGTGGTGGACGACGCCACCATCACCTCGCACATCAAGCGCATCCGCAAGAAGTTCATCGCCGTGGCGCCGGAGTTCGACGCCATCGAAACGGTGCATGGCGTGGGATATCGATGGAAGCCGTGATGAAGCGTTGCTGTTGGGGGTTGCTGTTGTTGCTGCTGGTATCTGTTGCGCAGGCCGTGCCGGTCGACAACGTAGCGACGGTGTCTGGTGCAGCGGATCGGGACATTCCCGCATGGACCCTCCGGGCGCCCACGCCCGATGGCTGGACGCAAGACTGCTGCATGTACGCCAAGGCGATCGGCGTGAACCTGGTGATGTACAAAGGCGAATGGACCGGCGAGCCTGAGCGCGTGATGGTGCTCAACGTGTGGAACGCCAAGCTCTCCTCGCTCGAAGCCGAGTTGCAGGACGACAGGCATCACTATCTGGAACGCGATCCGGCCGGCAAGGCGAGCGTGTTCGCCGTCGACAACAAGACGGTGAACTGCCGCGGCGTGCTGTTCGAGGGCAGCGACCACAAGGACGATGCGGTCGTGTTTTGCGATCCCGGTCTGGCCAGCGGCATCCGCTTCAGCTGGTCGCTGACGCTGGCGCATGACGACGCGCAGAAGGCCGACCTGCTCGCCTTGTTCCGCCACGTGGCCGAGCAGTCGCAGTACACCGGGCAAGCGTCGGCCGGGCAGGCTGCTGCCAAGATGCAGCATTGAGCGGCGTTTTCAGTATCGTCGCGTCATGAACCTCCGCCACAAACTGCTGCTGGTCGCCCTCTGCACGCTGGCCTTGCCGGTGGCCGGCTGGCTGTACGTGCGCCAGATGGAAACGCTGTTGCGCGAGGGCCAGGCCCAGGCACTCACCGCGTCAGCACGCGCCATGGCGCGCAGCCTGGTCGTCACCAATGCGCCGCTGCCGCCCGCGGGTCCCGTGTGGTACGTGCAGGAAGCGAGCAATCCCATCACCATCGACGGCTACGGCGATGACTGGGCGCCGCTGACGCCGTGGAGCCAGCCGCTGGACAAGCGCGGCAAGCTGCTGCTGGCCGAGGATGCCGACTGGCTTTACCTGTATGCCGATGTGCGCGGTGCGCAGCGCACGCGCGCCGATGCGGACGATCCCACCGCCTTGCGCGCCGACCATCTGGTGCTCAGCTTGGGCAAGGGCGAGCAATCGCGTCGCTACCTGCTCGCCAGCGCGGCGCCGGGACAGCTCACCGCGCGCCCGCTGGATCCGCCGGTGGATGGCCTGCCCACGCGCATCACCGCGCAATGGCAGGAAGACGGCGGCGGCTATCGGGTGGAATTGCGCGTGCCGCGTACGTCCGGCCTGGATGCGCTGGGCCTGGCCGTGTTCGACCCCGCGACCGGCGGTGATCCCACGGCCGTGCAGAGTCGGCCGCTGGTGACTTATTCCAGCGCGCTATCGAAGGAGTTGGGCCTGCTGGCGCTCGATGGCGTGCAGGCGCGCGTGCTCGCTCCCCAAGGCTGGCTGCTCGCGCAGACCGGTCGACTCGCCACGCCCGCGTCGGCGCCAGGCGATCAGCCGGGCTGGTTCGCCTCGCTGGTGTACCGATCCCTGCTTGCCAATCAGGTCGATGACGCGGAGTTGTGGACGCAAGACGTCCCGCGGCTCGACGTGAGCGAGGTGCGCGAGGCGAGCGAAGGCAAGCCGGCCACGCTGTGGCGACAAGGCGAAGCGCGCGGCAGCGTGGTGCTGGCGGCGGCCGTGCCGATTGACCGCGATGGTCAGGTGCGCGGCGTGCTGCTGCTGGAACAGGCCAGTCGGGCGGTACCCTTGCTCGCCAATCGCGCGTTGCTTGGCCTGCTGCTGACCAGCTTCGGCGTATTGCTGGTGGCAGGCGCGATCCTGTTGATCTTTGCCACGCGCCTGAGCATCCGCCTCGGTCGCCTGCGTGATGCCGCCGAGCGTGCGCAGTTGAACGATGGACGTCTGGACGGCCCATTCCCGATGACTTCGTCGGAAGACGAGATCGGCGACCTGGCACGCAGCTTCGAGCGCCTGTTCGAAGTGGTGGGTGGCTACACCGATTACCTGCGCACGCTCGCGTCCAAACTTTCCCACGAATTGAATACACCGCTGGCGATCGTGAAATCCTCGCTGGACAACCTCGAACACGCCTTGCAAGGCGAACACGCGATGCCGCCTGACGCGGCACCGTATCTTCAGCGCGCCCGCGACGGTGTGGCGCGCCTGGGCATGCTGGTGCGTGCCATGAGCGAAGCCAGCCGGATGGAGCGTTCCATCGCCGCGGCCGAACCGGAAGACGTGGATCTGGTCGAAGTCGTGCGCGGCTGCAGCGAGGCCTATCGTCCGCTTGCGGGCACGCGCAGGATGCAGGCGGTGTTGCCGCACGACGCCCTGTTCATGCATTGCGCACCTGAATTGATCGCGCAGGCCCTGGACAAATTGTTCGACAACGCGCTGTCATTCACGCCGGAAGATGGTTGGCTGCGCCTAACCCTGCGCGCCACGCACGATGGCGCCGAGATCGAGCTCGCCAATCAAGGTCCGCCGCTGCCGGCAGCCATGCAGGGGCGTCTGTTCGATTCGCTGGTGAGCCTGCGCGACAAGGCAACGCCCGGCGATGCGCCGCATTTGGGCTTAGGCCTCTATGTGGTACGTCTGGTCGCCGAGCGCCACGGCGGCATGGCGGTGGCGCGCAATCTGGAGGACGGCAGCGGCGTGGCGTTTACGCTGCAGCTGCATGGGATGCCGCGGCAAAGGCTGTGAACGGGCCATGTTCCTTGTAGGAGCGCACTTGTGCGCGACCGCGGCGTTGCGGTCTGCCGCTCCGTCAGGTGGTCGCGCACAAGTGCGCTCCTACAACAGGCCGGCCGGCGTTATTTCATCTCCCCCAACGTCCACCCACCACCACCCGGCATCACCGCGATCTGACGCACCGTGGTCGCCGCACAGCTGGCCGGCTTGTCGGTGCACTGGGCGAGCGTCACGCGCAGGTGCTGGTCATCCACCAGGTCGAAATCGGTCAGCTTGGTATTGGCCAGGCGCGTGGCCGTGTCCAGCGCCGTGCCGATGAACACGCCGTTGTGGAAGACATAGAGCTGCAATGCATTGGGCTGGCATTGCTCATCGACCGAGACGGCCGCTTCTGCCACATAGGTGTCGCCCTTGCGCTGGGCGCGACCGGTAAGCAGGCGCTGGCCGGTGAGCAGGAAGCGGTCTTCGTCGTTCTTGGGCGCGGCGGTCTTGGCCATGCATTGATTGCTGGCCACGGTGGCCGGTGCGCTTTTCGACAACGGCTCCAGCGGTCGCGGCACATAAGGCTGCGACGCCAAGGTGGCCGCCGGTTGATGCATCCACAGCGCGAGCGCCCCGACGCTGACCAGCACGGCCATGACCGCCACGGCGCGGCCGCGCAGCAGGGGGCGCTGAAACAAATAGACGAGGGTGCACAGCGCCAGCAACAACGCGACCGGTGAAAGCGGATGCCACAGCAGCGCCAGCAAAGCGAACAGGGCAGCAAAGACGGCTGCGGTAGAAAAAGGCTTGCGGGCCGGCGCCGGCGTCGTGGCGGCGGGCAAGGGCGGCGGTTCCGGAGCGGTGTAGCTGTGCTCGGCATCCAGCAGCAGAGGCTCGCTCAACGGCTCGGCTGTGGGCGGCACATCGGACGCGATCGCAGCTTCCTGCGCAGGCAGCGGAGGCGGCTCCGCGCTAGCCGATGCAGGCGTCCAGGCGAACCAGCTCTGTCCGCCGTCATGGCACCACTGGTCGCCGTCTTGCGCATAGCGGGCCAGCGCACCCTCGGGCAGGGGGCCGCGCACCTGCTGGTCGCGGCGCAGCCAGATCAGGGGTTCGCCATCGGGCCACACGTCGGCTTCCACACCCATGCCGCGCAATTGGGCCGCCTGCGCCTCGGCCGCATCGGCTTCCAGGCCGCGGCGGATGATCAATGGTGCCCGCGAGAAAACCCGTTCGCGGAAACCCGCCATCTCCATGCCGAAGGCAGCCGCCATGCGTTCGTGCACGGCGGTCGGGTCCTGCCCATCGAGCAGGCGACCGGAAAGTACCAGGCAACGTTGGTCCATACCCATCGATTTCCCCTGCGGATGCAGCCATGTGCACCGATACCGCAAGGTTAGGCGTGCTGGCGCGGCTGAACAAGCGGCACGTGGCCCTCGCACGTGGGCAAACGTGAAGGGATGCTTCGGTTCCCCGCCCCGCTACCCCTACAATGCCTGTTCAAGCTTGGCCATCCGGATCCCCACGTGATTTCCCGAGACGATTTCGACGCGCTGGCAGCGCTCGGTCATACCCGCATCCCGCTGGTACGCGAGGTGTTTTCCGACCTCGATACGCCGCTGTCCGTTTACCTGAAGCTGGCCGACGGCCCGTATACCTTCCTGTTCGAATCGGTCGAGGGCGGCGCCACCTGGGGGCGCTATTCCATCATCGGCCTGCCGGCCAGGCGCGTGTACCGCTTTCGCGGCCACGAGCTGGAAGTGGAGGACGCCGGCGAAGTGACCGAGCGTCGCCATGTGGCCGATCCGCTGGGCGAGATCGAAACGCTGCGCAAGCAATACGACGTGCCGCGCCTGCCGCAGCTGCCCGCCTTCACCGGCGGCCTGGTGGGCTACTTCGGTTTCGAGACGATCGGCTATATCGAGCCGCGCCTCGCGCAATGGGATCGCCCTGACGAACTGGGGACGCCCGACGTCCTGCTGATGCTCGCCGAAGAAGTGGCCGTATTCGACAACCTCAAGGGCCGCCTGTACCTGATCGTGCATGCCGATCCGTCGCAGCCGCATGCGTATGCAGCGGCACAGCGCCGGCTCGATGCGCTGGTCTATCGCCTGCGCCAGAGCGGCGTGTCGTATCCGCAGCTCAACCAGAGCACCGCGCTGGACGAGGGCGACTTCAAATCCTCCTTCACCAGGGAGGAGTTCGAGGCGATGGTGGAGCGCGCGAAGGAATACATTCGCGCCGGCGATATTTTCCAGGTAGTACCGTCGCAGCGCCTGAGCGTGGGCTTCAATGCGCGACCGGTGGATGTGTATCGCGCACTGCGTGCGCTCAATCCCTCGCCGTACATGTACTTCGTCGATCTGGGCAACACGCAGATCGTCGGTTCCTCGCCGGAGATCCTCGCTCGCCTGAAGGACGGCAAGGTCGTGGTGCGTCCGCTCGCGGGCACGCGCAAGCGCGGCGCCACCGAGCAAGAAGACCAGGCGCTGGAAGCCGAATTGCTGGCTGATCCGAAAGAACGCGCCGAGCACGTGATGCTGATCGACCTGGGCCGCAACGACATCGGCCGCATCAGCGAAACCGGCAGCGTGGAAGTCAGCGAATCGTTCGTGGTCGAGCGCTACTCGCACGTGATGCATATCGTGTCGCAGGTGCAGGGTAGCGTGCGTCCCGACGTGGGCTATATGGACGTGCTCAAGGCGACGTTCCCGGCCGGCACGCTCAGCGGTGCCCCCAAGATCCGCGCGCTGGAGATCATCCAGGAGCTGGAGCCGTACAAGCGCAATATCTACGCCGGCGCGATCGGCTGGATCGGCTGGTGGGGCGATGCGGATACCGCCATCGCGATCCGCACGGCGGTGATCCAGGATGGACGTCTACACGTCCAGGCTGGCGCGGGCATCGTATACGACTCCGATCCGGCATCGGAGTGGGAAGAAACCATGAGCAAGGGCCGCGCGCTGTTCCGCGCCGTGGCCCAGGCCGCCAAGGGTCTGTGAGCATGCGCCGTCTACGACGTGGAGCGGCCTGGTCCTGCGCGCTGGGACTGGGCAGCAGCCTGCTGGTGGCGCCGCTGCATGCGCGCGAGCCTGGCACGCCGCCGGTCTGGCGCGACGATGCCACCTCGCGGCTCGAGGCGCTGGCGCTGCTGCAGTCGCTCAATGCCGAGTTGCTCAGCCATCCCAGCGCCACGCTCACGCTGGAGCGCTGGTGTGCCGCGCATCAGCTCGCGCCCGTGGCCAAGATTGTCGCCGAACGGGCACAGGGCGAAGACAAGCCGCTGCCACCGGAGGCGCGCGACCAGCTGCAGATCGGCGCGGACGAACCCGTACGCTATCGCCGCGTGCAACTGGCCTGCGGTGAGCATGTGCTGTCCGAAGCAGACAACTGGTACGTGCCCTCGCGCCTCACCGACGCGATGAATCGCGAACTCGACAGCACCGATACGCCGTTCGGCAAAGTGGTGCAGGCCTTGCACTTCCGCCGGCAGACCTTGTCCGCGCAATTGCTGTGGTCGCCGCTGCCGGAAGGCTGGGAAAGCAAGCCCACGCTGCCGCCTGCAAGCCATGCCGCGCTGGTGATGCCGCCGCATGTGCTCGAGCATCGTGCGCTGTTGTTCGACCAGGCCAATCGCCCCTTCAGCCTGGTGGTCGAAACCTATACATCGCAAGTCATTGCCTTCGCTCCACCGGCGTTGCCCCAGCCATAAGCTGGATTTGGCCGCTGCCCGATTCCCCGGCATTTTCGGATTATTCCGATGTTTTAGCCGCCGCGTGCTCGTTAACGTGCAGAAACCCCGATCCACAGTGCAGGCACCAGCCTGGCGCGGAGTTTCTTCATGGACGCCCCCATCATCGAGTACCTGGTCGCACGCCAACAGGGCGAAGGCTGGCGTGTGTTGCGCGACGGCTCGCCCGTGGGCCGGCGTTGCGTGCTGGTCAATGCGCTGGAGTTGGCCACACTGCTGGCCGAACGCGAAGCCACTCGCGGTGGCAGCGGCACCCGCGTGATGATGGCGCGCCAGGACACGCATCGCTTGCCCGGCTATCACCCGTGGCGCAGCACCACCTGATTCACCGCGGCAGGAACAGCTGACCGATCGCGAGCGCGGTGCGATAGGGTTCCGGATCGTTGCGATTGCTCAGCAGGATCACCGTCAGGTGCTGCTTCGGCC
>Ga0209672_101154_pt1 | contig 10845 bp, 10 predicted proteins | sample AraplaCol_mMS_r2_FD_184273 | JGI IMG/M metagenome (GOLD analysis project Ga0209672, IMG submission 184273) | Arabidopsis root microbial communities from North Carolina, USA - plate scrape CL_Col_mMS_r2 (SPAdes) (version 2) | ecosystem: Host-associated > Plants > Roots > Endosphere | place: USA...
CGGGCGGCGGCGGCAAGCCGGCCACCTTGGAAACCGGTGCGGTGGTCCGCGTGCCGCTGTTCGTCGGCACCGATGAAATGATCAAGGTCGACACCCGCACGGGCGAATACGTCAGCCGCGTCGGCAAGTGACGTATCGGCCCGCGCCTTGCGCGGCCTGCCATTACGTCATGCCTGCGGTCCCTGTTTGGCAGGTTCGCGGGAATAATGACGAAGCCTGAGCGGTAACGAAGTCAGGCAATCATGGGGCGGCCACCGCAAGGTGATCCGCCCCATGTCGTATCCAACACAAGAAGAGCGAGCTATCGGATGAGCCAGACCGCCCCGCAAACCGTCGACCTGTTGATCGAAGCGCGCTGGGTCGTGCCGGTGGAACCGCATGCCGTGGTGCTCGAGCATCACGCCGTGGCGGTGGACCAAGGCGCCATCGTCGCCTTGCTGCCGATTGCCGATGCGCGCGCCGCCTATGCACCGCGTGAGCGCGTGGAGCTGGGCGAGCACGTGCTGATCCCCGGCCTGATCAATACCCACACGCACAACCCGATGACGCTGCTGCGCGGCCTTGCGGACGATCTGCCGCTGATGGTGTGGCTGCAGAAGCACATCTGGCCGGTCGAAGGCCAGGTGATCGGGCCGGAATTCGTGCGCGATGGCGTGGAATTGGCGGTGGTCGAGATGATCCGCGGCGGCACTACCTGCGCCAACGAAAACTACTTTTTCCCGGACGTGATTGGCGCCACTTATCGCCGCATGGGTTTCCGTGCCGTCGTGGGCCTGCCGGTGATCGACTTCCCCACCGCGTGGGCGAAGACGCAGGACGAGTATTTCGATCGTGCCATCGAAGTGCACGACAGTTTCCTCGGCGACACGCTGGTGAGCACCTCGTTTGCGCCGCACGCGCCGTACACGGTGTCGGACGAAAGCTTCGAGCGCATCCGCGTACTGGCCGACCAGCTCGACATCCAGGTGCATCTGCACACCCACGAAACCGCGCATGAAGTGGAAGAAGAGAAGGCCAAGAGCGGCCTGCGTCCGTTCCAGCGGCTGCAGAAGCTGGGCCTGGTCAACGATCGCCTGATCGCGGTGCACATGACCCAGCTCAACGACGCGGAAATCGAAGCCTGCGCGGCAGCGGGCGTGTCGGTGGTGCATTGCCCCGAATCGAACCTCAAGCTCGCCTCGGGCTTCTGCCCGGCGGAGAAGCTGCGCCAGGCCGGCGTGAATGTGGCGATCGGTACGGATGGCTGCGCGTCCAACAACGATCTGGACATGTTCGGCGAGATGCGTACGGCCGCGTTCCTGGCCAAGGCCGTAGCCAACGATGCTGCCGCGTTCGATGCAGCCTATGCGCTGCGTGCGGCCACCCTCAACGGCGCCCGCGCGATGGGGCTGGAAGATCGCATCGGCTCCATCGAAGCGGGCAAGCAGGCCGATCTTGCCGCGGTGCGCCTGTCCGATCTGGAAACGCAGCCGCTGTTCCATATCGCCTCCCAGCTGGCCTATGCCGTCGGCCGCCATCAGGTCACCGACGTGTGGATCAATGGCGTACGCAAGCTGGCCGGCCGCATCCTCACCGACATCGACACCGACGCCGTGCTGGCCAAGACGCATGCGTGGCGCGAACGCATCGCCGCGATCGATGCGGGTTGAGAGGGCGCGATGAACCGCTATCTGGTGATGATGATGCGACGCCCGGATTTCGATCCGGCCATCGTCCAGCCGCACAAGGATTTCATTGAAGGCTTGCGCGCCGGCGGCCGCCTGGAAATGACGGGTGCCTTCGGCGACAAGTCCGGCGGCGCCTATCTGGTGCGTGCGGTCGACATGGACGAGGCCTTGGCCATCGTTCACCAGGACCCGGCCCACGCCAGTGGCGGCTGGGACATCACCGTCTACGAATGGAACGCGCGTTAAGCTCCGCGCACAGCTTTGAAGGATGCATCCGATGCAAGCCGCAACCAATGTCAGTCCTGAGGAAATCGCCCGCTTCGGCAAGCTCGCCGCGCGCTGGTGGGATCCGGATGGCGAGTCCCGTCCGCTGCATGATCTCAACCCGGTGCGCGCGGCTTATGTCGCCGATCGGCTGGATCTGCGCGGCGCGCGCGTGGCCGATGTCGGTTGCGGCGGCGGCCTGCTGAGCGAGGCGCTGGCCAAGGCCGGCGCGCGCGTCACCGGCATCGATCTGGGCGAGAAGGTGATCGAGATCGCGCGCCTGCACATGCACGAATCGCGACTGGAAACGCCCAATCTCGATATCGATTATCGCGTGCAGTCGTCGGCCGAACTGGCTGCCGCCGAGCCGGAAAGTTTCGACGCCGTGTGCTGCATGGAGCTGATCGAACACGTGCCCGATCCCGCGGCCCTGGTCAGCGACCTGGCGCGCATGGTGAAGCCGGGTGGCATGGTGGTGATGTCGACGCTCAATCGCACGCCGGCCGCGTTTGGTGCTGCGATTCTTGGCGCGGAATACATCATGCGCATGCTGCCGCGTGGCACGCATCATTACGCCCAATTCCTCAAGCCATCGGAACTCGGTCGCCTGATGCGTCATGCCGGCCTTGAAGTCGACGACGTCTCGGGGCTGGGCTACAACCCGATCAGCCGCAAGGCGTGGGTGAGCCGCCTCACTGCCGTCAATTACCTGATCAGCGCACGCAAGCCCGCATGAAGTCGTTCCCCGAAAACATCCAAGGCGTGCTGTTCGATCTCGATGGCACCTTGCTCGACAGCGCTCCCGATCTCTATGCGGCACTGAAAGCGCAATGCGATGAAATGCAGGTGGCCGCACCGCCGTATGCGATGGTGCGCGAAGTCGTCTCGCGCGGCTCGCGCGCCATCCTGCGCTGTGCGTTTCCCGACATCGATGACGCCGCGTTGGTGGCCTTGATGCCGCGTTATCTCGAGCTCTACCAGGTGATGATGGCCGAGCGCACGCGTCCGTTCGAGGGCGTGGACGAGCTGCTGTCGTCGCTGGAGTCGCAGGGCATCCGCTGGGGCGTGGTCACCAACAAGCCGGGCTTTCTCACCGACGACCTGCTGGTGCGCATCGGCTGGGCGCCGCGTGCCGCGGCGGTGGTCTCCGGCGATACCTTGCCGGTGAAGAAGCCCGATCCCGCGCCGGTGTTGCTGGCGTGCGAGCGCGCGGGGCTCGATCCGTCGCGCTGCCTGTTCGTGGGCGACGATCGCCGCGATGTGATGGCGGGCGCGGCTGCCGGCCTGTACACCGTCGCGGTGCGCTGGGGTTATCTCGATGGTGGCGATCCCTCGGAGTGGAATGCGGATCTGGTGGTCGATCATCCGTCCGAGCTCACCGGCCGCCTGAAGGTGATTGCGTGAGCAGCACCGCGCTGCAGAGTTACATCGACAAGTGGCTGGCCGTGCAGCCGCAGCAGCGTGTTGCGTTGGCGTTCGTCGATCAGAACAACTATCCCGGCCATATCGCTCTGGCGGCGCTGGAGCAGGAACTGCTCGCGGCGGCGTACGGTATTCGCGAGCCGCACGTGGCGGCCGGCAAACTCAACTGGTGGGCCGAGGAGTTGTCCGGCGCGGCGGCGAGCGGCGGGCGTCATCCCTTGACCCAGGTGCTGTTCGACAGCGATCGCGCGCATGAGATTGCCGCGGAGCGCTGGATCGCCCCGGTGCTGGCCGCGATGGGTCAGCTGGAAGAGGGCACCGCGGCTGATTTCCCGGCACAGATCGCGGCCGGCTCGTTGTTGCATGGCGCCCTGGCCGACCTGGAAACCGCCTGGTGGTTTGGTGACCAGGCATCCAGCGAGCGTGCCGCGCGCGTGGCAACGCTTTCGCACCTGCTGTATTCGCTGCTGCGCCTGCAGGAGGACGCCGATCGCGACCGCCTGGCGCTGCCGATGTCGCGCCTGGCGAAATTTGGCCTGAGCCGCCATCAATTGCGTGAAGCGAGCGAGCTGCGCACCGCCGCCGTCCGCGCCCAGCTGGACGACCTGGATGCCGCCTGGCGCGACGCCGAGCGCCTCCCGGGGCCGCTCAGCGCGTTCCGCGGGCTGGAATCGCGCCAGGGTCGTGCCCTGGTCGCCAAGGCCCGCAAGGCGGCCGATCCGCTGGATGTGCTGCGCAAGGGGCAGGGCAGGCAGGGCTTGGGCGTGACCTGGCAAGCCTGGCAGGCCGCGCGTGCCTGGCAGCGCGCAAAGGGTTGAGCAAGCGCTGCGGACGCAGCGTTTCCCGCGCGCCACTATTGCGAGGCACCGATGGTGCCCCAAAATTGAGGTCTTCCAGGCGCCAAGACCGCCCGTCGGACCCTACAGGATTCACCCATGTATACCGAGGAAAACACTGCCCGCCTGCTGCCCGATGTGGCAGTCCACGCCCAGCCGCATCTTGTCGGCGAGCTGGATTGGGTGGGTATGGATGGCATCGAGGTGCCGGTGCGTTTCGATGCCGGCGATGGCGACGTGCAGCGCGCCAGTGCGCGGGTCGGCGCCTTCGTCAACCTGCGTCGCCCGGACAAGCGTGGCATCCACATGTCGCGCCTGTACCTGCAGGTGGAAGAGGCGCTGAGCAGCAAGACGCTTGGCACTGAGACCCTGCGCGACCTGCTGCGCGGTTTCCTGGAATCGCACAAGGATCTGTCCGATCGCGCCTGCCTCAGCATCCGCTTTGAGCATCTGGTGCGTCGTCCTGCGTTGCGCAGCGCCAACAGCGGTTGGCGCTCGTATCCGGTGACCATCGAGGCAAGCATGATCGGCGACGAATTCCTGCTGGAGTTCGGCACCGAGATTGTCTATTCGTCGACCTGTCCGGCTTCTGCGGCGCTGTCGCGCCAGTTGATCCAGGATCAGTTCGCCAAGGATTTCGACGCGGGCAAGCCGATTGATCACGCCGCGGTGCTGGCTTGGCTTGGCAGCGAGAAGGGCATCGTCGCCACGCCGCACGCACAGCGCAGCGTCGCTCGTTTGCGCGTGCGTCCGGCAGCCGGCGCCGCCTTCAACCTCATCGACCTGATCAACGTCACCGAGCAGGCGCTGGGCACGCCGGTGCAGACCGCGGTGAAGCGAGAAGACGAGCAGGCTTTTGCGCTCGCCAACGGCGGCAACCTGATGTTCTGCGAGGATGCGGCACGCCGCATCCAGAAGGCGTTGGATGTCGACAAGGCGCTGAGCGACTTCCATATCCGCGTGGAACACCAGGAAAGCCTGCACCCGCACGACGCCGTGGCCTATGCCAGCAAGGGCGTGGAAGGCGGCTACGCGGGCAAGGGCTGCGCCTGAGCTTGCTTTAACGGTGGCCTGATAGCATGGCGGGAGCCCGTCCCCGGGCCTTCCCCCATGGAGATCCGCATGTCGTTCCGTCTTCCCTTGCTGGCCCTCAGCGTGCTCGCGCTGTCCGCCTGCTCGATGTTCTCGCACCGCCACAAGGAAGACGCGCCGACCGCGACGGTCGCCCCTGCCGCGCCCGTGCATCAGGCGCTGATGAAGACCCTGATCGGCGACGTGCGCTACGACCTGCCGCAGCCGATACCCGCGGATGCGGTGCTGATCGTGACGCTGGCCGATGTGAGTCGTCAGGACGTTGCGGCACGCACGGTAGCGGAAGATCGCATCCAGCCGGTCGGTGCTTCGCCGGTGGATTTCATGCTGAGTTATGACCCGGCCGAATTGAAAGACGGCGTGGATTTCGCGATTGGCGTGCGCCTGCAGCAGGGCGACAAGCTGCTTGCCATCAACGATACGCGTACCAGCGTGCTAGGCCGCTCCGGCGAAAACGGCCCGGTGAGCATCACGCTCAAGGCTATGCCGTAACGCTAGCTCGTCATTCCGGCCTGCGCCGGAATGACGGTGAGGGAGATGGACGTTCGAGGAGATTAGCGACTGAAACTCAGTCGCTGCCCGCGCACGCTCTGATCCACGCTGCTGCCATCCCATACACGCTGGCCATTCACAAACGTGGCCGCGATCGAACTATTGAAGGTGTAGCCCTCGAACGGCGTCCAGCCGCACTTGGAGAGCACTTCCTCGCGGGTCACCGTGTGCGGCTTGTTCGGATCGACCAGCACCAGGTCGGCCGCATAGCCCTCGCGCAGATAGCCGCGCTCCTTCACGTCGAACAAGGTGGCGGGGGCGTGCGTCACGGCTTCCACCACGCGTTCCAGCGTCAGCTTGCCTTCGAACACGCGCTGCAACGCCGCCTGCAGCGCGTACTGCACCAGCGGCAGGCCACTGGGGGCCTTGTCGTAGAGCTGGTGCTTTTCTTCCAGCAGGTGCGGCGCATGATCGGTGGCCAGCACGTCGAGACGGCCTTCGGCCAGCGCCTTGATGATCGCTTCGCGGTCGGCCGAGGTCTTGATCGCCGGGTTGCACTTGATCAGGAAACCCAGGCGCTCATAGTCGCGATCATCAAAGTGCAGGAAGTGCACGCAGGTTTCCGCGGTGATGCGCTTGCCCTTGAGCGGGCCCGGCTCGAACAGCGCCAGTTCGTCCGCGGTGGAAATATGCAGCACGTGCAGTCGGCTGTTGTGGCGCCTGGCCAGTTCGATGGCCAGTCGGGTCGACTTGATGCAGGCCTCGCGCGAACGGATCAGCGGGTGTTCACGGGCCGGGATGTCGTCGCCGTATTTCTCGTGCGCCTTGGCCAGGTTCGCATCGATCATCGGCGTGTCTTCACAGTGCGTGATGATCGGCGTGGGCGCGTACTTGAAGATGCCGTCCAGCACCTCGGGGTTGTCCACCAGCATATTGCCGGTGGAGGCGCCCATGAACACCTTGATGCCCGGCGCGGCCAGTGGGTCCAGGCGCTTGATGGCTTCGAGGTTGTCGTTGCTGGCGCCCATGTAGAAGGCGTAGTTCACGGCCGAGTTTTGCGCACCGAGCGCGTATTTGGCCTCCAGCGTCTCGCGATCGAGCGCGGGCGGCTTGGTGTTGGGCATCTCCATGAAGCTGGTGATGCCGCCGGCGGCGCAGGCGCGCGACTCGTGGGCGATGTCGGCCTTCTGGGTCAGGCCCGGTTCGCGAAAGTGGACCTGGTCGTCGATCATGCCGGGAAACAGCCACAGGCCGCTGGCATCGATCACTTTTTCGCCGGGGCGGGCATCCAGATCGCCCGCTATGGCCTCGATGCGGCCTTGCTTCACGCGGACGTCGGCGTGGAAACGGCGGCCTTCATTGACCAATTCGGCGTTCTTGATCAGCCAGTCAGTGGACATGGTTATCTCCTGGAGTGCGGCAACGACGGAAAGTAAAGTGCTCGGGAACGGGATCTTCACCGCCCTCGCACAAAGGTTGACAGCGCAATAGACGCCAGCCGGTAAGTGCGCCACCCTTGAGCGGACCGAAGCGCACAACCGCAATCCGTGCATAATCGGAACAGCTGGGATGGAAGCGGCAGCGCTGACCCAGCAGGGGGCTTAGCCAGCGCTTGTAGAAGCCGAGCAGTAAAAGTATCAGTCGGGTCACGACGGTTTGACGCTGCCGAAACAGCTTGCGGCTTGTAGTGTCGCAAGTATTCCAGAAGCACGGTTGCTGGTGTAAGCCGCATGGGCTATAACACCCGGCCGCCAAGGCTAAAATGGTGAAGGGAAATGGCGAAAACGACGCGTAGTGCTTCAGCCACCAAGCCGCAGAAGGGAAAGCCTGCCGGCAAGGTGAAAGACGCCAAGGCCGGCAAGAAGCCAGCCGCCGGGCGGAGTTCGACACCGGCCAAGGCCGCTGTGGCCAAGAAACCGGCTGCCAAGACAGCGCCGGCGAAGAAGGTTGTCGCCGCCAGCAAGCCTGCCGTCAAGAAGGCGGTCGCCAAGGCGCCGGCCAAGAGCGTCGCCAAGAAGCCTGCCCCCAAGCCAGTAGCCAAGAAGGCGGCTCCGGTCAAAAAGCCGGTCGTCGCCAAGAAAACTGAAAAGCCGGTCGCCAAGAAGGTTGCGGCGCCCGCCAAGAAGCAGCCGCCCAAGTCGGTGACCAAGCCGGTGAAGACGGCTCCCGCACCGGCCAAGACGGCCAAGCCAGCACCCGCCAAGCCGGCTGCCAGCGCCGCCCCTGCCAAGCAGCCAGCCGCTGCCAGGCAGTCAGCGCTGGCTCCGAAGGCGGTTGCAGTGACCCACAAGGAGCCGAGCAAGCCGGCGACGTCGCCCTTCACGGGCAAAGTGGCCAGCGCAACCGCTCGTCATACCCCTATCAAAACTCAGAAAGCCCAGCAGTCCTCGATGAATAAAACCGCAACTCTCGACAATGGCATCACCCGCGAAGACGGTCGCTATGCGCTGCCTTCCACGACTCAGATCGACCTGCCCAAGGGTTATCGCCCCTCGAACAACGACAACGAGGAGTACATGAGCCCCAAGCACCTCGCGTACTTCCGCAACAAGTTGCGCGAATGGCGTGAGCAGCTCGTGGAAGAGTCGCGTCAGACGATGGAAAACCTGCGTGACGAGGTGCGTGACGTGGGCGATGAGGCCGAGCGCGCCACCCGCGAGACCGAAAACTCGCTGGAACTGCGCACGCGCGACCGCTACCGCAAGCTGATCTCCAAGATCGACAAGGCGCTGCGCCGTATCGAAGAAGGTCGATACGGCTACTGCGAGGAAACCGACGAAGAGATCGGCCTGGAGCGCCTCGACGCCCGCCCGATCGCCACCCTGTCGCTGGACGCGCAGGAACGTCGCGAACATCTGCAGAAGCAGATGGGCGACTGAGGTCGCGCGCCTGACGTTGATGTCATAGACAAAGCCCCGCTTCGTGCGGGGCTTTGTTGTTTGGCCACAGGCCGGTCATCGTCGGCAGCGCCGCAGTGCGCGCCGTGCTGCCGGCTACTTGCTGTCGCCCAGGCTGGCCGCCGCGTACGCCTTGATCTTGGCCAGCATCGCGGCGAGGCCGTTGGAGCGCGTGGGCGAAAGATGCTTGGCAAGGCCGATCGCTTCGATATAGCGCGGTTCGGTGGCGACGATGTCGCGCGCCGAGCGGTCCGAATAGACGCGCAGCACCAGGGCGATCAGGCCCGACACGATGGCCGAATCGCTGGTGGCCTGGAAATGCAGGTTGTTCGCATCGCCGCTGGGGACCAGCCACACCATGGACTGGCAGCCGTGCACGCGGTATTCCTCGATTTTCAGCTCTTCGGGGAAGGCGGGGAGTTGTTTGCCCAGGTCGATCAGGTATTGGTAGCGCTCGGTCCAATCACTGAAGAAGGCAAATTCGTCGACGATTTCTTGTTGCGCTTGTTGGGCGCTGGAGGGGGCGAGGGCACTCATGGGGGGATTATCGCGCGTTTGGGGGTTTCTCGCTTTTGGCGCCTGGCTCGTCATCTCGACGTGACCTGATTTCTGCTCGTCATCCCGGCGCAGGCCGGAAGCGCTCTTTAACAGCCGAATGGCTGGTCATCCAGTTTCGTCAGTCTCCGGTTGTCGCCTCTCCGCCAGCGTGCCGCCTACGCGGCGGGCGTTTCGAACGGCTGCCGCCGCTCGAGTCACTTTTCTTTTGCTGGCCCAAAGAAAAGTAACCCAAAGAAAATGGCCTGATAACGCCCGCAGCATTGTGTTGGGATAAGCCTGAACGCTCGAGGCGCGTCGTTGTGGGACAACCTCCGAGGGTACACAGGGGATACTTCCAAGCCCTGCGCAACGCGCCCGAATCGCTGAGGACTTAAGGCGGGGCCTCGCTGCGCATCGGCTTTGGATCCGCACTTTTCCAATTGGGTGCCGCGCCTAGCGCTTGTCTGTGGGAGCGCACCCTGTGCGCGACAGGCACGCTGCGGTGTGCCGCTCCGTAGGTTTGTCGCGCACAGGGTGCGCTCCCACAGTTGCGTTATGCCGCCTAGAGAGAAACACGGTGCACCCCACTTCTCCCTCTCCCCGGCGGGGAGAGGGCTGGGGTGAGGGGTGGGTGCTCGCGGGAAGGTTTCTACGGAGAGGGTTTGGGCAAAAGAGCGAAGGGCTGACCCTTCACCTCACCCCTTCACCACACTCCACCGTGTCCCCTGCGCGCCATCTTCAATGGCCACGCCCATCGCCGTGAGCTCTTCGCGAATGGCGTCGGCGCGCTTGAAATCCTTGCTGGCGCGGGCGGTGCGGCGTTCTTCGAGCAGGGCTTCGACGCGGGCGGCGTCCACTTCGGTGGTGCCGCTGGTCTGCTTGAACCAGGACTCGGGTTCCTGCTGCAGCAGGCCGAGTACGGCGCCGGCGCCGAGCAGTGCGGACTTGGCGTTGCGGCGTTCTTCCACGGTGCCAGCCTGCCGCGCGGCGTCGGCGAGCTGGGATAGCTCAGCGAGCGCCTGCGGGGTGTTGAGGTCGTCGCACAGGGCGGCTTCCACCGTGGCTGGAATGGGCAGGGCGCTGGTGTCCACTTCCACATCGACCAGGTCGCGCAGCACGCGGTACCAGCCATCCAAGGTACTGATGGCCTGGGCGATGGCGGCGTCGGACCAGTCCAGCGGCTGCCGATAGTGGCCGCGCAGGAGCAGCAGGCGCAGCGCTTCGGGCGCGTGTTCCTTGAGCAGTTCGTGCACCAGCATCACGTTGCCCAGCGACTTGGACATCTTGCGGCCGCTGAAGGTGAGCATGCCGTTGTGCAGCCAGAACCGCGCGAAGACCTTGCCGCCGTGGGCGCAGGTGGACTGGGCGATTTCGTTCTCGTGATGAGGGAACTGCAGGTCGACGCCGCCGGCGTGGATGTCGATGGTTTCGCCCAGGTGGGCCTCGCTCATGGCCGAGCACTCGATGTGCCAGCCAGGGCGGCCACGGCCCCAGGGGCTGTCCCAGCCGGGCAGCTCGGGCGTGGAGGGCTTCCACAGCACGAAATCGCCCGGGCTTTTCTTGTAGGGGGCCACTTCGACGCGGGCACCAGCCAGCAGTTCCTCGGGGTCGCGACCGGAGAGCGAGCCGTAGGCCGGG
>Ga0209672_101155_pt1 | contig 10845 bp, 11 predicted proteins | sample AraplaCol_mMS_r2_FD_184273 | JGI IMG/M metagenome (GOLD analysis project Ga0209672, IMG submission 184273) | Arabidopsis root microbial communities from North Carolina, USA - plate scrape CL_Col_mMS_r2 (SPAdes) (version 2) | ecosystem: Host-associated > Plants > Roots > Endosphere | place: USA...
GCCGCGTAATGTGCGCGGAAAGGGTGCGTAAAGGGTGCGTAAAGGGCGTGGCTCAACGCGAGCTGCCGAACAACTGCATGACCACGCCGCGCAACCAGCGATTCCCAGCCTCATGGTGATACCGCGCATGCCAATGTTGCCGCACGACAAAGCCGTCAACGGGAACCGGGCACGCATGAACGGCAAGATCGTTGGTTTGCGCGAGCGTTTCGCCGATATGACGCGGCACCGTGGCAATCAGATCCGTCGTCTGAACGATCGTCCCCAGCCCCAGAAAACCAGGCAGCTCCAACACGACGTTGCGTTCGATGTGCGCGCGCACAAGCGCTTGCTCGAGAAGCTGCGCGCCCGTACCCGATTCGATGACGACATGCCCTTGCGCGCGGTATTGCCGGGCTCCGAGCCGCCCGCGCACATTCGGGTGATGGCGGTTGGTCAGGCACACCCAATCTTGCTCATAAAGCTGTTGTTGGTAGATTCCGCCGCTTAGCCAAGGCACATAGCCGATCGCGAGATCCGCTTCGCCCGACTCCAATGCACGCTCGGTATTGCCGTCGATGCTCGCCGCTTCGAGCCGGATGCCGGGCGCCTGCGCGCGGACGTGCGCGAGCAGCCTCGGCAGCAGCGTGATGTGGCTTGCATCGGTCATACAGATCCGAAACCGCCGCTGAGCGGTCGCCGGGTCGAACGCAATTTCCCATGCAACGAAACGACGCAACGATTCAAGGATCTCTCGACACGGGCCGATCAACGCATCGGCTTGAGGCGTCGGCGCCATGCCGGCTGGCGTACGAATGAAAAGCGGATCTTGCAGACACTGACGCAGACGCCCGAGCCAGATGCTGATGGTCGGCTGACTCTGCCCTAGTTGCTCCGCGGCGCGGGTGACGCTGCGGGTGTCGTAGAGCACATCGAAAAGCTGCAGCAGCTTCAAATCGGGTAGATCGGTCGGCAGCATGGTGGGGCGGTCATTATTGCAATACGCAATAATGACATTGTAGCCATTGAATTGCCATGATGAGCGGCGCCTCTTATCGTGCCTCCACATGTCGAGGAGATGCCGATGAAGATTGCGATTCTGGGCGCTGGTGCACTGGGCTGCGCGATTGGCGCAGCGCTTACCGAGGGTGGTCACGAGACTTGGCTGCTCGACCGCTCGGCCGTGCACGTCGAAGCGATGCGCAGCGAGGGTCTGCAAGTCGATGATGCTGCCGGCTCGCGGCGGGTGACGGTGCGCGCCGCGACCGAGGCGGCCGAAATTGGCCCCGTTGAGCTCGTCGTCGTGCTGGTCAAATCGTTCCATACCGAGGCGGCGATGCGCGGCGCGCTCGCGTTGGTCGGAGCGGAAACCGTCGTGCTGTCGTTGCAGAACGGACTCGGGCACGAAGAGGTGCTCGCCGAGGTCGTCGGCCGCGAGCGCGTTCTGGCAGGCAAGACCTATGTCGGCGGCATTCTGCGCGGGCCCGGTCACATCGAGTCTGGCGTAAGCGGCAAGGCCACCTACATCGGCGAACTCGATGGCGGCATCACGTCGCGTGCGCAGGCTATCGCCGATGCATTCAATCGAGCTGGACTACTGACGACTGTCAGCAACAACATCGTCGGCACGATGTGGGACAAGTTGCTCATCAATGTTGCGACCGGCGCGCTGACGGGTATCACCGGCCTCACCTACGGACAGCTCTACGACGAACCGCTGCTGAAAACGACGGCGCTGGCTGCCGTATCGGAAGCGATGGCGGTAGCGGCGGCGGCGGGCGTCGAGCTGTCGATGACGGAGCCGGAGCAAGCCTGGACGCTCGCTGCGGAAGGCCTGCCCACCGTATTCAAGACGTCGATGCTGCAAAGCCTCGAAAAGGGATCGATCACAGAGGTCGATTTCATCAACGGGTCCGTTGTGCGCTGGGGGCAACGGTTGGGTGTGCCGACACCGGTCAATGCGACGCTCACTGCCTGTATCAAGGGCATCGAACGCGCGATGAGCGACCGTCAACGCATCGGGGCGACGGCATGAAGGGGACCCGCGCTTATGTGGAGCATGTCGCGATTTGGGTGAAGGACATCCGGTGGCACATCCGCTTTTTCGAAGACGTTCTCGGCATGACGATGCGCGAAATAGACGGCACGCCTGACGCGCCAAGACAGTACTGGACGCTCGGGGGCCTGCAATTCATCCATGCGCCGCAGCACGATGGTGCGGACGGACGGCTCGCTCATCTGGGCGTGATGTGCGAGGACCTGGAAGAAGCGCTTAGCGCGGCCAAAGCCTACGGCGTCACCGAAATGCAGCAGGGACCCAACTGGCTTCGCTTGCCGGATGGTCTCGCGCTCGAACTGATTCAGGCCCGTCCCGCGTCGTGTGTCGGACAGGCGCTGGCACTCAACCCCCGTGCTGGAGCATGAAGATGATCGAAAAATACTGGGACGATGCGACAGAAGGCGACGAGTGCGTGAGCCCGCTCTACACCGTGACCAAGGAACGCATTCTCGCGTATGCGGATCTGACCGGCGATCATACGCCCGTACATGTCGATGAAGCGTATGCCAACGCGAGCCACTTCGGCGGCATCGTCGCGCACGGACTGTTCGGCTTGTCGATCGCCGATGGCCTGAAGACACAAAGCGACTATCGTTTCGTGCCCGGGATGTCGCTTGGCTGGACCTGGGATTTTCTGCTACCGATCAAGGTGGGTGACGTGTTGCACGTCAAGTTCCGCGTCGGCGCGATGCGGGCCAGCAAGAGCCGTTCGGGCTGGGGCATCGTCGTATTGCCATCGGAATTGATCAATCAGGACGAGCAGGTCGTCCAACGTGGCGAGCATCGCCTGATGGTGCCGCGCCGGCCGGGAGCGTTCTGATGCAAGCCCGTCCTCTGGAAGGCATTCGCGTCGTCGATTACAGCCACTTTCTTGCCGGCCCATATGTTGGACGATGCCTCGCAGCGCTGGGTGCCGAAGTCATCAAGGTCGAGCGTCCCGGCAGCGGCGACGCCGGGCGTCAACACGCCACGGTGCTCGATGACCAGCAAAGCGGCTACTTCCTGCAACTGAACATGGGCAAGCGCGGCGTCAGCGTGGACATGAAAGAGCCGCGCGGCAAGGAGTTCATGCGCCGTCTCTGCGATTCGGCGGACGTCTTCATCGAGAATTACCGCCCGGGCGCGCTCGACAAGCTGGGTCTGGGCTACGCCGCGTTGTCGCAGCGTAATCCGGGCCTGGTCTACTGCTCGATTTCCGCTTACGGTCACACGGGACCGGACGCGCATCGCGCGGGCTTCGGCCTCATCGCTGAAGCGAAAAGCGGCATCATGCAGATGGTCGGTACGCCGGGCGAGCCGCCGCCGCTGCTGCGCATTTCGCTCGGCGACATGTACACGGGTATCCACGCGGTCGCGGCGATCAACGCAGCGCTGCTGGGCCGCATGAAAAGCGGTCGCGGCCAGCATATCGACATGGCGCTGTACGACACGCTCGTCTCGATGCACGAATACGCGGTGCAGTGCTACACGCTGCGCGGCGCTGTGCCGGAGCAGACGGGACACGATATGCCGACGTCGACGCTCTATGGCGTCTTCCGCGCCGCCGATGGCGATCTGGTGATCGCCGCGCAGGTCGACGAGGCCTGGAAGCGTTTTGCAGCCCTCGTCGAAGCGAACGGCGGGCCGGCAGGCTTCGGTACCGATACACGGTTTCATGCGAGCGTTGGCCGCAACACGCATCGCGCCGAGATTCTGTCCGTCGTTCAGCCGTGGGTGGCGGCGCGCCCCGTCACGCAGATTCTGAGCCTGCTGGATGGCATCGATGTACCGTGTGCGAAAGTGCAGCGCATCGACGAAGTGCTCGCCGATCCTCAGATACAGGCGCGCGGCATGGTGCTCGAGCAGCAGCACCCGCGCTATGGCACGCTGCGTCTGCCGAATCTGCCGTTCCGCTTTTCCGAATGCGACACGACGATCCGCGAAGTCGCGCCCGATCTCGGTCAGCACAATGCCGATGTCGCGCGATCGCTCGGCTTTTCTGCCGCGGAGATCGACGCGATGCAAACGGAAGGCGTGCTCTATTCCAAATGAGCGCCTGGCAAGTCAAAGCAAGTTGAAGCGACATAAAGCGACATAAAGCGACATAAAGCGAGGTCGTCATGACTGATCAGTACGCAGTGATCGGCAATCCTGTCGGACACACGAAATCCCCCCTCATTCACGGTCTTTTCGCCGGGGCGACGAAGCAGGACATGACCTATACGGCGATCGAAGGTCCGCTCGAGCCGGAAGGCGCTTTCGTCGAAACGGTGCGAGCGTTCGGCGCGGCGGGCGGCAAAGGGATGAATGTCACCGCGCCGTTCAAGCTCAAAGCGTTTGCGCTGGCCGATGCGCGCAGCGAACGGGCTTCGCTGGCCGGGGCCGCCAACGCGCTGAAGTTCGAGGACGGGCGGATCATCGCGGAGAACTTCGATGGTGTGGGCCTGTTGCGCGATATCGAAGTCAACCTCAGCGTGCCGCTCGAGGGCAAACGCGTGTTGATGCTCGGCGCGGGCGGCGCCGCTCGCGGCGCGTTGCTGCCGTTTCTCGCGGCGCGTCCTGCGGAACTCGTCATTGCCAACCGGAGCCTCGCCAAAGCCCACGCGCTGATCGCTGACGGAAATGCGTCCGACTCGGTGCGCGCCTGCGCCTATGGCGATCTCGCGAGGATGGGACGTTTCGATCTCGTGGTCAACGCGACCTCCGCGAGTCTGACCGGCGATCTGCCTCCCGTGCCGCCGAATGTGTTCAGTCCCACGGGCACCGCCTATGAACTGGCCTACGGCAAGGGGCTTACGCCGTTTTTGCGCCTTGCGCGCAACGCCGGCGTGCGTGGCATTGCCGACGGCGTGGGCATGCTGGTGGAGCAGGCGGCGGAAGCGTTCGCCTGGTGGCGCGGCGTACGTCCCCAGACGCGCGCGGTGATCGACAGGCTCGTACTGCCGCTCAATTGAACTGTCGACGGAGGCGTAGATGAAAAAGGTCTTGATGCTTCACGGGATCAACCACAACATGTTCGGCAAGCGCGACCCTGTGCAATACGGGTCCATCACGCTGGACGAGATCGATGCGCAATTGCGTTCGCTTGGCGAAGCACTCGGCGTGGGCGTGGAATCGTTCCAGACGAACAGCGAAGCGGCGATGTGCGAGCGCATCCATCGTGCGTTCGACGAACAGCAGGACGCGGTGCTGATCAACGCCGGTGCATGGACGCACTACAGCTACGGAATTCGCGATGCGCTGGCCATCCTGACCTGTCCTGTCGTCGAGCTGCACATGTCGAACATTCATGCGCGCGAGCCGTTCCGTCATCATTCGGTATTCGCCGACATCGTCAAAGGCCAGATCTGCGGCTTCGGCGTTCAGAGTTATCTGCTCGCGCTTCGGGCGGTGGCGTCCGGCATGGCCGGCGTCAACTAGACAGGTGCATGGCAAGCGTTGCCGCGGCCGGCGTGAGCGCATCGAAGTCCCGCGCGCAGAGATACAAGCGGCGGCAAGCCCAGGGGTTATCGAGTTCCACGATGCACAGATCGGGATTGTGCAATTGGTCGATATAGGCCGCGGACAAGATGGCCAGTCCTATTCCAGATTCGATCATGGTTCCGACATCGGCAAGATTGCGTAGCTTCACCCGATAGTGAATCTGCTTGCCGAGTCGAGCGGCATGCTCGGCGAGGTGAACTTCCAGTGCCGCGTCGGCGAGCCCGACGAAAGGTTCATCCAACAGCTCGGCAAATTTCACGCGTTCGCGCTTCGCGAGCCGGTGCGTCGGGTTGACGGCCACGACGAGGCGATCGTCCGCGATGAATCGAGTCTGAAGCGCAAACAGATCCGTCGTATCGGCGGCGACGCCCAGTTCTGCCCGCTCGTGGACGAGCGCCTCCACGATGTCGCGGCTCGGCTTTTCTTCGACATGGACCGACAGGCCGGGGTGGGCTTCGAGGAAATGCCGCAGCCGCCGCGGTACGTAGGCGACCAGGGACGCGGTGTTGGCGAGAAGCCTCACACGCCCCCTCATTCCGTGCGCATAGGTGGTCAAGTCTCCGTGCATTTCCTCGACCTGCCGCAGGATGGTTCGGGCATGGCGGACCAGCGCCTCGCCCGCCGCTGTCGGCTGCACGCCGCGCCGGCCGCGTTCGAACAAAGGCGCGCCGAGAACGGACTCCATGCGCCCGACGCGTTCGCTCACCGAGGCGAGCGACAAGTTCATTGCATGCGCCCCCCCGGTAAAGCTGCCCTGTTCCGCTACGGACAGGATAAGACGCATGTCCGTCAGGTCGATGCGGACACGCGTGCCTTCGCTCGGGCCGAAGTGAGTCATTGGCAATTCCAGATTGTGAAATTTAACGGGCGCCGATACGATCGCGTCATGAACCCATATTTTCTGCTAAGTTGCGCTGGATTTGCGGCGGGCGCAATGAACGCGTTGGCGGGCGGCGGATCGTTCGTCAGCTTGCCGGCGCTCATTGCCGCCGGTGTGCCCTCGCTTCAGGCGAACGCAAGCAGTACCGTGGCGCTGTTCCCCGGTGGCCTTGCCAGTGCGTGGGCGTATCGAAACGGATTGACCGCTTGCGTCAGCCCGGTGCCGTTGCGCGCGTTGCTCGTGGCGACGTTATTCGGCGGCGTCTGCGGTGCGCTGTTACTTCTCTATACGCCGTCCAAGGCGTTCAACGCAGCGCTCCCGTGGCTGCTGCTGTTCGCATTCCTGATTCTTGCGTTCGGCAAAAGGATCGGTGACCGCTTGCGCGCGCGTTTCCGGATCGGGCGGGCGGTGGTGCTGCCGGTCCAGTTCGGGTTGGGTATTTACGGCGGTTACTTCGGTGGTGCCGTCGGAATCATGATGATCGCGATGTGGGGATTACTGGACGGGAGTGAGCCCAAGCAATTGAACGGACGCCGAACGCTCATGGTCAGCACGGCCAACTTCATGGCGGTCATCGTTTTCACGTTTGCCAACGCGGTTTATTGGCGGCAGACCGTTGTCATGCTGGTTTCAGCGGTTGTCGGCGGGTACGTTGGCGCACGGGCCGCGGGACACATTTCTGCGCGCGCGACTCGATGGGCCACGCTGCTGATCACGGCTGCGATCACCGGTGCCTTTTTTGCACGAGGCTGGACTGCGCACGCGCAGTGAGTGAGAGGCGGCGCGCATGCGGCCGCGCGGAAATCGGAGGGACTATGCTTGATGCTCTCGTCGAGACGGTTGGTGCGCTTGCTGTGCTTGCCAGCCTTGTCGTATTCAGCGCGCGATGCGGGTGATGCGCGCTCGACTCGGCTGCCACAATCTGGCTTAATTCGGCTGATGGACGCGGCGGCGCCGGAAGTGGCCGTCGTCACGATAGCTATCTCCGCATTTGCCCCCATGAACTCATCCCTGCGCGACCTGACTCCTCTAGAAGCCCGTGTCCTCGGTGTGCTAGTCGAAAAGCAGCGCACGGTTCCGGACACGTACCCGCTTTCGCTCAACGCATTGACGGCCGGATGTAACCAGAAGACAGCCCGTTCGCCCGTCATGAACGTCGCCGAATCCGATGTCCAGGCAGCGATCGATGGCCTGAAGCGCCTAAGCCTCGTCATGGAAGCAAGCAGCAGCCGGGTCACGCGTTACGAGCACAACATGAATCGCGTATTGGGCATTCCGAGCCAGTCTGCCGCGCTATTGACGACGCTATTGCTTCGCGGTCCGCAGACCGTAGCCGAATTGCGACTGAACGCGGCCCGTCTGCATGCTTTCGCGGACAACTCATCGGTCGAGGCATTTCTCGACGAACTCGCCGCGCGCACGCCGCCCCTTGCGGTGAAACTACCGTGTGCGCCTGGCGCGCGGGAAAACCGCTGGATGCACTTGATGTGTGGCGAGGTGAGCGTGGATGAAATCGCAGCCGCTCGCGAAGTCACCGACACATCCATTCCGTTCGCTGAATTCGAGGCGCTGAGAGTCGAACACAATCGTTTGGCTCACGAAGTGGTCCAACTGCGCTCGCTCGTGGAACGTATGGCAGCCGAGCTGGGCATACCCGTCGAGCGGCCGTCGCAGGACTGAGCGTGCCCATTCGCCCGCCGCACAGCCTTTTCGATCACTGAAACAGTGCGGACGTGTCGACGTCCGGAATCCGCTCCAATTCATCGCGGCGGCTATCGCAGGCGCGACGAATCGCAGCACCGGGCAGGATCCAGACCGCCAGTGAAACGGCCGCGAGACTGCCGAGCACGGCAAACGCGACCGGAAAGCCGAAACGGCTGGCGAGCCACCCGCCAAGCAACGGGCTCAGACAGCCGCCGACGGCTTCAACGGTAAACAGCGCCCCTTGCCCGAGATTGACCCGACCGCTGCCGTGCAGTAAATGGACGACGAGCGCCGGTATAGCGACACTTTGGATGCCCGAGCCGATACCGTCCAGAATCTGCACCGGGGCGATTCCCCATGGCGTCGTCAGACACGCGGCGGTCAATCCTCTCAGCGGCAGCATGCACAGCGTGGCGAGGATGACCCACCAGAACCCCCAACGGCGGATCAGGCGATAAGCGTAAACGGCAGCGATCAACATCACGACTTGGGAGATGACGAGATTGGCTGCCGTGAGCTGGCTCGCGGCGCCGCGGTGATCGGCTGCTACCGCAAGACTGTAGAGCGGCAGCATCGCGGAATTGCCGAGGCTGAACGCAGCCAGTGCAATCGCCAGCAGCCGCAACGGGCGGTTGTGCAACAGCACGCGCGCGCGCTCCGCGCTCGCCTGCGATCGATCCTTGTCGTCTTCGTGCGCCAGGCCTCGCGCGTAATGACGATGTACCGCGCGTGACGGAATCAGCAGCGCCGAAGCAATACAGGCGACGCCGAAGACGGCACTGAGCACGAACACATATGAAATGCCGAACCACCATCCCGCCGCGCCGGAGAATACGGCCGCCGCGATATTGCCGGCATGGTTTGCCACCTGGTTGCGGCCATATTGCAGATCGAAGTTTTTGCGGCCGGCCATTCCGAGCGTCAGCCCGGTCAACGCGGGACCCATGACCGAACCGGCCACCGCGGTTGCGATCTGGGCCAGCGCGATGGGCCAGTATCCGCGCGAGAGCCAGATCACGATCGCCGCGATAATGGTCAGTGCACTGGCTCCGACGACGACGGCGCGCCGGTGGTAGACCGCATCGACGAGCGCGCCCGCCGGTGTCGTCACGAGCATCGCGACGATCGCGCCCATCGTCAGCACAGTGCCGATCGTATCGGGACGCCAGCCGTGTTCCTGCAGGTAGATGCCGAGAAATGGGCCTGCACCTGCCTGGACATCGGCCGCGAAGAAACTGACCGCCAGTAGTGGGATTGTTGGCTTCACACGAACGATTTCGTTTTTAGTGTGATCACGTTCAAGCATCTAATGTGCCCGCCGGGAGATCGCCTCCCTCGGGCCGTCGGGACAGGCACCAACTCCGTATATGAGTGGTGCGTAACCGTATGATCGATGGTTGCTGGTCTAAACTACCCGGCACGCCCGACGTCGCTGCTCGCGAACGTTTTATGCGCGCCGAGGGCCGTTCATGGAGCGCGAGCTGAACATGAAACTTGCTGCACCGCAGGCACAGACGTTACGCGATTCACCCGTTCGCGCGCAGCCCCTCAAGCTGAAGAAAAGCGACACGATTGAATGCGCGTTTCGACGGATCGCCGAAAATTGCCTGGCCCAGGTTCAAGGTAACGAGCACAGCGTCGCGTCGGGTCACGATCCATCGAGCCTTCACCAGATGCGCGTGGGCCTGCGCCGCCTGCGTTCCGCGTTGGGTCTCTTCGAGGACGCACTTTCAGCACCCGCCTCATTGCAAGCAGAACTGCGGTGGATTGCGGGCGAACTCGGTGCCGCGCGCGACTGGGACGTCATGATCGATTCGACGCTGCCTACTGCATTCGATGGCGCGCCAGCCGATACGCGCGCGCAGGTCCTCACCCAAGCGGCGATCGATATCGGTAAGCGCAATCGAGCTCGTGCCGCAGCGGCAATCGGTTCGGCGCGCTACACGACGCTCATCATCGAACTGACGCGTTGGCTCAACGAGTGCGCGTGGCGTGAGCCCATGAATGGCGACCAACTGGCGCGACTGGATCAGAAGATCCCCGAATTTGCGTGCGAGACGCTGCGCAAACGGCACCGAAAGCTGATCAAGCGCGGCCGCCATTTGCCGGAACTCGACGCGAAACGGCGGCACCGCGCACGCATTGCGGCCAAAAAGCTGCGATATGCCACGGAGTTTTTCTCCTCGCTCTATTCGAAGCAGGTCGTGCGTCATTACGTGGCGGCGCTGAGCGAGCTTCAAGACGATCTGGGCTGGCGCAACGATGTGGCCGTGGGCGACGCACTGCTCAAAATGCTGGCTGCCGACCATCCGCAGGCCGCAGTGGCCGCGGGATACGCGCGAGGCTACCTGGCGTCGCGCGTTGCGGCCGACCACGACACGCTCAAGAAGGTATGGAAACGGTTTCGTCGCTTTTCGCCGCCGCATTGATTCGTTACCGAACCGGCGCACTGCGCAGCACGAGTCGATGCTCGACGGGCCCCGGCAGCAGGCTCGCAGCCTCACCGCGAACCCATGCACCGTGCCCTGCCAGAAAGTACGGCGACGTGGGGTTGCCCGACTGCCCGCCGGGCATTTCGAAGACGGCGTCGCTTTCATGTCCTGGCGAGATCACGAACCGTTCCGATGCGCCGAATGAAGGCGCTTGCACGCGCGGCATGTTCATGTCGCCGGGCAGCGGATCGCGCGGCGCCATCAGTAACTGACGCAGCATCGGTAGCCACGCGGGAATCATCCGCGCGAACGGATGGCCGATCGCCGAG
>Ga0209672_101159_pt1 | contig 10816 bp, 8 predicted proteins | sample AraplaCol_mMS_r2_FD_184273 | JGI IMG/M metagenome (GOLD analysis project Ga0209672, IMG submission 184273) | Arabidopsis root microbial communities from North Carolina, USA - plate scrape CL_Col_mMS_r2 (SPAdes) (version 2) | ecosystem: Host-associated > Plants > Roots > Endosphere | place: USA...
CCCAACACGCGACTGAGCAATGGCGAGGCGATCACGCAGGTGGCGGTTGATCTGGGCTATGGCAATCCCAGTGCATTTACGGCGGCGTTCCGGCGCGTGTTGGGGATGGCGCCGAGTCGGTATCTGGCGACGCCGATGGGCTAAACCGGTGCGCTGGCAAACTCAGTGGGAGCGCACCCTGTGCGCGACTGGCGTGCCTCTCCGTTGCAACATCGCAGCACGCCAGTCGCGCACAGGGTGCGCTCCCACAAGAGAGGGTCGTGGGCATCACGGCTTCATAACATCCGACTATGCACTGTCACAGGTTCGTCAGATGCGATGGGCAATATGTCGGTCTTATGACAGCGCATCTCTGCGCTTTCCTGCCATGGCCCGGTCGCAATCGGCGGCTTACCATGCTTTCCATTCGCGGATTGCGCAGCCTTGGCTCGCGCCCGCCCATCGAACGGTGAACCGATGAGTACCGATGTCGTCCGAACCAGCGCAGAGCGCGACGCCGCCATCACCGAACAGGTGCCTGCCGCACACGTCCAGGCGCCCGCTGCCAGCGCTGCGCCTGACTTGAATGATCCCGCGCTTTATATCAATCGCGAGCTGTCGCAGCTGCAGTTCAATATCCGCGTGCTCGAGCAGGCGCTGGACGAGAGCAAGCCGATACTCGAGCGGCTCAAGTTCCTGCTGATCTTCTCCAGCAATATGGATGAGTTCTTCGAGATCCGCGTGGCGGGCTTGAAGAGCCAGATCGCGTTCGATCACGAAATCGTCGGCTCCGACGGTGTGGCGCCGCGCAAGGCGCTGGCCGAGATCAGCGAGATCACGCACAAGCAGATCGAGCGGCAGTACGCGATCCTCAACGACAACATCCTGCCGGAGCTGGCGCGCAACGGCATACGCATCGTGCGCCGCAACGAGTGGTCGCACAAACAAAAGCTGTGGGTGCGTCGCTACTTCCGCCACGAAGTCGCGCCACTGGTGACGCCGATCGGACTCGATCCGACCCATCCGTTTCCGCTGCTGGTGAACAAGAGCCTCAACTTCATCGTGCAGCTGGAAGGCACCGATGCGTTTGGCCGCGATTCGGGCCTGGCCATCGTGCCGGCACCCCGCGTGTTGCCGCGACTGATCAGGCTGCCCGACGATGTCAGCGAAGGCGGCGAGAACTTCGTGCTGTTGTCCTCGATCATCCATGCGCACACCGAGGAACTGTTCCCCGGCATGTCCGTTCGCGGTTGCTACCAGTTTCGCCTGACCCGCAATGCCGACCTCACCATCGACCCGGAAGACGTCGAAGACCTTGCCCGCGCATTGCGCGGCGAACTGTATTCGCGCCGCTTTGGCGATGCCGTGCGGCTGGAAGTGGCGGACAACTGCCCGAGCGAACTGACCGACTATCTGCTGCGCCAGTTCGGCCTGACCGCGGCCGAGATGTACGAGGTCAATGGCCCGGTCAATCTGGCCCGCCTGTTCGGGCTGATCACCAAGACGCTGCGCCCGGAACTGCAATACCCCACGTTTACGCCGTCCATCCCCAAGGCGTTGAAGAAAGCCGAGGACCTGTTCCAGGTCGTGGGTCGGCAGGATGTGTTGCTGCTGCATCCCTACGAGTCGTTCGCGCCGGTGGTCGATCTGCTGCACCAGGCGGCGAAGGATCCGACCGTGCTGGCGATCAAGCAGACGCTGTATCGCAGCGGTGCGAATTCCGAAATTGTCGACGCGCTGGTGGATGCGGCGCGTTCGGGCAAGGAAGTGACCGTGGTCATCGAGCTGCGTGCGCGCTTCGACGAAGAGTCCAATCTCACTCTGGCTTCGCGTTTGCAACAGGCCGGCGCCATGGTGATCTACGGCGTGGTCGGCGTGAAGACGCATGCCAAGCTGATGCTGATCCAGCGTCGCGAAGGCGAGGAGCTGGTGCGTTATGCCCACCTGGGCACCGGCAACTATCACACCGGCAACGCGCGCCTCTACACCGATTACAGCCTGCTCACCTCCGACCAGGCGCTGTGCGAAGACGTGCACAAGCTTTTCAGCCAGCTCACCGGCATGGGCAAGCTGCTGCAGATGAAGAAGCTGCTGCATGCGCCGTTCACGCTGAAAAAGACGCTGCTGGAATTGATTGCACGCGAGACCGCGCATGCAGCGGCCGGCAAGCCGGCGCAGATCATCATCAAGGTCAATGCGGTCACCGATGCCAAGATGATCCGTGCGCTCTACAAGGCCAGCATCGCCGGCGTGAAGATCGACCTGATCGTGCGCGGCATGTGTTGCCTGCGTCCGGGTGTGCCGGGCATCTCGCACAATATCCGCGTGCGGTCCATCGTGGGCCGCTTCCTGGAGCACAGCCGCGTGTACTGGTTCCTCAATGGCGGCGACGAGAAGTTCTATCTGGCCAGCGCCGACCTGATGGAACGCAATCTGGACCGCCGCGTGGAAACCGGTTTCCCGGTGGAAGGCAAGAAGCTGCAGAGCCGCCTGAAAAAGGAGTTGGAGCTTTACCTCTCCGACAATTCCAGCACCTGGCTGCTGCACGCCGATGGCCGCTACTCGCGCAGCCGGCCGGGCACCAGCCAGACGGTGCGCAACGTGCAGACCCAGTTGCTGGAGAAGATCTGCGGCTCGGGTGCCAGCGCGGATATGTGAGTCGCGGAGATCCTTCGCTCACCATGTAGTCCTAGTCGCCAAGGCGGCGACTAAAACCGTGGGGTGTTTGCAGTAGTGCACCCACGCCACTGGCCGCACTTCGCTTACTTCGCCGCGGGCTGCGGATTCGTATGGTACGTCCGATATCAATCGGCCATTCCGGCCGGCAGTCGGAGCCTTCCATGCGCAAATTCGTCACCGCCATTGTCTTGACCGCCCTGGTCGGACACGCCTACGCCCAGAGTCAACCGCAGGTCGGCCACGACCAGAACGCGAATACAACCGCACGGGTTCCCTGCCTGACTGATGGGAGCGGCACCCATTGCGCGGGCGCCGCGGATGCCTCCGAAGCGGCGACGGGCAACCTCACGCCGCTCTATGTCGGCGCTGGCGTGATCGGTGCGGCGGTCATCGCCGGCGCCCTCAATGGCGGCGGCGACGGCCATCATGACCGGGCCAGCGGCAGCGGCGGCACGGGCGGAACCACCGGTACCACCGGGACGCACTGATCCCGACGAGCACAAGGCCCTTCGCGGTCGGTAACGGAGGATCCCCGCTACCGGCTTACCTCCCGAGGTGCGCCTGAGCCGTCTGCGCCGCCGCTGTTCTGGCAGCGGTGGCGCAGCACGTTTTGGCTCTCGGGATACGGGCAGCCGCTAGCGGTGGCGTTTCACCCAGGCGACGTAGCGATCCATGAAACCCTGCAGGAATTTCCGCGTGCCCTCGTTGGCGATCGAGCCATCCTCGGCAAAGAGACCGTCCTTGGCGTGGATGAACACCTCGGGCTGTGCGAGCGTGGGCACGTCCAGATAGGCCAGCACGTTGCGCAGATGTTGCTGCGCCATGGCGCCACCCTGGGCGCCCACGGAAACTCCGAGCACCGCCGCCGGCTTGCCCGCGAATGAATTGGTCCCCCACGGGCGCGAGGCGATGTCGATGGCGTTCTTGAGCACGCCGGGAATCGAGCGGTTGTATTCCGCGGTGACGAACAGCAGCGCATCGGCAGCGCCGATCTCCTGCTTGAGGCGCTTGCCTTCGGCCGGGTAGTCGTCATCGAAATCCTGGTTGTACAGCGGCAGGTTGTCGATGCGGATGTGCTCGAAGCTCAGCTCCGGCGGAGCCAGCTGCTCCACGGCGCGCGCCAGCTTCCGGTTGAAGGAATCCTTGCGCAGGCTGCCCACCAGAACGGCTACACGGATCTTGTCGTTGCTCATGCCTTAGCTCCCAATGAGATGAAATGGAAGTCGCCGAAAGGCATAGAGCATGGCATTGCAGGCAGTGAACCCCTCGTGATAAATCCCCTCACACGGCGGCTTTGGCCTTGTGTCATGATGGCCTTATAGCCTTCCATACCGCCCATCGAATGTTGGCGCTATGGGTTCCAACAAGGCACCGTCATCCATGGCGGCCTTGGCAACACGCACGGACGATGCCCTGCCCGCGCCACCGGTAACGCGGGTTTCTGCTCACAGGATTGACCGGATCGGCCATAGAGCTGCGCGCCATTCCCATCACGGGACGGTGCGAAGAAGGGGGACCGGTACATGGTTGGGCCACTCGCGACCATCGCGACGCGTCGCTACGGGCGGATGCTGGGCATCCTCGCCCTGCTGTTGCTCGCCTGCTCGGTGCATGCCGCCACGGCCCTGACGGGTGCCTCGCGCGAAGTCATGCCGGGCGACACCCCGCAGTCCGTGCTGGAGGCCTACCATCGGGGCGAGTTTGTCGGCTTCGATCCGAATCTGCTGCAGCGGTTCTCTCGCCGTGGCCTGGGTACCTGGATCGTCCTGCAGCCGCAGCCGCCGCTGGTGAGCGAGGAACGGGTGCTGTCCGTCTATCCCCCGCCGTTGGCGCCGGTGACACTGTTCACGGCCTCGGGCAGCTCGCTGACGATGTCGCTCGACGACTTTCTTGCCAGCGCGCACGGCAACGGGCGCCTGGCCTACCGCATCACCGCCGAGATGCCGGCCTCCGCGCCCATCCTGCTGAAGATCGAGCCGGGCACGATCAATCACGCCGTCGCCAGTTTTCACCTGCAGCCGTGGAACGAATACCTGCAGACCGATTCGCAATGGCTGGCCTTTGCCAGCGCCTGCTTCGCCGTGATGGTGGCGATGTCGCTGATGGCGCTTTGCCTGGCGCTGATGCTTCGCGACAGCACGTTCGCCTGGTACGCCGGTTACGTGCTCTGCTACGCGCTGATCCAGGGCGTGCAGACGGGCTATCTGTTCCATCCGCTGGAGCTGACCTGGCTGGGCGGCGCGGCGCCGATGATTGCATCGTCGGCGATGGCCTTGTCGCTCGCGTTTGCGGCCATGTTCGTCTCGCGCTTTTGCGAATTGCCGCGCTATGCGGCCATCCTGCAAACACCGACGGTGGCGCTGGCGGTGGGCATGCCGCTGGTGGTGTTGCTCGACAACAGCCAAGTCGCGGTGCTGCAGCAGACCGCCCAGGTGCTGGTGGCGCCCTTGCTGGTGATCGGCACGCTGTTGCTGCTCAGCGCTGCCGTGGTGGCCGCCGTGCAAGGCTCGCGCCCGGCCTGGTTTTTCCTGGTCGGCTGGACACCGCTGCTCGCACTCACGGCGCTATACAGCTCGCAGATGACCGGCGTACTGCCGGATGTCACCTGGCTGGGCGATGCCTGTCTTGCGGCCGGTGCGTTCGAAGCCATCGTGCTCTCGCTGGGCCTCGCCGATCGCGCACTGATGATGCGGCGCGACCGCCATATGGTGCAGGAGCTGGCCGACAACGACGCGCTCACCAATGTACTCAACCGCCGCGCGTGGACGGAGAGCGTACAAAAGGTGCTGGGCAATTGCGGGACGCAACCGATCGCCCTGCTTTTCCTCGACCTGGATCATTTCAAGATGCTCAACGATCGCCAGGGCCATGCGGCCGGCGACCGCGCGCTGGTCGCCGTGGCCGACGCCTTGCGCAGCGAGCTGCGCCCGCACGATCTGCTGGGCCGCTACGGCGGCGAAGAATTCGTGGCGATGTTGTTCGGCGTGGAGCAAAACCAGGCCATGCAAGTGGCCACGCGCCTGTGCCGCCGCGTCTATCGCCTGGAGATACCGGTGAACCAGAACGGCCTGGTGTTGAGCGTAAGCATCGGCATCGCCATGCGCACGCACGAGGACACCGTCGACACCTTGGTCGAGCGCTCGGATCTGGCCATGTATCGGGCCAAGCTGGCCGGCCGCAACCGGGCCCGCCTGGACGAGAAACTGGAAGGCGTGCGCCGCAGTTGGCCCCGCGCGGTAGAGAACGACCGCAGCGCCTGAGCGACACTCGGAAAATCGACAAGACAACGCCGCACCACGAGGTACGCTCGGCCCATCCCTGTCACGGAGCACGCCCATGAGCACCCCACACGTCAGCGGCAGCACCATCATTCCCTGTCTGCGCTATCGCGATGCCCACGCCGCCATCGAATGGCTGTGCAAGGCATTCGGCTTCACCAAGCAAGCCGTCTACGACGATGACCAAGGCGGCGTGGCGCACGCGCAGCTGACCTATGGCAACGGCATGCTGATGATCGGTTCGGTCAACGACAACGCGTTCGGTCGCCGCATGCTGCAGCCCGACCAGGTCGATGGGCGCGAAACGCAATGCCCCTGCGTGATCGTCAAGGATTGCAAGGCGCATTACGAACAGGCCAAGGCCGCCGGCGCCATCATCATCGACGAGTACGCCGAGAAGGAATACGGCGGCGCGGGTTATGGCTGCCGCGACCTGGAAGGCCATCTGTGGTGGTTCGGCAGCTACGACCCGTGGGCCGAGACGGCCGGATGATCCGCGCGTCGACTCAGCAGCGAGCGACTGGCAAATAGACGTCCGCACGCAAGGCGGCTTCCGGCACTTCCTCGGGATCGTCGAGAAAATGCCGGAACGGATGTTCATCGCGCAGAACATAGCCGCTATCGGGCAACCAATGGCCGATCAGGCGATCGGTCAACCCGCCCAGTGCATCGTAGGAGCCCACGTGGCGCCAGCGCGCCCACAGGCCGCCACCCAGTTGCAGCGGCTTGGTTTCCGAGTCGGCGGGCACCTCGTTCCCCTCGAAGGCCAGTGCACAATCGAAGGCGCCGTGGTCGGGCCGCGCGTCAGGGCCGCCATCGTGGGCAATGCCGTAGATGCCGGCCAGGCGCTCCAACAACGCACGCTCGGCGGCCCAGGCGAATAGACGTCCATAGGCCTGATCCAGTTCGCGATGCGCGCCCTCATAGCGCGTTGCCACGACGCGAAAAGGCTCGACCGAGACGACTTCGACCTCGAAGGCCTGCTCGGCCGCGTCTTGCATGACGGGACGACGAAGGCGCTGCATCGCTTCGTGCAGTCGTCCCTGCTGCCCGCGCAGTTCGCTCGGCGTGGCATCGAAGGCCTGCCGGAACGCACGTGCAAACGCCTGCGGCGTTTCGTAGCCCACCGCCAGCGCCGTCTCGGTGACGCGCTCGGCGGGCTCGGCCAACAGCTGCAAGGCACGCAGCCAGCGCAGGCGCGCAACGGTCTGGCCGATCGTCTCGCCAGCGAGCGCACGGTAGATCCGATGAAAATGGAACGGCGAAAGATGGGCGGCGGCCGCCAGTTGCGCCAGTTCCGGCAACGCTTCGCCCTGGGCCACCGCCGACTGAAGCAGGGCGACCACGCGATCGATGCGTTGCAGATAGTCCTGACGCGTATGGGTTTTCATGACTGGGCTTCCTCTGGGAGTGCGCCCAGTGTGGTCGGCGCCATCGGCGGCAGCGTTCCCATTCTTGCGCACTGGGCATCGTATAGGCAGGAAGTCATGGTGGGAGCCTGGGGGCCACTCGCTTACAGTCGTAGCGGGGCTCCACTCATTCACTTGCCGGAACGGCTATCGCTGGCCGTTCGCCTGGAGGATTCATGCATATCCGCCGTACCCTGCTCGCCGTTGCTCTCGCCGCCGTGGGCGTCTCCTTTGTCCATGCGCAAACGGCGCCGCTCACGCCGGATATCACGTCCAAGGCCTACGCCGCCGACGCCGCCGGCTACGACTACGTGAAGCGCGAGGTGATGATTCCGATGCGCGACGGCGTGAAGCTGCATACGGTGATCGTGATACCCAAGGCTGCCCACAATGCGCCTATCCTGCTCACGCGCACACCGTACGATGCGAGTGGCCGTGCCGAGCGATTCACCTCGCCGCATATGGACGCCACCCTGCCGCAGGGTGACGAAGTGTTCGTGCATGGCGGCTATATCCGCGTGTTCCAGGATGTGCGCGGCAAGTACGGTTCGGAAGGCGACTATGTGATGACGCGCCCGCTGCGGGGGCCGCTCAATTCCAGCGAAGTGGATCATTCCACCGACGCCTACGACACCATCGACTGGCTGGTGAAGAACCTGCCCGAATCGAATGGCCGCGTCGGCATGCTCGGCTCCTCCTATGAAGGCTTCACCGTGGTGATGGCGCTGATCCATCCGCATCCGGCGCTCAAGGTGGCGGCGCCGGAAAGCCCCATGGTCGACGGCTGGATGGGCGACGACTGGTTCCACTACGGCGCGTACCGCCAGACCAACTTCGACTACATCTACGGCCAGACCGCCAAGAAGGACGGCAAGAAAGGCGGCATCCCGCGCCTGGGCTACGACGACTACAGCAATTTCCTCAATGCCGGTTCCGCCGGCGATTACGCGCGGGCGAATGGCCTGGAGCAGCTGCCGTTCTGGCGCAAGCTCGAGGAACACCCTGCGTACGATGCCTTCTGGCAAGGCCAGGCGCTGGACAAAATCATGGCCGAGCAGCCGCTCGCCGTGCCCACCATGTGGCTGCAAGGCCTGTGGGACCAGGAAGACATGTGGGGCGCGATCCACAGCTACGCCGCCACCGAAGGCAAGGACAAGGGCAACGACAAGAACTACCTGGTGATGGGCCCGTGGCGGCACAGCCAGGTCAATTACGACGGCCGCTCGCTGGGCCCGCTGCAGTGGGATGGCGACACTGCCTTGCAGTTCCGCCGCGATGTGCTCAAGCCGTTCTTCGACCAGTACCTGGTGGCCGGCGCGCCCAAGGCGAACACGCCGCCGGTGCTGATCTACAACACCGGCGAAAACCATTGGGACCGCTACAAGTCGTGGCCGCTCAGCTGCGACAAGGGCTGCAGCAATAAACCGAAGTCCCTGTACCTGGGCAGCAATGGCTCGCTTTCGTTCAACGCGCCAGCGGCCGATGCGGCGAAGTACGACGAGTACACCTCCGACCCGGCCAAGCCCGTGCCCTATCAGCCGCGCCCGGTGCATTTCGCCGATCACGACGCGTGGACGCGCTGGCTGGTCAACGACCAGCGCTTCGTGGATGGACGTCCGGACGTGCTGACCTATGTGAGCGAACCGCTCACTGCGCCCCTGCATATCGGCGGCGCGCCGCAGGTGAACCTGTATGCCTCCACCAGCGGCACCGACAGCGACTGGGTGGTGAAGTTGATCGACGTGTATCCGGATACGGTGCCGTCCAACCCGGAGATGGGTGGCTACGAATTGGCCGTCTCGCTGGATATCTTCCGCGGCCGCTACCGCACCAGCTTCGAACATCCGCAGGCGCTCACGCCGGATCAGCCGCTGCTGTACACATTCGGCCTGCCCACCACCAACCATGTGTTCCAGCCCGGCCACCGCATCATGGTGCAGGTGCAGTCGAGCCTGTTCCCGTTGTACGACCGCAATCCGCAGACCTTCGTGCCGAATATCTTCGACGCGAAGCCGGCGGACTATCGCAAGGCGACGCAGCGCGTGTGGCATGCGCCGGGTACGGCCAGTGCCATCAGTCTGCCGGTGGTGCCAAACGGCTGAGCGACCGTTCCCCCGCGATCCCAAAGGCCGGCTTATGCCGGCCTTTCTCGTTCTAAATACCCATTCGCACCAGTTACTTGCAAATTAATTAAAGCTATGATTAATTATTAGGCATGACCACGAAGCCCCGCCCCCCCCAGCCAGCCGGCCGCCGCACCCCGGGCCGCCCCACCACGGACAGCCCCGATTTGCGCGCCAGGCTGATTGAAGCGGCCCTCGCCTGCTTCGTACGGGATGGCATCGCCGCGACCTCGCTGCGCAGCATCGCCAAGGAAGCGGGCGTCACGCCCGCCATGCTCAATTACTACTTCGGCAGCAAACCGTCCCTGCAGAACGCCGTGTTCGAGGAACGCCTGCTGCCGGCCGTGTCGAGCCTGGGCCAACTGGTGATCACGGCAGGCGATGACGTGCACGCCATGGCCAGGCAATTCGTGCAGGGCGTGCTGGGACTGGTCGACACCTTTCCGTGGTTTCCCGCGCTATGGGTGCGCGAGGTCCTGTGCGAAGGCGGCGCCCTGCGGGAACTGCTGCTTTCGCGCATCGGGCCCACGCTGCCGCAGATGCTGGCCCAACGTTTTGCCCAGGCGCAGCAACGCGGTCAGATCCACGCCTCGCTCGATCCGCGCCTGATGGTCGTATCGCTGATCGGCCTGACGCTGTTCCCGGCAGCCAGCGCGCCGATCTGGCGGCAGATGTTCCAGGCCGACCTAGGCACGGACGTGCTGGTCCGCCACGCGGTTGCGCTGCTCGAACATGGCATGGGAGTCGACCCATGAAGATCCGCCGTCGCTTGATCGCCACACTGGCCGCATCACTGCTGCTGGCCGGCTGCGAAGGCTCGCCACCGCAGACGCTGGGCACCGTGGAATTCGACCGCATCACGCTGCCCGCCCCGGCGGCCGAACACATCGTGAAAATCGACGTGCGCGAGGGCCAGTACGTGCCCGCCGGCACGCGCATCATGCAGCTAGAAACCACCCGTACGCAGGCTGCACTCAACACTGCTCGGGCCGACCTGCAACAACAGCAGCAGGCTTTGCTGGAGCTGCAGCGTGGTCCTCGCGAAGAGTTGATTCGCCAGGCGCGCGCCAATCTGGCCGGCGCGCAGGCGCAGTCCCGCGATGCCAATGCGTACTACCAGCGGCTGTCCGCCCTGGGCAAACAGCAATTCATCTCCGCGGCGGATCTTGACCGCGCGAAGGCGTCGGCAGGCAATGCCGACGCGGCCGTGGCGGCCGATCGTGCGGCGCTCGATCAGTTGCTCAACGGATCGCGCGTGGAAGATGTCGCCCAGGCGCGCGCTGCGGTGGCTGCGGCAACCGCCACTGCCGCCTCGCGCGCGGTGGACCTGGACAAGCTCGACCTGACG
>Ga0209672_101161_pt1 | contig 10794 bp, 7 predicted proteins | sample AraplaCol_mMS_r2_FD_184273 | JGI IMG/M metagenome (GOLD analysis project Ga0209672, IMG submission 184273) | Arabidopsis root microbial communities from North Carolina, USA - plate scrape CL_Col_mMS_r2 (SPAdes) (version 2) | ecosystem: Host-associated > Plants > Roots > Endosphere | place: USA...
GTCGCCGCTCGTCGCGGACTTCATGCGCGCGAATCCCGATGTGCGCGTCGATATCGAGCTGAGCGACCGCACCGTCGACGTCATCGGCGACGGCTTCGATATGGCGCTGCGCATCGGCACGTTGTCGGATTCGACATTGATTGCGCAGCAGCTTGCGGAAATACGGATGATCGCCTGTTGTTCTCCGCACTATCGCCGGGCCGATGGTTTGCCTGGCACCCCCGAGGAGCTCGCTCGTCACGCGTGCCTGCTTTATGGGCAGGAAGGGCTGACGGGTTGGACGCTGACCGTCGATGGCGAAAAGCGCGCATTCGAAGTCAGCGGCCCGTTACGCGCCGACAATGGCGAAGTCATTCGCGATGCGGCGATCGCGGGTCTCGGCATTGCCCTGTTGCCGGAATTCATCGTTTCCGCGGCGATTGCCAGCGGAGCGCTCGTGGAAGTACTTTCCGAATTTGCCGCGCCATCGCTCGCACTTTATGCAATCTATCCGCAGCACCGCGAGCGCTCGATTACCGTGCGCTCGTTCACGCAGTTCCTGCGCCAGCGTTTTGCTCGCGGGTTGGGCCAGCAATAAACGTGCGGCACGGGCGACGCGGAGAACCGGCGGCCGCGCGCAGGAGGTGCTCATGCGATAATGCCGGCATCTCTTTCAGTCGGACTGCGCAGCCGAGCCGATCGCAGCTCTTTTCGGCGTCGCCTCGCTCGCTCATCCGGCATCGCATCTCCCGTGAAAAACTTCGTTGTCCCAATCGATGCGCTCGCTTCATTCGACGAGATCGTCGACGTTCGAACGCCGCTCGAATTTGCCGAAGACCATATTCCGGGTGCGGTAAACGCGCCCGTGTTGAGCAATGAAGAGCGCGTCATCATCGGGACGCTTTATAAACAATCTCCGTTCGAGGCGACGCGGCTCGGTGCGGCCATGGTCGCGCGCAATATCGCTCACCATCTGGAGACGTCGTTTGCCGATCGCCCGCGCAACTGGCGTCCGCTCATCTATTGCTGGCGCGGCGGCAAACGCTCGGGTTCGATGACGACCTGGTTCAACCTCATTGGCTGGCAGGCGCGGCAACTCGACGGCGGATACAAGGCTTACCGCCAACGTGTGCTCGACGACCTCGAACAATGGCCGGCGCGCTTTCGCTATGTTGCATTGACGGGTCACACCGGCACGGGCAAGACGCGGTTGCTGCATGCGCTGGCTGAAGCGGGAGGCCAGGTGCTCGATCTCGAAGGCCTCGCCAGACATCGCGGCTCTTTGCTCGGCGCGCTGCCGGGCGAGCCGCAGCCGAGCCAAAAGGCGTTCGACACGGCGCTCGCGGCGGCATTCTCGAGGTTGAGTCCGGCACGGCCCGTCTTTATCGAGGCGGAAAGCCGCCGCATCGGTCAGATCACGTTGCCGAGTTCGCTGCTCGATGCGTTTCATGCCGGACGTTGTGTTCGGGTGTGCACGCCGTTGCCGATGCGGGTGAAATTCCTGCTCGAAGATTACGGGCATCTCTTCGATACACCTCAATACTTCCAGGATCAACTCGCGCGTCTGGTCGGCCTACACAGCCGGCAAACGGTCGAGCATTGGCACGCGCTCGTCGAGGCGAACGAACGCGAACGGCTTTTCACCGAACTGGTCGAGACGCATTACGATCCGGCCTATGCACGCAGCTCTCTACGTTCGTTCGGCAACATCGATCATGCGCTCGCGTTTTCATTCGATCCGTGCTCGCCCGAGCGGGTGGAACAAGCGCGCGAGCTGATTGCGCGTATCGACGCCGAGCCGTCGCCTGCGGACACAACCGTGTCTACCCCCGCACGTCGGGCGGAGCGCACCGGCGACGCCCGCAACCCGCGCTGCGCGCCGGCCAATCTGGCCGATAGTTGATAAAGACATCCGCGGGTGAATCGGTTAAAATCGCGCCCTTACGCTTCGGGGCGTTCGCACGGCGTGCACACGGCACGCGTCACAAGTGCGGCGCCGCGATGTGCCGGATATCGGAGTGCGCAGCACGCGCGCGTCCGGCTGCGAGGATGGCGAAATTGGTAGACGCACCAGGTTTAGGTCCTGACGCCCGCAAGGGTGTAGGGGTTCGAGTCCCCTTCCTCGCACCACTTCTTTCTCGTTCATCACCGGGCCTTTTGCCGCCAGCACCGGGCCCCGGCTCGATTGACGCAGGCGGGACATGAACACGATCCACGACACCACGAACGGCGACGAGCGTCCTGTGCGGACGGCCATCGTCGGCGCCGGCGCGATTGGCGGAGCGCTTGCGATCGCATTGGCCGAAGCGGGGCATACGGTCAGTGTGCTGGCCCGCGGTGCAACGCTTGCCGCTATTCGCGAACATGGCATCCGCGTGATCGAGCCCGCCGGCGCGAACGAGCCGGCGCGTGCCGCGACTGTCCATGCGAGCGACGAGCCGCGCGAACTCGGCGAGCAGGACTTCGTCGTGATTGCATTGAAGGCGCAGGCATTGCCCGCGGTGGCAGCATCGCTTGCGCCGCTCGTCGGAACGCACACGGCAGTCGTCAGTGCGACGAACGGGCTGCCGTGGTGGTTTCTCGACGGCATGGATACGCCGCTTGCCGACACCCGCATCGAAGCTGTCGATCCGGACGGCGCTATCGGTCGGATCCTGCCCGCCGTACGCTCGATCGGTTGCGTCGTCCATCTGTCGGCTTCAACCGAGAGCCCCGGTGTGGTCCGACGCGGCAAGGGAAACCGGCTCATCGTCGGCGCGGCTCACGCCGCGCTTCACCCTACGGCGGATGTGTTCGCGCAAGCATTGCGCGAAGGCGGATTCGATGTCGAATGCACCCAGGCAATCCGCGGCGACATCTGGGCCAAGCTCTGGGGCAACATGAACATGAACCCGCTCAGTGCGTTGACGGGCTCGACGGCCGACCGTCTGCTCGACGATCCCTTCACGCACGCACTGATCGTGCGGATGATGGAAGAAGCCGCGGCAATCGGCGGCGAACTGGGGTTGTCGACCGGTATGACGATCGACGCGCGCTTGGCCGTCACGCGCGAGCTCGGTGCCTTCAAGACTTCGATGCTGCAGGATATGGAGGCGGGTAGGCCGCTCGAGATTGGCCCGATTCTCGGTGTGTTTCCCGAGCTGGGCCGCAAGCTTGGGGTGCCGACACCGTTTTGCGACGCGATACTCGGATTGCTGCGCCAGCGGGCCGCAGCCCACGCGGGTTAGCGTACCTGGCCGGCGTTGCGAACGCCGTCGCCGTCCGCTGCCGGCACGTCGCATGCGTCTTCGCGCTCCACGAGCGCTCGGCTAGCCGCGCTCGGCGAATGCATTCGCGATCACCTTGTCGAGCATGCGCCCGAGGCTCGCTTGTTCGGCATCGTCGAGGCACGCGAAGAGGTCCGCGTTCCATTTGCGCGCAATCGGCATGACCTTGCGATAGAGCGCCCGGCCTTCCGCCGTCAGCGAAACGAGCACGACGCGGCCGTCTTCGCTGCTGGCCTCGCGCCGCACGAGCGAGCGCTGGATCAGCGCTTCCGCTGCGCGGCTTGCCTGGCTCTTGTCGAGGTTGGCGCGCCGTGCGAGATCCATGATCGAAAACGGCCCGAAGGAGCCGACGGCCGCAATCACGCGCGCCTCGGGCAGCGTGATATCGAGCTTCGCGTGATAGCGCTCGCTGATGCCGCGGTCGGACAGTTTGTTGAGCACGTGCATGCGGTAGGTCAGAAACTGCTCGAGCCCGAGTTTGTCGGCGGCCTTCATGGCGGTCCTTTTGGTTATTGGCAGTGTAAGGCGAAGCCCGCGCGCGGACGGCGCCGTTCGGCACGGCGCGTGGGGCTCATGCGCCGTATTTTAGGCGCGTCAGCTGCTCCGCTTCGTTGGCGAGCAGCATTGCGGCATCGCGAATGGCCACTTCGAGCGTAATGGGGCCCGGTGCCGGCGAGAAGCAGCCGTCGAAATGGGCCGACAATTGCGCGAGTGCCGCGGGATCGACGGCACCGGACAGCAGCGAGGCTGGCACCCCCGCGGCGCGCGCGTGCTGGCACGCAATGAACGGCGCCTTGCCGCGCAGCGTTTGCGTATCCGAACGACCTTCGCCCGTGAGGAGCCAGTTCGCACCGTTCAGCGCGGCATCGAGGCCCTGCTGCACGGCCACGACTTCGGCGCCCGGCTGAAATTGAGCCCCCAACATATGCAGCGCGAACCCGAGGCCACCTGCCGCGCCGGCGCCGGCCAACTCGCGTGCGCTGCGGCCGAGGGCGTCTTCGAGCATCGTCGAAAAGCGCGCCAACACGGCATCGAGCGTTGCGACCTGGGCCGGCGTGACGCCCTTTTGCGGCCCGAAGACGGCCGTGGCGCCGTGCTCTCCGGTCAGTGGATTGTCCACATCGGACATGGCGACGAACGACGCTTCACGCAGCCGGGCGTCGAGCCCGGAAGCGTCGATGCGCGCGACGCGCGCCATCGATTCGGGCGTGGGTTCGAGCTCGCGTCCTTGCGCATCGAAGAGCGCCAGTCCAAGCCCGACGAGCAACCCCGCGCCCGCGTCGTTGGTGCTGCTGCCTCCGAGCGCAACGAAGAAGCGGCGCACACCCGCGTCGAGCAGCGAGCGGATGGCTTCGCCCATGCCCCGCGTGCTGCGCGCCTCGACAGGCGTGCGCATGGCGAGCGCGTCGGTGATGCCGACGATCTCGGCGGTTTCGATGACCGCGCTGCCGTCGGGCAGCAGCCCGAGCGCAGCCTCGCGCATGGCACCGGCCGCGCCGCGCACTTGCACGATGCGGCGCTCGCCGCCGTGCGCGAGCATCGCGTCGAGCGTGCCTTCGCCGCCGTCGGCCATCGGGGCGAGACGCACGACGGCGTCGGGGCGCGCGCGCTTGATTCCGGCTGCGATGGCGGCGGCCACGGCCTGCGCGCTCAACGATCCTTTGAACGAATCGGGCGCGATCACGACGACCGGGGCGGGCGAGAGGTTGGGCATGACGTCTCCTGTAGGTTTTTTTGAGGCACCGGGGGCCGACCCGCCGGCGTCGGTCGACAGCATATCAGCGCGCCGGCGCACACGGATAGCCGGCATCGGACGCGGCGTATTCGAGCGGCGCGCGCGAGCCGGGCGCGATATCGATTGAAATATGCCTTGAAAAACGCGCGATTCGGGGCTTGCCGAACCAATAATTTGCTAGAATGCTCGATTCTTCCGATCCAACCCGTGCTGCCGCCTCCATGCGGACATGGCGAGCACGGAGCAGGGCGACGCGCGCGTCGGGCACGAAAAGGGCAATGCGGCGCCTTTTTGCGAGACGCGCCGCCCCTGGCACGGAGAAGGTAACCCGATTCGCTAGATCAATTTAGGACGATTGAAGCCATGGCTAACGTTGTTGAAAACCTCGGCAAGCTCGAACGCCGCGTGACCATTTCCCTGCCGAAGGACGCAGTCCAAAAGGAGATCGAGTCGCGTATCCGTCAGATTGCGAAGAACGTGCGCATGCCGGGCTTCCGCCCGGGCAAGGTGCCGCTCAAGATGGTGACGCAGCAGTATGCGGGGCAGGTCGAGGCCGAAGTGTTGAGCGACAAGGTCGGCAAGCAGTTCTTCGATATCAGCCGCGCCGAGAACCTGCGCGTCGCCGGCCAGCCGAGCTTCAGCCCGAAGGAAGGCACGGGCGAGGACGCTTACGCGTTCGATGCGACGTTCGAGGTCTACCCGGAAGTGAAGCTCGGCGAGCTGTCGAGCGCAACGGTCGAGCGTTCGGTCACGACGATCGGAGACGCGGAGGTCGATCGCACGCTCGATATTCTGCGCAAGCAGCGCGTGCACTACCATGCGCGCGGTGAGGCCGGCGAACACGGCGACGGGGGTGGCGAGCAAGCCGCCGAAAGCGGCGACCGCGTGACGGTCGATTTCGTCGGCAAGCTCGATGGCGAGCCGTTCCAGGGCGGCAGTGCCGAAGATTTTTCGTTCGTCCTCGGCGAGGGCCGCATGCTGCCCGAGTTCGAGCAGGCCGCAACGGGCCTGAAAGTGGGCGAAACGCGCGAATTCGACCTCAAGTTCCCGGATGACTATCACGGCAAGGAAGTCGCCGGCAAAACCGCGCAGTTCACGATCACGATGAAAAAGGTCGAATGGCCGCACCTGCCGGAAGTGGACGCCGAGTTCGCCAAGTCGCTCGGTATTGCCGACGGCGATCTGACGAAAATGCGCGCCGAAATCAAGGAAAACCTCGAGCGCGAGGCAAAGCGTCGCACGCAGTCCATCGTCAAAAATCAGGTGATGGATGCGCTGCTCGCCATTTCCGAGCTCGAAGTGCCCAAGGCGCTGATCGAGCAGGATCAAGAGCGCCTCGTCGAGATGGCGCGTCAGGACCTGACGCAGCGTGGCGTGCCTAACGCGGCGAACGCCCCCATCCCCGCGGAAATGTTCAAGGAGCAGGCCGAGCGCCGGGTCAAGCTGGGTCTCGTGTTGGCGGAACTCGTGAAGGCCAACGGCCTCGAGGCGAAGCCCGAGCAGATCCGTGCCGAGGTCGAGGAATTCGCCAAGAGCTACGAAGACCCGAAAGAAGTCATCCGCTGGTATTATTCGAACCAGCAGCGTCTGGCCGAAATGGAAGCGTACGTCGTCGAAAGCAACGTCGTGGAATTCGTGCTCGGCAAGGCGCAGGTGACAGACAAGGAAGTCAGCTTCGAAGCACTGGCAAGCGCCTCGGCGCAAGCGTAAGGTCTCGCCGCGAACGGCGTGCGGGCTGTCGGAGCGACGGCCGCACGCCGTTTTTGCTGACGGGTGCGCGTTCCCGGTGCCGTTGCCATCCAAGACCCATTCCGAAAAGGAACCATTGCATGACCTTTCGCGCTGAATTGCTGGACACCTTGGCTTCGCACGCGCCGCGGGATCTCGAGGCGCAGGCGCTTGGCCTCGTTCCGATCGTCGTGGAAACGAGCGGCCGGGGCGAGCGCTCGTATGATATCTACTCGCGGCTCCTGAAGGAGCGTGTCGTGTTCATGGTCGGCGAAGTCAACGACCAGACGGCGAATCTGGTTGTCGCACAGCTGCTGTTCCTTGAAAGCGAGAATCCGGACAAGGACATCAGCCTCTATATCAACAGCCCGGGCGGGTCGGTTTCGGCTGGGATGGCGATTTACGACACGATGCAGTTCATCAAGCCCGATGTGTCGACACTGTGCATGGGCCTGGCAGCCAGCATGGGTGCGTTCCTTCTGGCTTCGGGGGCCAAAGGCAAGCGCTTCGCGCTGCCGAACGCCCGGGTCATGATCCACCAGCCGCTCGGCGGCGCGCGCGGCCAGGCTTCGGACATCGAAATCCAGGCACGCGAAATCCTCTACCTGAAAGATCGGTTGAATCACCTGCTCGCGCACCATACGGGACAGCCCGTCGAGCGCATCGCGCGCGATACCGACCGTGACAATTTCATGTCGGGGGAGGACGCCCAGGCTTACGGCCTCGTCGATCAAGTTCTGCAAAAGCGCCCGTAATCGTGACGGACCATCTCGCGGCAGCCGGTGTTCTTTCGCACGTAGGTGCGGATGCCGGCTCAAGCGATGCTGGAAATGGTCGATAATAAAGTTCAGGGCGCCGACGGCGGAAACGCCACCACACGTTTCGCCTCCAGCATCCGACCCTAAAGTCGAAAGCCGGCGAACGGCGTACCTAGTTTTTCGAGTGTCCGGAGGCTCGTATATCCATGGCGGACAAAAAAGGTTCGAACAGCGAAAAGCTGTTGTATTGCTCGTTTTGCGGCAAGAGCCAGCATGAGGTGAAAAAGCTGATTGCGGGCCCGTCGGTATTCATCTGTGATGAATGTATCGACCTGTGTAACGAGATCATTCGCGACGAAGCCGCGGGCGCAGGCACGGACGCTGGCTTGTCCAAATCCGATCTGCCGAGTCCGCAAGAAATTCGCGACATCCTCGACCAATACGTCATTGGTCAGGAACGGGCGAAAAAGATCCTGGCCGTGGCGGTGTACAACCACTACAAGCGGCTCAAGCATCTCGACAAGAAAGACGACATCGAGCTGTCCAAGAGCAATATCCTGCTGATCGGACCGACCGGTTCTGGCAAGACGTTGCTCGCGCAGACGCTCGCGCGGCTCTTGAACGTGCCGTTCGTGATCGCGGACGCCACCACGCTGACCGAAGCAGGCTACGTCGGCGAGGATGTCGAGAACATCATTCAAAAGTTGCTGCAAAACTGCAACTACGAAGTCGAGAAGGCGCAGCGCGGCATCGTTTATATCGATGAAATCGATAAGATCAGCCGCAAGTCCGACAACCCGTCAATTACCCGCGACGTGTCGGGCGAGGGTGTGCAGCAGGCGCTGCTCAAACTCGTCGAGGGCACGATGGCATCGGTGCCGCCCCAGGGTGGCCGCAAGCACCCGAATCAGGACTTCATCCAGGTCGACACGACCAATATCCTGTTCGTCTGCGGCGGCGCTTTCGACGGTCTCGAGAAAGTGATCACGGACCGGACCGAAAAGACCGGTATCGGTTTCGGCGCGACGGTCAAGAGCAAGCAGGAGCGCGATGCCGGCGAGGTACTGCGCGAGGTCGAGCCTGAGGATTTGATCAAGTTCGGCCTGATTCCTGAGCTGATCGGCCGTCTTCCCGTCGTGGCGACGCTCGGCAAGCTCGATGAGGCCGCGCTGATGAAGATTCTCGTCGAACCGAAGAACGCGCTCGTCAAGCAGTACAACAAGCTTTTCGCGATGGAACGCGTCGAGCTCGAGATCCGTCCCGCTGCGTTGCAGGCTGTCGCGCGCAAGGCGATCCGCCGCAAGACCGGCGCGCGGGGTTTGCGCTCCATTTTGGAACAGGCGTTGCTCGACGTCATGTACGAATTGCCGGCAATGAAAGGGGTCAGCAAGGTGATCATCGACGACAACGTTATCGAAGGCGACGGAAAGCCGCTGCTGATTTACGAAGAAGCCCCGAAGGTCGCGGGTTCGAACTGAGTAATGGACCGGCTGGCCCTAGGGTTTTCTTTGACATAGCCGTTCATGGCGACGTGAACGGCTTTTTTCGTTTATCTTGTGGGTTAGCACTGACGACTTCGACACTTCCACTGAACTTTTTCCCACGCGCGCAGGCTTGCAATCGATGTAGCGGGCCTCAACTACCGAATGTTCTGAATCCACTAATGGGGAAATGAAATGTCAGGAACCCAACTCCTCCCTTCGGAGCGCACGACGCTCCCACTGCTGCCTTTGCGAGATGTGGTTGTTTTCCCACATATGGTCATCCCCCTTTTCGTGGGGCGCCCCAAATCGATCAAGGCGCTCGAAGTAGCGATGGAGGGTGGCAAGCACATTATGCTTGTCGCACAAAAAACGGCGGCCAAGGATGAGCCGACGGAAAAGGATATGTACGAAGTGGGATGTATCGCGAACATCCTGCAGATGCTGAAGCTGCCCGACGGCACGGTGAAAGTGCTCGTCGAAGGCTTGCAGCGCGCCAAGACGCTTTCGATCGAAGAGCAGGAGACGCAGTTTTCGTGCGAAGTCATGCCGCTCGAGCCCGATCATGCGGATAGCGCTGAAACCGAGGCGCTGCGCCGCGCGATCGTGTCGCAGTTCGATCAATATGTGAAGCTCAACAAAAAGATCCCGCCCGAGATCCTCACGTCACTGGCGGGTATCGATGAAGCTGGTCGTCTGGCCGATACGATCGCCGCGCACCTGCCGCTCAAGCTCGATCAGAAACAGCACATTCTCGAGATGTTCCCGGTCGTGGAACGGCTCGAGCACCTGCTCGCGCAGCTCGAGGCCGAGATCGACATTCTTCAGGTCGAGAAACGTATCCGTGGGCGCGTGAAGCGCCAGATGGAAAAGAGCCAGCGCGAGTATTACCTGAACGAGCAGGTCAAGGCGATTCAGAAAGAGCTCGGAGAAGGCGAAGAGGGTGCCGATCTGGAGGAGCTCGAAAAGCGCATCGAAGCCGCGCGTATGCCGAAGGAAGCCAAGAAGAAGGCTGACTCCGAGCTCAAGAAGCTCAAGCTGATGTCGCCGATGTCGGCTGAGGCTACGGTCGTGCGCAACTATATCGATACGTTGATCGGGTTGCCGTGGCGCAAGAAGAGCAAGGTCAACAACGACCTCTCGAATGCCGAGCGCGTGCTCGATGAAGACCACTTCGGTCTTGAAAAGGTGAAGGAACGGATTCTCGAGTACCTCGCCGTGCAGCAGCGTGTCGACAAGGTGAAAGCGCCGATTCTGTGCCTCGTCGGGCCGCCGGGGGTGGGTAAGACTTCGCTCGGTCAGTCGATCGCGCGTGCCACGAATCGCAAGTTCGTGCGCATGGCGTTGGGCGGCGTGCGTGATGAAGCGGAAATCCGCGGCCATCGCCGGACCTATATCGGCTCGATGCCGGGCAAGATTCTGCAAAGCTTGACGAAGGTCGGCGTGCGCAATCCTCTTTTCCTGCTCGACGAAGTCGACAAGATGGGAATGGATTTCCGCGGCGATCCGTCGTCGGCGTTGCTGGAAGTGCTCGATCCCGAGCAAAACCACACCTTCGCCGATCACTACGTCGAAGTCGATTTCGATCTGTCGGACGTGATGTTCGTCGCGACGTCGAACTCGCTCAACATTCCGCCTCCGTTGCTCGACCGGATGGAAGTGATTCGCCTGGCGGGTTACACCGAGGACGAAAAAGTCAGCATCGCGCAGCGTTATCTGCTGCCGAAGCAAAAGAAGAACAATGGCTTGAACGAAGGCGAGATCGAAGTTGCGGAGCAGGCGATTCGCGACATCATTCGGTACTACACGCGCGAGGCGGGCGTACGTTCGCTCGAGCGCGAAGTGTC
>Ga0209672_101163_pt1 | contig 10774 bp, 12 predicted proteins | sample AraplaCol_mMS_r2_FD_184273 | JGI IMG/M metagenome (GOLD analysis project Ga0209672, IMG submission 184273) | Arabidopsis root microbial communities from North Carolina, USA - plate scrape CL_Col_mMS_r2 (SPAdes) (version 2) | ecosystem: Host-associated > Plants > Roots > Endosphere | place: USA...
GAATGACAGGAACGCTCGCGAAGCGATTGGCTGGGGTGGCCGCGGCGCGAACCGCGGCGGATATGGTTAGGAGCAAGAACGCCTGATGCAGAGCGTGCCCGGCGGCAGGTCCGCCCACAAACATGATAGGCACTTTGCGAACCCTTCAGTGGGACGGGCGAACTACCCCTCGAAAAAGCTGGCGACGGTACGGTCGCCAGCCCGACTCAAGCGATTGCCGGCAGGCGCGCGCGCGATGCGCCGCGTTGCCGACTTGATTGGGCGTGCTGTGCCGTCGGGCACGGCACGCCTTGCCGTATTCATTAGCGTAAGCGCGCTGCATTCGCGTACGCCGATGAATAGCCCGCTTCGCAGCGCGCGCCCTGACCGGCGCGCAGCGGGAAGCGGGTTTTGATGAGGTGTAGTTCAAATTGACTCTCGAAACCTGAAGGAGAAAACAATGGCAACTGCCAAGAAGAAACCCGCTGCAAAGAAAGCTGCTCCGGCGAAGAAGGCCGCTGCAAAGAAGGCGGCTCCGGCCAAGAAGGTAGCGGCGAAGAAAGTCGCAGCGAAGAAGACCGTAGCGAAGAAGGCCGCTCCGGCGCGTAAGGCCGCTGCGAAGAAGGCAGCTCCGGCGAAGAAGGTTGCAGCGAAGAAGGTTGCGACCAAGAAGACCGCGGCCAAGAAGGCAGCTCCGGCGAAGAAGGCAGCAGCGAAGAAGGCTGCACCGGCGAAGAAGGCCGCTGCGAAGAAGACCGCAGCGAAGAAAGCAGCCCCTGCGAAGAAGGCTGCTGCCAAGAAGACCGCCGCGAAGAAGGCCGCGCCTGCGAAGAAGGCTGCTGCCAAGAAGGCCGCCGCCAAGAAGGCTGCCCCTGCCAAGAAGGCTGCGCCTGCGAAGAAGGCTGCCGGCAAGAAGGCTGCCGCGAAGAAGGCTGCGCCTGCCGCGCCTGCTGCCACGGCGCCTGCTCCCGCTGCGCCGGCTGGTACGTCGTCGACGCCTGTGAAGACGGCACTGAACCCGGCGGCGGCGTGGCCGTTCCCGACGGGCTCGCGTCCGTAAGTGTCGTTGCAGCTAAGCGCGGCCGCGGTGTAATTGCCGCGGCCATGCAGTTAAAAACCCGTCACCAGGACACCGGTGACGGGTTTTTTCTTCCGGGCGCACAAAGCGTATCGGATCGATCGTTATGCGCAACGTCGCGCTGCGCCGCCGAGGACGCGGTTCAATGCGTGACGCGCGTCACGCCGCCGCTCGAGAGCAGGCGCACGCGATCTCCCGCGCGGAAGATCTCGCCGCTCGCGGTTTGCGTAATCGCGCGCAAATCGCCGTTGTCGAGTCGAACGGTGATCTCGACGCCGTTATGCTTGGCGACACCATTCTCCACTGCGTTGCCCGCCACCGCACCGATGAGGCCACCTGCGATGGCTGTGAGAATCGAACCTTTACCGCCGCCGATTGCACTGCCTGCGACCGCGCCCGCAGCGCCGCCGCCCAGTGCGCCGATTCCGCTCGGCTGACCGTTGTTCGAGCTGATCACTACGCCACGCACGCTTTCGACGGTGCCCATGCGTACGGTCTGCTCACGTTGCGCCTGGCCGGCGGTGTAGACATCCGCCGAACTGCTGTTATAGGCGCACCCCGAAATCGCCAGTACGCTGGCGAGCACCGTGGCCAATGCCACACGAGCCGATGTTTTCATTTTGTCCTGCTCCTCGAAGTATTACGGCAGGCGGTAACCGAACGCCTGCTCGAACCGCTCACTGATTTCGTCGCGCGATGGCGCGTAGGTTTGCGGGCCCGAATGTTCGATCTTGAGCGAGCCCATGAGACTTGCCAAGCGGCCCGTCGTGGCCCAATCGAAGCCATTTTCGATGCCGTACAGCAAGCCGCCGCGAAACGCGTCCCCGCAGCCTGTCGGATCGACGACGCGTGCCGCCGCGACGACCGGAATCGTTTCGCAGGTTCCCGAGTGATGGATGTGCGCGCCGTTTTCACCGTAGGTCACGATGAGCGCATCGACGCGGCTGGCAATGTCGTCGAGCGACCAGCCCGTCTTGTTGCAGACGAGTTTCGCTTCGTAGTCATTGACCGCCACGTACGTGGCAAGTTCAATGGCGCGGCGCAGCGCGTCGCCCGTGAAGAGCGGCAGGCCCTGACCCGGATCGAAGACGAAGGGGATACCGGCGGCGGCGAGCTTTTCCGAGTGCTGGACCATCCCCTCGAAGCCGTCCGGGGCGACGATCGCGAGCTTTACGCCGGGCGCTTCGTCGGCACGATTCAGGTGCGATTGCATCATCGCGCCCGGATGAAAAGCGGTGATCTGGTTGTTGTCCAGATCGGTCGTGATCATGGCTTGTGCCGAGTAGGTTTCGGGCACGATACGGACATGATCGGTTGCAAGGCCCAGGCTTGCGAAGCGATCGAGGTACGGCTGCGCATCGATTGCGCCGAGCGTCGCCATGATACGGGCGTCGCCGCCGAGAAGCTTCAGCGCATAGGCGATATTGCCGGCGCAGCCGCCGAACTCGCGCCGCATCGTCGGCACGAGAAAGCTGACGTTCAGGATATGCACTTGCTCGGGGAGGATGTGCTCGCGAAAGCGCCCCTGGAAAGTCATGATGTTGTCGTAGGCAAGCGAGCCGCAGATCAGCGTAGCCAAGGCGGAAGTTCCTCGTCGGTCGAAAGTTGGTCTATCGGCAGCGCTATAAGAAAGCGCCGCGCTTTTGCAGCGCGGCGCTTCGTCGATGCCTGGGAATGGTTACTTCAAAGCATTGAGCGCAGCGTCGTAGTTCGGCTCGTTCTTGATTTCCTCGACGAGCTGGGCGTGGACGACTTTGTCGCTCTCGTCGATGACGACGACCGCGCGTGCCGTCAGTCCGGTAAGCGGGCCGCTCGTGACATCGACACCGTAGGCCTGCGCGAACGCGTGCGAGCGGAACGTCGATGCAGTGATGACGTTTTCGATGCCTTCGGTCGTGCAAAAGCGCGTAGCCGCGAACGGCAGATCGCCCGACACGACGATGACCGCCGTGTTCGAGAGCTTCGCCGCGGCTTCGTTGAACTTGCGCGTGGAGGTGGCGCAAGTCGGCGTATCGAGGCTCGGGACGATATTGAGCACTTTGCGCTTGCCGGCGAAATCGGCCAGCGTCACCGGCTTCAGGTCCTTGCCGACCAGCGAGAAGTCGGGCGCCTTCTGGCCCACCGAGGGGAACGTGCCGCCGACTTCGATGGCGTTGCCGCCCAGGGTAACTTGACTCATGTTGTGCTCCGGAAATTCGACTCGGTTATCGCGGATGCGAATAAATGGGCCGACCGGCTGAGCGCCGGCTGGCCCACGGTTGTCTTACTACGGGTAGAAAATCTGCACGCGAAAGTTCGTGGCGACGGCGTTGCCGCTATCGAGCCGCACGATCATGGTTTGCGACGTGCGCGGCGGCAAGCCATTTGCGAGCTTGGTGCCGGGCGGTAGATAGTCCTGCGGCCACAACACGCGCCGGATCGCAACCTCGTTCTTCGCATCGAAAAGCGTCAGCTCGATGGCAGGGTACGCGAGCGCGACGCTGTACCGGTTGCGCAACGGCACGCGCAATTCGAGCTTATGCGGGCCGTCGATCTGGCGCAGATCCGACGCCTCGACTTGAAGGCCGTCGATGTCGCGCGGCGGCGAGATCAGGCAGCCGAATTGCGCGCATACGCGGGCGAAGAGGGGCTGCGACCCCGGCCAATAGACCATCACCGTTTCGCGTTGCCACCAGGCAAGCTGCGCGATCAGCAAAACGGCCAGTGCGAGGCTGAGTACGGTGCCGAGGACACCGCGCAGCACGTGCCGCGGCGCACTGGCACGCCGTTCCCGCGTCACGGCGAAATGCGCGTCTTCATCAGCCTGTGGGGCGGGCGGCATCCGAAAGCGTTCTGCGGCCGCGTCGCTTGGCGACGGGCCCGGCTCGGCTTGCGGCGGGACGTGAAAGCTCGGCTCCGGATCAGATTCCCAACGCGTACTCGGCTCGTGCGGCGCAAATCGCGGTTCGTCGTGGGGCAGCGAGGCGGGCGGTTCGGGTTCGACGCGATGCGAGGCTTCCCGGTGCGCCGCTTCCGGACCAGGCTCCTCACGCCGTGCCTCATTTTGCGGCGTCTCGTCCTGCGGCTCGGCCACGGGTGCGAACGGATGCGACAGCGTGGGTTCGCGAAGCTCGTCCCGTGCCACTTCATGCGACACGGAATTCATCCGGTGCCCACCATTCAGCATTTCGCGTCCCGCCTGCTCGGCGTGGGCTGCGTGGCGGGTGGGTGCGTCCGCCAGGGGCACCTCGATAGCGTTTTCGATCGGTGGCTCGGCCCGGGCCGGCTCAGGCGCCGCGGTGGCCGCTTCGGAACCGGCCGCCGGCTCGGACACATGCGCGGGGCCTGTTTCATCCGATGCCGGTGTCTCGGCCGACGGCTCAGGCACGTGCGGCTCAGGCATGGTCTCAGCGCGCGCGTGCTCGCCGGTCTCTTCCTCAGCCGCGGGGCTGAGCAGGTTTTGCGACGCGTCGAACACTTCCTGGCAATGCCCGCAACGCACGCGTCCGTGGGTACGGGCGAGCAGTGCGTCCTGTACGCGGAAGACCGTTTCGCAGTGGGGACAGCGGGTGGCAAGAACCATAATGGACCGTGGCCGGCCGCGAGGACCGGTGCGTGGATCGATACGCTATTCTAAAGACTTTCCCGGCGCACTCCCGATACCTTGCGCGGAGTCCCCCTCCGTATTCCCCCGCCGCGTTCCCGTCAGGCAGACCCAGCCATCGAGTTCACGCCACACGCCGATTTCGAGCCACGGGGCATAGGCCGCGGCAACTTCGTCGGCTTGTCGCGCCAGCACACCGGAAAGCGCGAGCCGGCCGCCCGGTTTGACCTTCGACGCCAGCATGGACGCCATCAACTTGAGCGGATTCGAGAGAATATTGGCGACGACGATGTCGAATGCTTCAGCAGGGCAGGCGTCCGGCAATCCGAACGTGACATCGGCCCGATTGCGCAAGCTGTTTTCCCGTGCCGAGTCGACTGCTTGCGGATCGATGTCGATGCCGAAGACCGGATCCGCTCCGCATTTTTTGGCGAGAATCGCGAGAATGCCGGAGCCGCAGCCGTAATCGAGCAGCGATCGGCCCTGCGTCACCGATTGCTCGATCCATTCCATGCAAAGCCGCGTCGTGGGGTGGCTACCCGTGCCGAATGCGAGGCCGGGGTCGAGCTCGAGGATGAGCGCGTTGGGATCGGGTGCGGCGTGCCACGACGGCACGACCCAGATCCGCTCGCCGACGGCGATCGGCTCGAATTGCGATTGTGTGAGGCGTACCCAGTCCTGGTCCTCGACCTCGCGCACGTCGAATGGCGGTAGCGCGGCAAGCGCGAGCGCATTCGCCGCCGCCGCGGCCAGGACAGCGGGGTCGTGTTCGGGGGCGATCAGCGCAATGACGCGCGATCGCTGCCACGCGGTGCGCTGAGGCGTGAGCCCGGGTTCCCCGAAAAGCGGCTGTTCGTCCGGCGTATCGGCATCGGCGTCTTCGACCGACACCGACAGCGCACCAAGATCGATCAGCGCGTCGGAGAACGCCTCCGCCTGCGCGCGATCGAGCTCGACGATCAGTTCCCGGTAGGTCATCTCAGTGTTCGTTCCGATGGGCTTCGGTCTTACGCTTCTTCGCGGGCGGCTTGCTGCTTTTCCGCGAGCCGGTGTTCGAGGTAGTGGATGCTCGTGCCGCCTTCGACGAAACCGCGGTCGAACATGAGCTCGCGGTGCAGAGGGATATTCGTCTGAATACCTTCCACCACCATTTCCGAGAGCGCGATCCGCATCCGGCGGATAGCCTGCTCGCGCGTTGCGCCATACGCGATCAGCTTGCCGATCATCGAATCATAGTTCGGCGGAACGAAATAGCCATTGTAGGCATGAGAATCGACGCGAATGCCCGGGCCGCCGGGCACGTGCCAGGAGGTGATGCGGCCTGGCGACGGCGTAAAGCGGAACGGGTCTTCCGCATTGATCCGGCATTCGATCGCATGCCCGCGAAACTCGATATCGCGCTGGCGGAACCCGAGCTTCTCGCCTGCGGCGACGCGGATCTGCTCTTGAACGATGTCGATCCCGGTGATGAGTTCCGTCACCGGATGCTCGACCTGAACACGCGTGTTCATTTCGATGAAATAGAACTCGCCGTTCTCATAGAGGAACTCGAACGTGCCGGCGCCGAGATAGCCCATCTTTTTGCAGGCGTCCGCGCAGCGATCGCCGATCCGCTCGATGAGGCGGCGCGCGATGTTCGGCGCCGGCGCTTCTTCGATCACTTTTTGATGCCGGCGCTGCATGGAGCAGTCGCGCTCGCCGAGCCACACGGCGTTCTTGAACGAATCGGCGAGCACTTGAATTTCGACGTGGCGCGGATTCTCGAGAAACTTCTCCATGTAGACCTGCGGGTTGCCGAACGCCCGGCCAGCTTCCTCGCGCGTCGTATTCACGGCATTCACCAGTGCGGCTTCCGTATGCACGACACGCATGCCGCGTCCGCCGCCGCCACCCGCGGCCTTGATGATGACGGGGTAGCCGACTGCGCGTGCGATCTTGACGATCTCTTTCGGGTCGTCGGGCAGCGCGCCTTCCGATCCGGGCACGCAGGGTACGCCCGTCTTGATCATCGTTTGTTTGGCGGTGACCTTGTCGCCCATCATGCGGATCGTTTCCGGGCGCGGGCCGATGAACGTGAAGCCCGATTGTTCGACGCGCTCGGCGAAATCAGCGTTCTCCGACAGGAATCCATAGCCGGGGTGGATCGCTTCGGCGTCGGTCACTTCGGCCGCGCTGATGAGCGCCGGCATGTTCAGGTAGCTTTGCGGCGAAGGTGCGGGCCCGATGCAGACGGCCTCGTCGGCGAGCTTGACGTACTTCGCTTCCCTGTCCGCCTCGGAGTAGGCGACGACCGTCTTGATGCCCAGTTCCCGGCACGCGCGCTGAATGCGCAGCGCGATTTCGCCGCGATTGGCAATGAGGATTTTTTCAAACATGGCGATGGTTGGACTCTTCAATGGGCGCCGTGCGCGCCTCATGTGGAATGCGGCGGCCCGAGGGGCGAGCGTGGCGCACGACGTTGGCCCGCCAAGGCGTACGGCTCGGGCGCGGCTTGCCGGCCTCAGCCGATCACGAAGAGCGGTTGGCCGTATTCGACGGCCTGCCCGTTTTCGACCAGCACTTCCTTCACGACCCCATCCTTGTCGCTCTCGATCTCGTTCATGAGCTTCATCGCTTCGATGATGCAAAGCGTCTGGCCTTCCTTGACGGTATCGCCGATCTTGACGAACTCGGCGGCGCCCGGCGAGGGAGCGCGGTAGAACGTGCCGACCATCGGCGACGTGACGACATGGCCTTGCGGTTGGGCCGCGACGGCTGCGGGCGCGGCGGCGGCTTCGACGGCGGGGGCACTGGCAGCGGGGGATGCGGCGAACTGCGGGGTATAGGACGCGGAGGGCTGAACGTAAACCGGCGGCGCATTTTTGACGATGCGGACTTTGCCTTCGCCTTCGGTGACTTCGAGCTCGGAGATGCCCGATTCGGAGACGAGGTCGATCAAAGTTTTCAGCTTACGTAGATCCATAGGGAATCCCCTTGTTTATTGCATGAGGCGTCGGCCGGCAGCCGGCGCCGAATTGGTGTTGTTGAGTCAGCCGCGCGGGCCGCCGGCAAGCCGGTCGAGCGCGAATTCGAGCGCGTAAAGATATCCCTTCCATCCGAAGCCGCAGACGACGCCTTCGGCCACATCGGAGAAATAGGAGTGATGTCTGAACGGCTCCCGCCGGTGCACGTTCGAGAGGTGGATTTCGACGAACGGAAGATCGACGCCCTTGAGGGCATCGCGGATAGCGACGCTCGTATGCGTATAAGCGGCCGGATTGATCAGGACGAACTCGACGCCTTCGGCGCGTGCGGCGTGGATGCGATCGACGAGCTGACCTTCGTGATTGCTCTGAAAGGTCGCGAGATCGACGCCGGCAAGCTTGGCCCGCTCGACGAGCGCGTCGTCGATTTGTTGTAGCGTGACGTTGCCGTACACGCCCGGCTCGCGTGTGCCGAGCAGGTTCAGATTGGGGCCGTGCAGTACGAGCAGTCGTGTCATGGTCGCTTGTCTTTCCGCGGAATTGCGCGAACTTTAGCGCTGTTTAACGAAACTTGTCCAGCAACAACGGCGCAGGCCGCCGAAACCGGGGGGTAGGCGGGCGATCGGAGTGTGGCCGATTTTCGCTAAGTTCCGGCAAGCTGCGCGTTTGCGCGCGCAATTTCCGGCAAATTGCGCCGAAAGCGGAGTGCTGCATTATATTGCATCAAGCGCGCGGCGCAGCTCCGCCGAAGTGATTTCGCCCAATTTTGTCGAACGTACGGCGCCGTTCGCGTCAATTACGACGGTAAACGGAAGGCCGCCCGCTGCGTTGCCGAAGCGCCTCGCGATGTCGGCACCGCCGAATCCGCTCACGAAAATCGGATAGTGGACCGGCACCTTCCGCAGAAACGCCTCGACGTTTTTCTGAGAATCGACGCCGATGCCGACGAACTCCACGCCTCGGCCGGCATATTGACGTGCGAGCCCAGAGAGTGCCGGCATCTCGCGCACGCAGGGGGCGCACCATGACGCCCAGAAATTGACCACCAGTACCTTTCCCTTGAATTGCGAAAGGTCGCGCGGACTACCGTCGGGCGCGGTCAGCGCGCTCGCAAACAGTTGCGATACAGCATCCGGTTGGGCCGGGCTCGTTTCGGCCCGGTCCGATCCGGCGGATGCCGCGCCCCGTTGCAAATCGGCAGCAGGGGGGGCGACGCGCAGCGCGTGCGCCGCGATCAAGCCGATGGCGGCGAGCGCGATCACGGCGAGTACCGCCGTGGCAAGTCGATTCTTCATCCTGTTCAATCCCCAATACGATCATCCGCCAGGCGCCCCCGGCGGTGCGGCCAGGTCTCCGCCGTCGTCGAGCAGGGCCCGGACCGCGTCGGCGTTGGCGCGCGGCGCGCGCCCGCGGGCGTCGGCGCGTACCGCGCCGCGCAGGTCATCGGTGTCGTAAAGCGCGATATGCATCCCGACAAGCGGTTCGTTCGGCGCCGGGCGCGTGAGAAAACTCAGCGTTTCCACGCTGCCGCGGCCGCCGAAATGGCGCGTCTCGGAGACGTCATACTGAACATTGGCATTGAGCAAGTAGATGGCGACTTCCTTCGGGTTGTCGCAAAACACCTGCAAATGGATGTCCGAGTGTTCGCCGGCCGTGCCGTTCAACACCGCACCGGTCAGATAAGGGTTGAATGGCGCGAGCCGTTGCATCCAATCGAGCGCGATCTCGCGCAGGCGGCGCAGCACCGCGGGCTGGCTCTCGGATTGGAAGATCGATTGGTATTCCCGGATTTCCTCTTCGATCTGATCGTTGTCGGGCAACCATTCGCCCGCCACGCGGTTTTGCCCCAGGACCTGGCGCGCCGCTTTGCGTTTCGCGCTCGCGTAGTCGAGGCCATCCTCCGCGATCAGCCGCGCCGCGGCGATCGCGATTTCTTCCCGCACCCGCTGCGGGTCTGCATGAAATCGGCGAACCATCCGCCAATCATACCCGATCGGCGTGCGACGGCCGTCCGGGGCGCCGACGCGCGGGACGCGTCGGGTACAATAACCGCCTTTTCCGAGATGCGCTCGAGCGTGCAGCGGCGCCCGAGCAGGGTCGCCGCGCCGATGCCCCGCGGCGGCTCCTCGTATTTTTGCGACATCTTCCGCGCTCGGGCGGCACCTTATCGTTATGCATATCCATATTCTCGGCATCTGCGGCACGTTCATGGGCGGTCTCGCGGTACTCGCGCGCGCCGCGGGTCACACGGTCACGGGGTGCGACGCCGGCGTCTATCCACCGATGAGCACGCAGCTCCAGGCGCAGGGCATCGCACTCATCGAGGGATATGGGGCCGAGCAACTCGATCTGGCGCCCGATCTTTTCGTCATCGGCAATGTCGTGACGCGTGGCAATCCGCTCATGGAAGCCATCCTGGATCGCGGTTTGCCGTACGTGTCGGGGCCGCAGTGGCTCGGGGAGCACGTGCTCGCCGGCAAGTGGGTGCTGGCCGTGGCCGGCACGCACGGCAAGACGACGACGAGCTCGATGCTCGCCTGGCTGCTCGAGGACGCCGGGCTCAATCCCGGTTTCCTCATTGGCGGGGTGCCGCTCAATTTCGGCGTTTCCGCGCGACTCACCGATTCGAGCTTCTTCGTGATCGAGGCCGACGAGTACGACACGGCCTTCTTCGATAAACGCTCGAAGTTCGTCCACTACCGGCCGCGCACAGTGGTGCTCAACAATCTCGAATATGATCACGCCGATATCTTTCCCGATCTCGCCGCTATCGAGACGCAATTTCACCATCTCGTCCGAACGGTGCCCCGCGTGGGGCGTCTAGTCGTCAACGGTCGCGATGCCGCGCTCGAGCGTGTGCTCGCCCGCGGCGTATGGAGCGAAGTGGAGCGCTTCGGCGTCGAGGGCGGCTGGCTGGCGCGACCCGCGGCCGATGGCATCGAGGTGGACGAGCGCTTTGCCGTCTATCGGCAGGGCGAGCGCGAGGGCATCGTCGAGTGGCAGGTGCAGGGCGAACACAATCGCCTCAATGCGTTGGCGGCCATCGCCGCGGCACGCCATGTCGGCGTGCCAGCCGGTCAGGGCGCCCACTCGCTCACGGCATTCCGTAACGTCAAGCGACGGATGGAAGTGCGCGGCAGCGTCGACGGCGTGACGGTTTACGATGACTTA
>Ga0209672_101168_pt1 | contig 10719 bp, 10 predicted proteins | sample AraplaCol_mMS_r2_FD_184273 | JGI IMG/M metagenome (GOLD analysis project Ga0209672, IMG submission 184273) | Arabidopsis root microbial communities from North Carolina, USA - plate scrape CL_Col_mMS_r2 (SPAdes) (version 2) | ecosystem: Host-associated > Plants > Roots > Endosphere | place: USA...
GTGCCGCGAATCTACACGAAAGTGGCGGCTAATGGCACGTAGGGGCAAACCGGGGCGGCGCGGTGACCGTCAAGCGCGTGCGCGATCTGCGAGGGGTTCTGCGGGAAAGACGCTCATTCCGTCGATCCGACTAGGACGATTCGCTGTTGCATTCACGATTGCGCGTCAAAGCTGTTCGCCAGCCAAGATTCATAAACAATCGCGGCTCCATTTTCTATAGGAGCATCGCCATGCAAGTCAATCCCATGACCGTTCCATATGTACTGCAAGCTCAGCCCGGGGAGCATGAGAAAGACAAGGATAAGAAGGATGACGACGCACGCGGTCCGCATCCTCACATTGCCCTTACGTCGTTCCGCGCGTTGCGAGCTCAGCAGACCGAACAAGCCGTTGCGTGAACTACCGGTGCTGTTGAGGGAAGCCGTTTTTTTCAAATGGAGAGCGGTATGGGATTGTCAGCCATCGGAAGCGGAGCCGGTCGCGAACAAGACGTCAGCGTTAGCGCAGGGGCAAATTCAGAGACTGTGGATTCGGCCCCGCTGGCGTCGCCGAAACGGCTGATTGGCGCGCTGGGAAATCTCGGCCGAGCCGCGCGGGCCGCTTTTCCGGCGACCGGGGCGCGAAGGCCGCAGTTTGCCTGCGCCTCCTCGTCGGGGGACGACAAGCTGCCGGCACAGGGCTTCTTTCCGGGGATCGGCGACGAGCAAATTCGCAAAACCGAGGAAGAGGGTGGTGAAGTCCAAGCGCACCAGCTGGCCGTGCTCCCAGAAGAACAAAACAGCAGGCTGAATCGGGAAGCGCGCGGCGAGCCGGCTGCTCAGGCCGCGAGATGGCTTGCGCCAGACGTGCCACAAGTCGATGGCCGCGCTGCCATGGGAGCGGCGTATATCTCTTTGAGAGGCCGAGACGAGCCCGCGGGTCCTCAACCAAGCATTCCCGCGGTGAGTTACGGAGATCGTGACTCGTTTCCAGACGAGGCTCAGGCGGCCGGAGACAAAGCGGTCGGCAGAATTGATCCGCAAGCCAATTTCTCGGTACGACGTCCCCTGTTGAGCAGCCTCGCCGCCGCGTTTCGATTGAATCGCGAGCAGGCGCCCGACGCCGGGCATCGCCCGCGCCCAATGCTTCGCCCGCGCTTGGCTTGACGCGCTGTGATGCCGATCGGAAGCGAGCGGGCCTTTCCAAGCGCTTGTGGGGGCCGGCCTAGTGGCCGATCGATCGAACTACCGTCCCGCAATCGGAAGGGGGCCGAATATCTCATTCGTTTGATCACTGCGCCCTTCGTGACGGAACCCATGATCGAGCGACTGTTTTGCGAAGATTCGGTTTTTTATTTGGGAGAGCGTCATGGGATTGTCAGTCACCGGGAGCGGCGCTGGTCGTGAGCAAGTCGTTGGCGTCAATGCAGCGGCGACTTCAGAGACGGTGCCTTCGGCCACACTGGCGTCGCCGAAACAGCTGATTGGCGCGCTCGGAAATCTCGGCCGAGCCGCGTGGGCCGCCTTGCCGACGACCGGCGCACGGGGGCCGCAGTTTGCTTACGCCTCCTCGTCGGGGGACGAAAAGCTGCCGGCACAGGGCTTCTTTCCAGGGATCAGCGCCGAAGAAATTATGAAAACGGAGGAAGAGGGGGGGGAAGTCCAAGAGCACCAGTTGCCCGTGCTCGAAGAGGAAAGAGACAGCAGGCTGAACCGGCAAGTACCTGGCGAGTCGGCCGTGCGAGCGTTTGCGCCCGGCGCGCAACAGGCTGTCGAGCGCACGCGTCCCAATGGCGTCGCCCAACGCGGGGTCGAGGAAACGCGCCCAGGGGACGGCAGCATTTTTGACCGGGCCATCGGCGCCGCGGGGCTGCGGTGGGCCGCCGCCGGCGACGCGGCCCAGGAAGCCGGGTTGAGTGACGAGGAGGCCATTGAAGCGGCAAACAAGGCGATCGGCATAAGCGATCCTCAAGCTAATTTCTCTGCCGGCGGGCACCCGGCAGCTGAGCGCACACGTCCCAATGGCGTCGCTCAACGCGGCGTCGAGGAAACGCATCCGGGGGACGGCAGCATCTATGACAAGGTGATAGACGTCACCGCAGAACGGTTTTGGGGCGCCGTCGGCGCGGCTGAGGAGTCTGGTGCGAGTGAAAGCGAAGCGAGGGCGGCTGGAGACCAAGCACTTGGCAAAACCGATCCGCAAGCCAATTTCTCAGTGCGACGTCCCGTGTTGAGCAGTCTTGCTGCTGCGCTTCGACTGAACCGCCCGCTGAGCGAGCAGGTGCCTGACGCTGGGCATCGTCCGCGCCCGATGCTTCATCCGCGCTTGGCTTGATGCGCTGTGATGCCGGTGGGTAATGCGGCGTTCGCCCGGCGGCCCGTATCGGGCGCGTCGCCGGGAGCGTTGGCCTGCGAGCTGGATGCCGGCCTTCGTCCTGAACGGCTCGCTCGAAACTCATAAGTCTTTTTGAAGGCTCGATTCGCGCGGCCGCTCCAGGACGTGGGAGCGCGCGAATGCTTCTCGAGACATGGACGGGGCCGGGGTTCCCGCCGGCCCCTCCGCCGCGAAGCCATCGCGGTAAGCCGAGAATTCTCAGGCGAAGCGCGGGAAGCCGAGCGTCGGAATTTTTAATCCCGGCGTGGTCTGCCCTTCGGTCGTCGCCCTGCGCAAACCGCTCGGCCGAAGCGCAGTTGCGAGGCGACGCGCCCTCGACACGTTCGTCGCGTCAACCGGCGAGGTGTTCGCAGAGAAATTTGCGCGGGGATCCGCTCTGCCCACTGCTTTGTCGGCTGCCGCCTGTGCATCATTCGGGTTTGCGCCGCCGGCAAGTGCGTCTTTATACGCAGCATTTTCCCTGTCCTCGAGCCCCTCGATTACCTCGCCCGCCGGGCTGCCATCACCAGCTTGCGCGGGGTCGATCCGAGGGCCATCCTGCTGAGGACCGTCCGCTCCTCGCAGCGCGATTCCAGGAAGGGGGGCACGGGCAGACAACGCTTCAATAGCGTCTGCGGCAAAATTGGCCTCCGGATTGGTTGTGCCAATCGCCTTGTTTGCCTCCGCATCAGCCTCTTCCGGACTTGCCCCACTTGCTTCCACTGCATCGCCGACGGCGACCCACCTGTTCGCTGCGACTTCTAGAACCTTGTCGAAGATGCTGCCGTCCCCTCTATTCACTTCTTCGTGCTCGCCTCGCAGCGCGATCTGAGCGGCCCGATTGCCGGCAAGCGTGGCCGCCTGAGGCGAAAAACGAGTTTGCTGATCAAAGCGGCCACCCACGGCGCCCCAAAAGCCACTGACATCGCCAGCGAGGCCTTTGCCGAAGACATTGCCATCTTCGCGGTTCATTCTTCCTATACCCCGCGGCGGGACGCGATTGACCGCTGCGAAATTACTTGCGGGGTCCGTCTTGCCAAGCGCCTTGTCTGCCTCCACCGACGCATCCGCAGGGCTAAGGCCCTTGTCAACGCCCTCCAAAAGCGTATCGACTCTCTTGTCGCCAGCAGCTTCCAGCGCCCGGCCGAACTCACTTCCATCGCCAGCCCGCGCGGGTGGCACCCCACGTACGTTGTAGACCTGCAACGTGCGGGGCGGCCCACCTTCAGTACGATGTTGCTGCTGGCCCAAGCCAGCCAGGACAGCGGACGGCGTGCCGGCGGTGAGTTTGCGCGTCGTCGCCGCCTTGTCGCTCCCGGCGTCGTCAGCTCGATAACTCATGTGGCCGGCATCCCGAATCGTTATTTTCAGTTCCATCTCAAGCCCCCAAACGTGAAACAACCGTTTCTATCATTTCGAGGGTATCGTCCTGTTCCTGAACGCGAAGAGCGTCGGGCTGACGCGAACACGCGTTATGGGTCTCGCGTTTCGGGTGCCGATTGGCTCGGCGGCCAGCCCTGAATCAAACGGCGATCATCTCCCGTACGCCATGAGCCTCCATATCGGTGCCGATGCCGCCCGCGACGATCTCGCCGCGTCGCATGACCCAGTAGCGGTCAGCCAGCATGCGTGCGAACTCGTAGTATTGCTCGACGAGCAGCACCGTCATGCCTGTTTCGTCGACGAGCTGCCTCAAGGTGCGGCCGATCTCCTGAATGATCGATGGCTGAATGCCCTCGGTCGGCTCATCGAGTATCAGCAGCTGCGGCTCGCTCATCAATGCGCGGCCAATCGCGAGTTGTTGTTGCTGCCCGCCTGAAAGATCGCCGCCGCGGCGCTTTCTCATCTCCCCTAGCACCGGAAACAGCGAATAGATTCGGTCGGGCACCTGCGAGACGGGCTTGCGGCTCGCGGCGCCGACCAACAGATTCTCCTCGACGGTGAGGCGCGCGAAGATCTCGCGTCCCTGCGGGACGTAGCCTAAGCCCCGGGCGACGCGCGCATGCGGCGGCAATGTTTCGAGCGCGTGGCCGGCCCAGGCGACCGTGCCGCTTTTCGCGCGCACGAGTCCCATCAGGCAGCGCAAGAGCGTGGTCTTGCCCACGCCGTTGCGCCCCAGCAGAACCGTGAGCGATCCCGTGGGGACTTCCATCGTCACGTTGCGCAGGATGTGGCTGCCGCCATAAAACTGGTTGAGCCCGGTGATGTTAAGCATCGACGTGTTCCTCGTTTCGTCGGTTCGTCGTTTTATCGGTTAGCGTTCGTCGGCGGACATGATTCGCGCGGCACTGATGCCCACTAGCCCATCCTCGTCACCGGCCGAGATACGATTCGATCACCGCCTCGTTGCGTTTGACTTCGTCGAGGGGGCCTTCGGCCAGTACGCGCCCCTCCGCCATGACCGTCACACGCCCGCGTTCCCCGCTGAGCGCCGCAACGAATTCCATGTCGTGTTCGACGACGAGCATCGAGCAAGTCCCGCGCAATCGGTCGAGCAGTCCGGCGAGCGCCATCGTTTCATCGTCCGTCATGCCGGCTGCGGGTTCGTCGAGCAGCAAGAGCGCCGGTTGCTGCATCAGCAGCATGCCGATCTCGAGCCGCTGCTTTTGCCCGTGCGAGAGCTCGCCGGCCAGACGCCGCGCTTGCGCTGCAAGACCGATGGTCTCGAGGGTGGTTTCGATGCGTTGCTGTGCCTCACGCGTCAGTTGCGCGCGCAACGATGCCCACCAGCCCTTGTCCATCTTCATCGCGAGCTCGAGGTTTTCCCAGACGGGATGCTGCTCGAACACGGTCGGCTTCTGGAACTTGCGGCCGATCCCCGCGCGTGCGATCGAGGGCTCGTCCATGCGCGTGAGATCGAGCGTCTGACCGAGAAAGACCTTGCCATGATCAGGCCGCGTCCTGCCTGTGACGACGTCCATCATCGTCGTTTTACCGGCGCCGTTCGGTCCGATCACGCAGCGCAGCTCGCCCACGTCGAGCGATAGCGAAAGATTGTCGAGCGCGCGGAAGCCATCGAAGCTGACGGTGACATCTTCGATGTAGAGAATCGTGCCATGCGAGACATCGATTTCGCCAGGTGTCAGCACATGTGCGGTCGCCGCGGTGCCGGACAGTGCGTGCAGATCGGTCGCGATTTCGGTGACAGGCATCATGATTCCGACCTCCCATCGATCAGCGTTGGCGCGGGATGGTTGACGCGGGGCGCGCGCAAGCGTGCGAGCACGTCGTCGACGAGGCCGGCGAGCCCGCGCGGCAGGACGAGCGGCACGATTACGAAAAGCGCACCGAGGAAGAAGAGCCAGTACTCGGCGAAGTAAGCTGTAAACAGGCTCTTGGCGCCGTTGACCGCGACGGCCCCAGCAATGGGCCCAAGCAGCGTGCCACGCCCGCCGACCGCTACCCAGATCGCCATTTCAATCGAATTGGCCGGCGACATTTCGCTGGGATTGACGATCCCAACTTGTGGTACATAAAGCGCACCGGCAATCGCACAGAGCACTGCCGACAGGGTCCAGACGAAGAGCTTGTAGGCGAGCGGGCTATAGCCGAGGAACATGAGCCGCGTCTCGCTGTCGCGCATTGCCGTGACGACGCGCCCCAGCTTCGAGACGACGATGGCACGCGCCGCGATAAACGCCAGCACGAGCGTCGCGAAGGTCAGCAGAAACAGGACGGTGCGTGTACCCGGATGCGTGATCGGGAACCCAGCGATTCGCTTGAAATCCGTGAACCCGTTATTGCCGCCGAACCCCGTTTCATTACGATAGAAAAGCAGCATCGCCGCATAGGTGAGCGCCTGCGTAATGATCGACAGATAAACGCCTTGCACGCGCGAACGAAACGCGAAAAAGCCGAACGTCCAGGCAAGCAGGGCGGGCACCAGCACGACGAGCGCGAGCGCGTACCAGAGATGCTCGGTGCCTTGCCAGTACCAGGGCAGCGCATGCCAGTTGAGAAACACCATGAAGTCGGGCAGATCGCTGCCGTAGACGCCATCGTGTCCGATCGCACGCATGAGGTACATGCCGATGCCGTAGCCGCCGAGTGCGAAGAAAAGCCCGTGTCCCAGGCTCAGAATCCCGCAGTAGCCCCAGACGAGATCGAGCGCCAGTGCGGCGATCGCATAGCACATGAACTTGCCGCCGAGCGTGAGCGCATACGCCGAAAGGTGAAACGCGCTGGACGCGGGCAGCACGAGCGCCGCGAACGGTACGCCGATGCCGATCGCAATGACGAGCGCGAGCAGCGCGGCCCATGCCGGGCGTGGCAACAATGCGCGACGCGGCGGCAGGCCGAGTGCGAAACCGGTGCCTGCCTCGTTGCCCGCTGTTGCGGGGGAGGCGCTGATTGGGAGCGTAGTCATGGAATTCATCGCTTGCCTCATGCGCTGCGTCCTTTCAAGGCAAATAGGCCTTGCGGACGCTTCTGGATGAACAGCACGATCAGCACGAGCACGGCGATCTTCGCGAGCACCGGGCCCGAAAGCGGCTCGATCGCTTTGGCCAGCACGCCGAGCCCGAAGCTGCCGAGCACCGTGCCCGCCAGCTGTCCGACGCCGCCGAGCACCACGGCCATGAACGAATCGACGATATAGCTCTGCCCGAGATCGGGGCCGACATTGCCGATTTGCGAGAGCGCGCAGCCACCCAGCCCCGCAATGCCGGCGCCGAATGCGAACGCATAGGAATCGATCAACGCCGTTTTGATGCCCACGCAGGCGGCCATATTGCGGTTTTGCGTGACGGCGCGCACGAAGAGTCCCAACCGTGTGCGGGTGAGCACAGCCCATGCGATGCCGATGACGGCCAGAGAAAACGCGAGGATCGCGATGCGGTTGTAAGGCAGGATCAGATCGGGAAACAACGCGACGCCCCCCGTCATCCAATGCGGGTTGGCGACCTGCACGTTTTGCGCGCCGAAGATCGAACGCGTCGCCTGCATCAGCACGAGGCTCACGCCGAATGTCGTCAACAGCGTTTCGAGCGGCCTGCCATAGAGGTGCCGAATGACGAGCCGCTCGATGACGATGCCGACCGCGGCTGCGGCGAGGAACGCGGCGGGGAGGGCTGCGAGCGGATACCAGTCGAACGCGCCGGGTGCGTAGCGTTGGAAGAAGTTTTGCACGAGGTAGGTGGCATAGGCGCCGATCATCAGGAATTCGCCATGCGCCATGTTGATGACGCCGATGACGCCATAAGTAATGGCCAGCCCGAGCGCTGCGAGCAGCAGGACGCTGCCGAGCGAGATGCCCGCGAAAATCGTCCCGGCGATACGGCTTTCGCGTGCCATCGCATCGAGCGCGTCGATACCTTTTTGCGCAGCTTCGCGCACGCGTGCATCAGGTTCCGCGAAGCTGCCATCGGTTCCTTTCGCCACGAGCGGACGCAACAACGCGTACATGTCCGGATCTCGACGGGCCGCGACGAGGGTGACGGCTTCGAGGCGTTTGGCCGCGTCGCGATCGGACAGGGCCGTCATGGCCCACAGCGTATCGAGCCGCCGCTTGAGCGCCGGGTCGGTTTCTTTGGCGCGAGCGCCATCGATGAGCGGCTTCATCGATGGATCGGGGTTGGCCAGCAACGCATCGATTGCCGCGCGGCGCGCCTGCGGATCAGGCGATGCGAGCCGTAGCCCCGCCAGCGCGCCCGCAACCTTGCTGCGCAATAAATTGTTGAGCGTGATGGGCTGCGCATCGCCGATCGCGAGGCTCTTGCCCGTTATCGCGTCGCGCGCATGATCGGCATCGTCGCTGTCCTCGATCAATACTTGACCGGCTGCACCCGCCAGTGCGCGGTTGTCGGCCAGCGCATTGAGGACGTCCAACGAAGCCGGGTCGTGCGTGGCGATGAGCTTGTCGATGGAGGCCGACTTCTCTTCGAAATCATCGCCCGCGAGCGGCGCAACTTCCGCGGCCGTCAATGCGTGGGCGGCACTGCCGAACAACGCGCAAACCAGCAGCGGTAGGACACACAGGCAACAGCGTAAGCGAGCGATCATGAATGACGGCGCCGTGTGGGGGTTGAATGGAAACGCGCGAGCCGATGGCAACGGAAATCGCGACCAAAGCGCGGGTGCGACGACACATGCGGCGCGCCCGCGCTTTCGGTCCAGCGTCGGTCGGGCGTGGAACGCTGCTTAGGCGGCAGCGCGCCGGCGCAGGAACCCGGGAATCGACGCGACGACGTCCGGCTTGCCCTGATTGCCCGCGATATAGGGGCTCCACGGTTGCGCACGAATCGCCTGCTTGGTCTTCCAGACGACGTTGAATTGGCCGTCGCCGCGAATTTCGCCGATCATCACGGGCTTGTGCAAATGATGGTTGCCGTCCATCGTCAGGACAAAGCCGGAAGGCGCATTGAACGTCTGCCCGATCATGGCCGTGCGCACTTTGTCGACATCGGTGCTCTTTGCTTTCTCGACGGCTTGCTTCCACATATGGATGCCGACGAACGTCGCTTCCATCGGATCGTTCGTGACGCGCTTCGCGCCGCCCGCAAGTTTTTGCGAGGCGACCCACGCGGCCCACTGCGACTTGAACTTGCTGTTCTCGCCGGCTTTGACGGACATGAAGTAATTCCATGCGGCGAGATGGCCGACAAGCGGCTTCGTATCGATGCCGCGCAGCTCTTCTTCGCCTACCGAGAACGCGACCACGGGCACGTCCGTGGCCTTGAGCCCCTGGTTGCCGAGTTCTTTGTAGAACGGCACATTCGAATCGCCGTTGATCGTGGAGACGACGGTGGTCTTGCCGCCTTGCGCGAAGGTCTTGATATTCGCGACGATCGTTTGATAGTCGCTATGGCCGAACGGCGTGTAGACCTCCTGGATATCGGCGTCCTTCACCCCCTTCGAATGGAGGAAGGCACGCAGAATCTTGTTGGTCGTGCGGGGATAGACGTAGTCGGTGCCCAGCAGGAAAAAGCGCTTGGCGCCGCCGCCTTCGGGGCTCATCAAATACTCGACAGCGGGAATTGCCTGCTGGTTCGGCGCCGCGCCCGTATAGAAGACGTTGCGCGACATTTCCTCGCCTTCGTATTGCACCGGGTAGTAAAGCAGACCGTTGAGTTCCTCGAAGACCGGCAGGACCGATTTGCGCGACACCGACGTCCAGCAACCGAACACGCACGCGACCTTGTCTTGCGTCAGCAACTGGCGAGCTTTCTCTGCGAACAGCGGCCAGTTCGAGGCCGGATCGACCACCACCGGCTCGATTGGCCGGCCCATCACACCGCCCTTCGCATTGATGTCGGCAATCGTCATCAACGCGGTGTCTTTGAGCGATGTTTCCGAGATCGCCATCGTGCCCGACAGCGAATGCAGTATGCCGACCTTGATCGGGCCTTTCGATTCGGCGCGCGCAAACGGGCTTTGCCCTGCGAGTGCGAGTGCGCTCGATGCCGTGCCGAGCTTCAACAAGCTGCGACGTTTCATGTGCTTCCCCTTGCCGTGGGTGAGATTCGATTTATAGGGATAGGACCGCCAAAGAAGCTGCCGAAGCGCTGCGGAATCTTCGGCCCGCCGACCATTGCAAGCTGTGTGCCAGCGGTGAAACGACGCACGCGCACAGCATTGGCGCCGAGCGTGCGCGGGAGCAATGGGTGGGAAAGCGCAAAACTGGTGCGCGAAGGCGGTGCCTGCGCTTCGTTGCGGTGCCTCGCGCGCGAAGATGAGGCGTGGCGTGAGTGAAGATGGTGAAGCCTGGCCCGCTGAAAAAGAAAACGCCGGCGTGTGCCGGCGTCTTGTGCGTGATCGGTTGTTTCGGTGTGCTTAGTAAGTCGGTACGGCCGGATCGACCTGACGAGACCATGCGTCGATGCCGCCTTGCAGATTGAACACCTGCTTGAAGCCGCGCGATTCGAGGAACATGGCAACGTTCGCGCTGCGTGCACCGTGATGGCAGATGCAGACGACAGGCGCTTCGTCGTCGAGCTCTTCGCTGCGAGCCGGAATCTCTCGCATCGGAATCGAGACACAACCGCCGATAGCGGCGGTGGCGAGTTCCCACGGCTCGCGTACGTCGAGCAGCACGGGGGCTGGCCGCGAATCGTCAGCCAGCCATTGGGCGAGGTCGGGGGCGGTCACGTTTTGCATCGCGGTTACTCTCAGGCAAGGCGGGGCGGGTGTGGCGGCTGTTGCGTCAGAACTTGAAGCGCGGCGGTTCGACGGCGTTGATGAGGGGCTCGACATAGGTTTCGAACACATCGGCGACGCGGAACTGCTTCTCGTCGATACGCGTAATGATCTGAGCCTTCATGACCGGTGCGACGCCGACGAAGGCGGCAAGGCGGCCGCCGACCTTCAGTTGTTCGAGCATCTCCTGCGGCAGCACGGGCAATCCGCCCGACACGCAGATGACGTCGTAGG
>Ga0209672_101169_pt1 | contig 10718 bp, 10 predicted proteins | sample AraplaCol_mMS_r2_FD_184273 | JGI IMG/M metagenome (GOLD analysis project Ga0209672, IMG submission 184273) | Arabidopsis root microbial communities from North Carolina, USA - plate scrape CL_Col_mMS_r2 (SPAdes) (version 2) | ecosystem: Host-associated > Plants > Roots > Endosphere | place: USA...
CGGCTTGGCGCTGGAAGCGTATGCGCACTTCACTTCGCCGATCCGCCGCTATCCGGATCTGCTGGTGCATCGCGCGATTCGCTATGCGCTCAAGGGCGGCAAGCCGTCGGCGTATCACTACAGCGAAGCGACCATGGCCGCGATGGCCGTGCATTGTTCGCAGCGCGAACGCCGTGCCGAAGAAGCCGAGCGCGATGTGGACGAACGTTTCCGTTGCGCGTGGATGGCCAAGCACGTCGGCGAAGAGTTCGACGGCGTGGTCACTGGCGTCACGTCGTTCGGTCTGTTCGTGGAGCTGGATGAGTCCAAGGTGTCCGGCTTGGTGCATATCAGCCAGTTGTCCAACGACTATTACCACTTCGATCCCATCCGCCATCTGTTGAAGGGCGAACGCACCGGTTTGCAGTTCCGGCTTGGCGATCACGTGCGCATCCAGGTGCTGCGTGCGAGCCTGGAAGATCGCAAGATCGATTTCCGCATGGTGCAGCCGAAGAAGAAAAAGGAACCGGAGCCGACGGTGCAAGGGTTTGCGCCGCCGACGTCGTCGCGTGCTTACGATAGTGCTGGTGCGGGCGAGCGGTATTCGCTGCCATCGGGGCGCAAGCCGCTTCCTGCGCTGCCGCCGTTGCCGGGGTTCGATAAAGCTGGCGCGAAGAAAGGCGGCGCGGCCAAGCCGGGCAAGAAAGCAGTCATGGATAAGACTGCGGACAAGCGTAAAGGCAGGGCCGGTGCTAGCAAGTCGCCCAGTAAACGCACTACTAAGGCGCCGAAAAGCAATGCGCCGAAATCGAAGGGCAAGCGATGAGCGAGAGCTGGATCGTTGGCATCAACCCGGTGGAAGGCGCCTTGAACAACGACGCCGAACGCGTGCGCGAAGTGCTGGTGGAAAACGGCCAGCGCAATCCGCGCGTGCACGAGCTGGCGGAAAAAGCCAAGGCGCTGAAGATTCCCGTGCATCATCGTCCGCGCGAGCAACTCGATCGCGTGGCGGGCGAAGCGCGCCATCAAGGCGTGGTGGCGCTGTACCAGGCACCGCCGCTGGCTGACGAACACGATTTGCCCGAGTTGATCGAGCAAGCCGGAAGCAATGCGCTGGTGCTGGTGCTCGACGGCATTACCGATCCGCACAACCTTGGCGCTTGTCTACGCAGTGCAGCGGCTGCGAAGGTGACGGCGGTGATCGTGCCGAAGGACCGCGCCGTTGGCATCACGCCGGTGGTTCGCCGCGCTTCAGCGGGTGGCGCCGATCGGGTGCCGCTGATCGCAGCGACCAATCTGGCGCGTGCCTTGCGCGTGCTGAAGGACGCCGGTGTGTGGATCACCGGCCTCGCTGGCGATACCGAGCAGTCCATTTACGATATCGATCTCAAAGGTCCAGTCGCACTGGTGTTGGGCAGCGAAGGCGAGGGCATGCGCCGACTGACACGCGAGACCTGCGATTTCACGGCAAAGATTCCCATGCCGGGTACCATGGAAAGCCTCAACGTATCGGTGGCTACCGGTATCGTCCTGTTCGAAGCATTGCGTCAAAGGAGTGTGCGATGACCTTGTACTGGCATGATTGGACGGGCTACGTCGGCGTTGCGCTGATGCTGCTGGCCTATTTGCTGTTGCAGGCGCATAAGCTGCATGGCAATGGTTTGGTCTATCAGTTGATGAACGTGCTCGGCGCGATCGGCGTGATGCTGTCGCTGCTGTTCGGCGCGTTCAACGCCTCGGCGTTTTTTATGGAAGTGGCGTGGCTGTTGATTGGTATCTACGGTATGGCGCGTAGTGCACGGGTGCGTAAGCAGGCGCGCGAGGCTGGGCACAACGTGGGGCTCAATTAATCCGCGTAGGTCGGGGTGCAAACCCCGACGTCGCCATGCCGATGATTGCGCCATGTTGGGGTTCGGCTGGGCCTTACCCCAACCTACAGACGGCGGACGTCGTAGGTCGCCGTTGATGGATTGAAGGTCACTACGATCCGATCGCCCAGCGAATGCTTCCGATCGGCGTTCATTCCTGCCGGCAATGACGGAGGTGTATTGATCGTCGCAGGCGTCGCCCGCAGAAACACGAATGCACTCGGCTGCGATTTCCACGTCAGCCAGCTCAAGTCATACGTCACGAATTCCTGGATGACCACTTGATGATGGGCGACGCCCTGCTGACTGACGAATTGCTTGGCCAGTGCCAGCGCGCGTTCTTCATCGGAGAGATCGTGCAGCACCCAGCCAAGCACGGGGCAGGGGCTGTCTGTCTGCGAGGCTTCCGCGGCATGCTTCAGCCAGTCATCGGGAAAGTAGGCATAGGGCCGATAGTTGGGTGGCAGGTAATAACCGTAGTAGTTGCGCTCGACCATCGCGTGCACGCCGGGCGTCATGCCCACGCCGTAGGTGCCGGGATACGCAATCACCGGCAGCGTGGCGCCCGCGCAGCCTGGCAATCCCTTGATGTAGGCCGCCGACGCGCGCCACGGCTCGTTGGAGGGCAGCAGGCGTCCGCGCATCAACGCGATCCCCTGCGAGCCCAGCAGCGCCACGATGATGGCCGCCGCGATGGCGCCCTGGCGTGTCGTCGTCCGTGGCCCGGCGGCGTCATACAACCGGGCAAGCAGGAACCAGCCGAACGGCGCACATACCAGCACATTGCGATACGAGAACGAGGGCGCCACCAGCAAGGACACGGCAATGCCGCTAAGGATCACGCCCACGCAGACGACACCGCAAAGCTGGGTTGCCCAACGCGTGATGGGCGTTACATCGAATTGCATTGAAGCGGTGCGCGAGCGGCGAAACCACAACACCAGCAGCATCGCGACTACCACCAACAACGCCTGCCGGCTCATGAAATGAAACACGACGCGGCGCAAATGCGAACCAAAGAATTTCGCGCTGTTGGTAAACCACGCGCCCTGGAAACCCTGCTTGCCGGCGTGCGTCATCAACCACAGCAGGCCGACATAAATCCCCAGTACGACCAGCCCTGACAGAGCCACGGCGATGCGCTGTGGCCAGGTGCGCGAGGTGATCAGCAGAAACAGCAGCACCATGCCCACGGTGAGCAGCATGTAGGGATGGGATTGACTGCCGGCGATGCCGAGCAACGTAAGCCCCAGCCACGTGCCGATAGGCGCGCGGTTGCTCGATAACACGTGCTGACGGAAAGTGATGGCGGTTGCCAGCAACGCGGCGGAGAAGGTGATGGATAGCGTGTAATCGCGCGCATTCTGCGCTTGCGAATACCAGAACAACGAAGTGGTTGCGACCGCGCACGCAAAAGCTATGGCCGTGGGCGTAAACCGGCGGCGCATGCCCAGCGCGAAGATTCCAATGCTGAGCACCGCCAGGATGGCGCTGAGCAAACGTACGGCTACTTCGCTGGTGCCAAACAGTGCGATCCAGGGGTAGAGCAGAAAGTCGTACAGCGGTGGATGCACGTCGGCCAGCACGCGCCGGAACACTTCGCCCAGGCCCATGTGGTGATCCACCACCTGCATGGTGAACAGCTCATCGGCCCAGAAGCTGTTGCTGGAGAGGCCGATAAAGGCGAACAGGCAGGCGAGCAGGGTGATAAGGGCGTAGAGCTTGCCGGGCCAGCCGAAGGTGGCGGACCCATCGCGGGTAACTTGAATAGCCGAAAGCGCCGGTGTCACTGCGGAGAATTCCGTGCGTAGGTTGCCACTGAGCGTACGCAACCTCAACGCGGAATGCACCGGTCTCCGCGCACGTAGGTTGGGTTAGCGCAGCGTAACCCAACGAATCGCTCCGAAAATGTTGGGTTACGCTGCGCTAACCCAACCTACGGCTACGCGGCTCGTCCGCGACATCAATCCGGCCGATGGCCCAACTTCACCGGCTCCGGGCTGGACGTCAAATCGCGCTTGTCGCGCTGTGCCGTCAGCGGTTCGCCCTTCACCAGGAACCACACGTTCTCGGCGATATTGGTGGCATGGTCGCCGATGCGCTCGATGTTCTTGGCCATGAACAGAAGGTGCGTGCAGGGCGTGATCACGCGCGGATCTTCCATCATGTAGGTGAGCAGTTCGCGGAAGTAGGCCGTGTAGGCTTCATCCAGCTCCACGTCGTCCTGCCATACCTTGTAGGCCAGCTCGGCATCGCGGTCGCGGTAGGCGCGCAGCACGCCACGCACTTCTTCGGCGGCGAGTTCCGCCAGATGGGCAAGGCCGCTGGTCGGCTTCAGCGGAGCGGCCATCGACAAGGGAATCGAGCGCTTGGCCACGTTGGCGGCGTAATCGCCGATGCGTTCGATGTCGGCGGCGATGCGCAACGCGGCGAACACGTGGCGCAGGTCGCCGGCGATCGGCGCGCGCAGGGCGAGCAGGCGCACCACGTCGTGGCTGATGTCCTGTTCGAGCTGGTCGATGGCGTCGTCGTTGTTGACGACGTGCTGGGCGGCGCGTTCGTCGCGGCGGTCCACCACGTCGATGGCTGCTTCCAACTGGCTGACTGCCAGCTCGCCCATGCGAACCAGTTCGCCGGTCAGGCGCAGCAGTTCGTCGTCGTAGCTCTTGATGATGTGTTCCTTGCTGCTGCCGCTCATGGGATGGCCTCTGTTGTTCGGTAGATAGGGGAGGGAATCTTTCGCGAGGTTGGCCCTCACCCCCAACCCTCTCCCACAGGGAGAGGGAGAAAGAAAAGATCAGCCGAAGCGACCGGTAATGTAATCCTCGGTCTGCTTCTTGCCCGGTTTGGTGAAGATCTTCTCGGTATTGTCGAACTCGATCAGATCGCCCATGTACATGAAAGCCGTGCGATCGGACACGCGTGCGGCCTGCTGCATGTTGTGGGTGACGATCACGATGGTGTATTCGTGCTTGAGCTCTTCCACCAGCTGCTCGATGCGGCCGGTGGCGATCGGGTCAAGTGCGGAAGTCGGCTCGTCAAGCAGCAACACCTCGGGGCGCAGCGCAATGCCGCGCGCGATACACAGGCGTTGCTGCTGGCCACCGGAGAGGCCCAGCGCACTCTGCTTGAGCTTGTCCTTCACTTCGTCCCACAGCGCGGCACTGCGCAGCGCCTGCTCCACGCGGATTTCCATGTCCGCACGCGACAGCCGCTCGTGGTGGCGAATGCCGTAAGCCACGTTCTCGAAAATGGTCATCGGGAACGGCACCGGCTTCTGGAACACCATGCCCACCTTGGTGCGCAGGCGGTTCATCGAATAGCTCGGGTCGAGGATGTTCTCGCCGTCCAGTTCGATCGAACCTTTCGCTTCCAGCTTGGGATAGATCGCGTAGATGCGATTGAAAATACGCAGCAGGGTGGATTTGCCGCAACCGGATGGACCGATGATCGCGGTGACCTGCTTCTCCGGGATATCCATGTTGATGCCTTTCAGCGCATGGTATCCGTTGTAGTAGAAGTGCACGTCGCGCACTTTCAGCTTGGCGGGCGCGTCGGCGCCGGTCAGGGGAGCCGCGGTAGCGGCGGCGAGGTCATTCATAACTCACCTTCTTGCGCGAAAACATGATGCGGGTCAGCAGGCTCAGCGCCAGCACGAACAGGGTGATCAACAGCGCGCCGGCCCAGGCGATCGCATGCAGCGCCGGATTCGGATCGTTGGTGTACTGATAGATGGTGACCGGCATGCTGGCCATCTTGTTTAGCGGATGCACGGTCATGAAGTTGTTGCCAAAGGCGGTGAACAGCAAGGGCGCGGTTTCACCGGCCAGGCGGGCGAGCGCCAACAGCACACCCGTAAGAATGCCCGAGAACGCTGCGCGCATCAGCACCTGCACGGTGAGCTTCCACTGCGGAATGCCAAGCGACAGCGCCGCTTCGCGCAAGGTGCCAGGCACCAGCTGCAGCATTTCGTCGGTGGTGCGCACGATCACCGGCAAGCCGATCAAGGCCAGCGCCACGCTGCCGGCAAAGCCGGAGAAGGTGATGCGGCCATCGGTGAGTTCGGTGGTGGGAATCACCACGATCACGTAAACGAACAAGCCGAGCACGATCGACGGCGCCGACAGCAGAATGTCGTTGAGGAAGCGGATCGTGGAACCCAGGCGCGTGGAACTGGCGTATTCGGCCAGATACGTGCCGGCCAGCACGCCGATCGGTGCGCAGATCAGCAGCGCCATCAAATCCATGATCAAGCTGCCGACGATCGCATTCGACAAACCGCCCTGGTCGGCATACGCCGTGATCTTGGTGAACAAGGTGAGCTTGATCGCGCCCAGGCCGTTCTGCGCGGTGATCCAGAGAATCCAGACGAGAAAGATCAAGCCAATCAGGGTGGCCAATCCACTGAGTGTCAGCGCAACGATGTTGACGATCGAGCGGCGTGCGTAGACGGCGGACATCAGCGACCCTCCTTGCGTTGCAACTGGCGCAACATCAAACGTGCAACCAGCAGCACGATGAAGGTCACGACGAACAGCAGGAAGCCCAGCGCGATCAGCGCCGAACGATGCAGGCCCACCGCTTCATTGAATTCGTTGGCGATGCTGGAGGAAATCGACGTACCCGGCATAAGCAGCGACGAGGTGAGGTTGTACGAGTTGCCCAGCACGAAGGTGACGGCCATGGTTTCGCCCAGCGCGCGCCCGAGCCCCAGGAAGATGCCGCCGATCACCGCCGAACGCGTATACGGCAGCACGATGTCCCACACCACTTCCCACGTAGTGGAACCCAGCGCGTACGAGGATTCTTTCAAGCGCGCCGGTACCGTCTGGAACACTTCGCGCATCACCGAAGAAATGAACGGCAGGATCATCACCGCCAGCACGATGCCTGCGGTCAGCAACCCCAAACCCAGCGGCGGACCTTGGAACAGTGCGCCGATCACCGGGATGTTGCCGAGCGTGTCGCTAAGCGTTGGCTCGATGCTGGCCATGAACGGCACGAACACGAACAAGCCCCACATGCCGTAGATGATCGAGGGAATGGCCGCCAGCAATTCAATGGCAGCAGCGACCGGACCGCGCATCCAGCGTGGCGCGATCTCGGTAAGGAAGAGGGCAATGCCAAAGCTCACCGGCACCGCAAGCACCAAGGCAATCAGCGAGGTGACCAGCGTGCCGACAATGGGTGCAAGCGCACCGAACTGATTCTCGACCGGATTCCAGTCCGAGCTGAACAAGAAGCGGAAGCCGTCTTTGAACAAGACGTCGCGGCCACCCCACAGCGTGGAGAGCGCCGCGCCAAGCAGTGCCGCCAGCACCAGCAAAGCGCAAAAGCGCAGGAGGAAACGAAAGAAGCGATCGTGACGGGCATCGGTGCGCGAACGATGTTCAGTATCGCGGGGAATCGGTTCGGCACTTGTGGCTGACATGTGGCGTGATTTTCTTGCGATGGTTTCAGTCAGCACGACGCGCGCAACGTAATGTTGCGCGCGTCGCAAGAGTCGCTATCAGGCTGCGCATCCTTGCCACAGCGCTCAAGCTTACTGCTTGTATTCGCTGGCCCAGTAGGCTTCGATCTGCTGCACCAGCGAGGCAGGCAGCGGCACGTAATCCAGCGCGCGCGCGGCATCCTGGCCTTGTTCATAAGCGTACTTGAAGAAGTTGAAGGCCACCTTGGTGTTGGCCGCGTTCTTCGGCGTCTTGTACATGATCACCCACGAGGTGGCGGTGATCGGCCATGCATCGGCGCCCGGTGCATTGGTCATCAGCAGGTTGAAGTCCTTCGCGCTCTTCCAGTCGGCCGTGTTGGCGGCAGCCTGGAAGCTGGCGATGGTGGGTTCCACTACGCTGCCGGCCGCGTTCTTCATCTTGGCGTAGCCGAGCTTGTTCTGCACGGCATAGGCGTATTCCACGTAGCCGATCGAGTTCGGGATCTGCTTGATATAAGCGGACACGCCCTCGTTGCCCTTGCCGCCGATACCGGTCGGCCACTGCACGGCGGTGCCTTCACCGACCTTCGACTTCCAATCCGCGCTGACCTTCGACAGGTAGTTGGTGAAGTTGAACGAGGTGCCCGAACCATCCGAGCGATGCACCACGAAGATCTTGGACGACGGCAGGTGCACGCCGGGGTTGAGCTTGGCGATGGCCGGGTCGTTCCAGGTGGTGATCTTGCCGAGATAGATGTCAGCCAGGGTCGGGCCGTCCAGCACCAGCGCACCCGGCGCCACGCCGGCCACGTTGAACGCCGGCACGATGCCGCCGATCACGTCAGGGAACTGACCCAGGCCGAACTTGGCCAGGTCTTCCGCCTTCAACGGCATATCGGAAGCGCCGAAATCCACCGTGCCGGCCTTGATCTGCGCGATGCCGCCGCCGGAACCGATCGACTGATAGTTGATGTGGTTGCCGGTCTTTTCGGCATAAGCCGCCGACCACTTGGAGATGACCGGATAGACGAAGCTGGAGCCTGCACCGGTGATGTCGGTGGCTTGCGCCGTCGTGCCGAACAGCGACGCGGCGACCACCAGGGCGAGCGTGCCAAGGCGGGACGGAAGTTTGAATGAGGTCAACACAGTGGCTCCTTGAGGGAAGTTGGCTAGGTAGTGCCTACGACCCGCGTATTGCAGAGGTAAGGTGTTGCAATGAGATGAGACAAATGTGTCAGCTTGATGACAACCGTAAGATCTTGTGGTTTCCGTGCCGGGAGAGCCCGTAGACCTGGGATGAAATCCCGAGGAGGTAGGTTGGGTTAGCACAGCGTAACCCAACATTTTCGGAGCGATTCGTTGGGTTACGCTGCGCTAACCCAACCTACGGCAATGCCGCGCCCACGCGCTCAAGTTCCAGCACTTCCAGCGAACGCACCCGGTTCACGATGCGGCAAAACAGCAGGGCAGTGCGCTCGGCGTCATACACCGCCGAATGCGCCTCGCTCGAATCGAAGCTGTAGCCGGCGGCCATCACCGCCTTGCTCAGCACGGTTTGTCCATACAGCAGGCCGCTCAGGCTGGCGGTGTCGAAGCAGCTGAAAGGATGAAATGGATTGCGCTTGTGCCCGACACGGCGCACGGCGGCATTGAGGAAACCCAGGTCGAACGCGGCGTTATGTCCTACCAGCACTGCGCGCTGGCAATCGTTGGTGCGTACGGCCGTGCGCACGGCCTGAAAGATATGGTCCAGCGCTGCGCGTTCGTGCAGGGCGGCGCGCAATGGATTGTCCGGATCGATACCGGTGATCTCCAGCGCGCGCGGGTCGATGTTGGCGCCGGGGAAAGGTTCCACGTGGGTGGACACCACCGGGTGCGGATAAAGATTGCCTTCTTGATCCATGCCGATGGTGACAGCGGCGATTTCCAACAACGCATCCCGATCGGCATCGAAACCACCGGTCTCCACATCCACGACCACCGGCAAAAAGCCGCGGAAACGGTCGGCCATGCGCGCCGCCAAGCTATTAGTGGGTTGCTCCATCGGACAAGCATATCAGCCGAATGCTTATGCCGCCGTGGTGGTACATGGGCTGGGATGAAATCGTAGGCTGGGATGGAATCCCAGCACCGCCATGCTGACAAGCGCGGGGAATGCTGGGATTGCATCCCAACCTACAAACGGCACCACGTCATCGTCAGCTTCAAGCAGGGCAAAGCCCCTACGACGGTAAGGTTTGCAGTCAAGAATCTGTGCATACCTGGATGGCAAACCGTACGGTGCGTCATCGTTTTGTCACATAACATCCATCTAACGGTAAAGCTGCCGCTCGATCATGCCGCCAGCCCGCAGGCCGCTCCAGGGGAAGGACTGTGATGCCGCGCGGTTTCATTTGATCTAGCGGAGATAACAACATGCGTTCCAAGATGCTCACGGTAGCCATCGCTGCCGGTTTGGGCCTGACCAGCGTGACAGCGCCGGTGTCAGCCCAGACGTCGAACAAGAAAGTGACCGTCAGCGCCTCTGAATTGGCGCAGATGAAGGCAGAGATCCAAGCACTGGAGCAGAAGGTTCAAGACCTGGAGTCGCAGCAGCAGGCGGCGCAGCAGGCGCAGGTTGAAACGGCGCAGTCCGTGCAGGCGACGCAGGCGCAGGTACAGGCTACGCAGAAGCAGGTTGCGGTTGCCGCGACCGAGCACAAGGGCGACATCCTCGGTGGCACCGGTGGCGTGAAGTGGACCTTCGGCGGCTTCCTCGCGGCTGAAACGGCGTACCGTTCGCGCGACACCGCCGATGACATCGCCACCAAGTTCACCGCCATTCCGTTCATGGGTGGCACCAGCACTGCGCCGATCAATACCAGCAGCGGCGCTACCACCACCTATCCGGTCACCAACGCCAAGAACAACCAGTTCGTCTACAGCGCGCGCCAGAGCCGCCTGTCGATCAAGGCCGAAGGCGACATCAACGATTCGACGCACGTCACGGGCTACTACGAAACGGACTTCCTCGGTGGCGCCCAAACGGCGAACATGAACGAGAGCAACTCGTTCAACATGCGCATCCGTCAGCTGTGGACCAACATCGATTGGAACAACTACGGCATGCATTTGCTGGCTGGTCAGGCATGGTCGTTGATGACCCTCGACAGCGCAGGCATCATCGCCGGCAAGGAAGTGCTGCCGCCGACCATCGACGCGCAATACGGCGCGGGCTTCAACTGGGCGCGCCAGACGCAGTTGCGCTTCGTGAAGGATTGGGACAAGAAGTGGTGGCTGGGTATCTCGGTGGAAAATCCGCAGACCGCTGGTATCGGCGCCACCGCCGGTACGGGCACCAAGGGTTATGCAACCACCACTGCCACAGTTGGCGCTGGCTCGCTGTATGACACGCTGAACTCGGTGTCGCTCAACCAGATTCCGGACATCCTCGTGAAGTT
>Ga0209672_101175_pt1 | contig 10684 bp, 8 predicted proteins | sample AraplaCol_mMS_r2_FD_184273 | JGI IMG/M metagenome (GOLD analysis project Ga0209672, IMG submission 184273) | Arabidopsis root microbial communities from North Carolina, USA - plate scrape CL_Col_mMS_r2 (SPAdes) (version 2) | ecosystem: Host-associated > Plants > Roots > Endosphere | place: USA...
GGTGGCGAGGGTGTAGCGCCGCAGTCGCGCGGCGAAGAACACCACGCAGGAGAGCACGATCAGCAACAGCGGCCATGGTTGGGCCGGCAGCAGGCGCAGGGTGGCCCACCCGATGACCACGCCGATCACCGTGCCGGACACACGCTGCAACATGCGTGTGAGGGTGGCGCCGTAGCTTGGCTGGCAGACCAGCAGCGTGGTGAGCAGGATCCAGTAGCCATGCAGCGGATGGATCAGGCGCAGCACGCCGAACCCAACCGTCAACGCCAGCGCCAGGCGGATCGCGTGGCGGAAGCGCGAGGAGCGCGGCGTGAGCTGGATGGTGATGCGGTCCCACACTTCACCCAGCGTTTGCGGCCCCGGGTTTTGCAGGGCGCCGTCTTCGCCCTCAAGCGTCATCGGCGAATGTTCGTTTTCCAGCAGCGCCTGGATCGCGGTGATATTGCGCAGCAAGGCATCGAGTGAGCGCAGCAGTTGTTCGGATGCAGGATGAACCGTACCGCGCACGGAGTAGATCGCCTCGCGCAGATCGCTTTGCGCGGCCCGCAGGTCGGCGGCGGGTGTGGGCGTGGTGCGCAAGCGCAGCGCTTCGGCTTGTCCGCGGCATTGGCGTGCCTGCAAACGCAGGATGTGTTCGCAACGGAACAGCACGTCGCTGTGATAGAACGCCTCGGCCAGCTCGACATATGGATAGTGCGCGGAGCTAACGCGCTCGTGGATGTCCTGCGCCTTGAAGTACAGCTGCAGGCGCGCCGCCGTGGCGCCACGCGGCCGACGCATGCCGATGCGGTCGATCAGCACGATGCGTGTGTCGTTGAGCGCGTCCACCACGTGTTCGTTCTGCATCGCCAGCGTGAGCAGCAAGGCGTTTCGGTCGATGCCATGCACAGGCGTAAACAGTGCCGCCTTGGTTTCCAGATAATCGCCCAACGCATCAAACACGCGCGCCAAGGCATGCCGCACGGCAAGTTGCGGCGACAACACGCTCCACAGCAACGACAACAATCCATACCAGGCGGCACCGGCCAGCAACTGCAAGGGCTCGGCAACCAGCGAGGCCGGTGGACGCGGCTGGTCGGTGCCGATCATGGTGTACACGGCCAGGATCAGCGTGCCGCCGGCGATGGTGGCGTAGCGCGCGCTGATCGAGCCGAGCATCACCAGCACGAAGGTCATCACCGCCAAGGCGAATGCGAACGGCCATGGATGCGGCAGCAGCCATTCCACCGTAAACGCCACCCCGGCAAAGCAGCTCAGCGTAACCAGCAGCGTGAGCGAACGGCTGCGCCAGTGGTCTTCGGTTTCGGCCAGCGCGCAGGCGATCACGCCGAGCATGGCGGGGATCATCGCGGCGTGTTGATTGCGCCACACGCAATACAGGATCACGCCGCCAAGCGCGAGCAGCACGCGCTGGCATTCGGCGAAGCGATCCGAGCCGCGCAGGCGGCGCCAGTAGTGGAGCAGGGCGGGGTGGCTGGGCATGCGGGTAAGGATACATGCTGCTATGCAACATGAGCCTTTCAGTAGAGTGGCCATCCACGCGAGAAGCTGCTCCCTCCCCTGCGAGCAGTGGAGGGAGTGGACTTCGCGCAAACGGGAAAGACATGCGCAAGCACCACCACGCATACGTTAGATTCAACCCTCCGCCGCCAACCCATCCCTCGCATGCCTCCCACCAGCAACGCCTCTCCCGAAGCGTTCGAGCTCCGCGGCGTCAGCAAGCGCTATGGCAGCGTGATCGCGCTCGACGACGTCAGCCTGCGTTTTCCCGCCGGCAGCAACACCGCCTTGATCGGCAGCAGCGGTTCGGGCAAATCGACTTTGCTGCGTGTGCTGTTGGGTCTGGAATGGCCGGACCGCGGCGAGATCTGGGTGGACGGTTCGCAATTGGCACCGACTCAGGTGCTGGCGCTGCGACGGCGCGTGGGCTACGTGATCCAGGAGGGCGGCCTGTTTCCGCATCTCACCGCATTGGGCAACCTGGCCTTGCTGCCACATCACCTGGGCTGGAGCCGCGAGCGCATTCGCCAGCGCGCGGAAGAACTGGCCGCTTTGACACACTTGCCGGAAGGCGTGCTGGAACGCTATCCCGCCGAACTGTCTGGCGGCCAGCGCCAACGCGTGGCACTGATGCGCGGCCTGATGCTCGATCCCGATGCCTTGCTGCTCGACGAACCGCTGGGTGCGCTCGACCCGATCGTGCGCCATGAACTTCAAGATGAGTTGAAAGCGATCTTCAACCAGCTCGGCAAGACCGTGATCGTGGTGACGCACGACATGGCCGAAGCCGCGTGGTTTGCCGATCGCCTGGTGCTGATGCGCAACGGCAAGGTGGTGCAGGATGGACGGCTGGATGATCTGTGCGGTCGCCCGGCCGATCCTTTCGTGACGCGTTTCGTGGCCGCGCAGCGCACCTTGCAAGGGGTGTCGGCGTGAAGCGCGTGTGGTTGGTGATAACCGCCTTGCTGCTGTTGCCGGCATACGCGCATGGCGCGCCGGTTCGCATCGGCTCCAAGCAATTCACCGAGTCGGTGATCCTCGGCGAAATGGCGCGCCTGGCCGCGCGGCAGGCGGGCGTACAGGCCGTGCATCAGCGCGAGCTGGGCGGCACCGCCATTCTGTGGAGCGCGCTCCAACACGGCGATATCGATGCCTATCCCGAATACACCGGCACGCTCACGCACGAGCTGTTGAAGAACGTGCCGCCGGATGCGGACATTGCCACGTTGCGCGCCGCGCTCAAGCCGCTCGGCATCGGCATCACCGATTCGCTGGGTTTCAACGACACCTACGCCATCGGCATGCGCGCGGATCGCGCGGAGCAGTTACACATTCGCAGCTTGTCGGACCTGGTCGCGCATCCGGATTTGCGCCTGGGTTTCTCTAACGAATTCATGGCGCGCAGCGATGGCTGGCCGGGTTTACGCCAACGCTACGGGCTACCGCAAAAACAGGTACGCGGCCTGGATCACGCGCTTTCCTATCGTGCGCTGGCCAGCGATGCGGTGGACGCCATCGACCTCTACAGCACCGATGCGGAGATTCCCTACTATCACCTACGCACGCTCGATGATGACCGGCATTATTTCCCGCACTACGACGCCGTCTATTTATATCGGCTCGATCTGCAGCAGCGCGCACCAGGTTTCATCCATGTGCTGAACAAGCTCGCCGGCCGGATCGATGCCGACGCGATGCGGCAGATGAATGCGATGGTGAAACTGCATGGCGAAAAAGAAACCGTCGTCGCCGCGGATTTTCTCGGCGTGCAAGCGGATGGCGATGGCGCAGGCCTATGGACGCGGTTGTGGCAGCGAACGGTGGAGCATCTGCGGTTGGTATTGATCTCGCTGATCGCCGCGGTGTTGCTGGCGATTCCGCTGGGTGTATTCGCAGCGCGCGCGAAACGCCTGGGCCAGCTGGTGATGGCGCTCACGGGTGTGTTGCAGACCATTCCGTCGCTGGCGATGTTCGTGTTCATGATCCCGTTCTTTGGCATCGGCACGTGGCCCGCGATTGCTGCCTTGTTCCTCTACAGCTTGCTGCCGATCGTGCGCAACACCTACACGGGGCTGGTCGGCATTCCACCGGATCTGCGCGAATCCGCGGCCGCGTTGGGCTTGCCGCGCGGCGTGCGCTTGCGCCAAGTGGAACTGCCGATGGCGACGCGCTCGATTCTGGCTGGCATCAAGACCGCGGCGGTGATCAATGTCGGCACCGCGACACTGGGGGCGTTGATTGGCGCGGGTGGTTATGGTCAACCCATCGTGACCGGTATTCGCCTGGATGATACGGGCCTGATTCTGGAAGGTGCCATTCCTGCCGCGTGCATGGCGTTGGTCGTGCAAGGCTTGTTTGAAGGGGTGGAGCGCTGGCTTACACCGCGCGGCATGCGCCTGGAAGCGCGGCAATGACCATCCCTAACTAACGAGAGCGGCGCGCGCCAAAGGTTGAACCGCCTTTGGCGGCATCGATGCTACGTTGCACATCCTCTTGCGATCCATGCCCCACGGATGGCCACATGGCTGGATCTTCGCGGCGCTGTTGGCTTTGTTCGTGCGAACGCACGGAACTGGCGCCGGCACCATCAAGCAGCGCGCACACCTCGTCCATCGACATCTCGCCACGCAGCTCAACCACCAGTGTGGCGTGTCCGATCAGGCTGGAATCAGGCAACTGCGTCGGTGTGCGATCAGATGACGATGTGCGTTTGGGCTTGTCCCGTCCGGTGCTGGTATCGATGCGTCCGGTGTGGCTGGCTTCCGAGACCACCGTGGTCGGGGCACTCGAACTGGAAGGTGCATGTCCCACGCTTTCGTCGAAGCTCAGGACGATTTGTTCACGCCGCAGTCCGCGGGACAACAATTTTTCGGCGGCGGCGTTGGCATCGAATTGCGTGTCAAAACAGGCAACGACAAGTTCGGTCATGACCTTGGCTCCATGACGTTCACTGCGAAGCACTGTAGAACCTTGGACATAATCTGCACGTGAGCATGAAAACGAACGCGGCATGAATCACGCATGGAATGCGCAAGTTCTCTCGATCGATACATGCGCGATACGTGCGAGTCACGCCATCGATGCTAACTATGCGATGACCCATGCGTTGGAGATGCGAACATGTCACCGCTGAAACTTTCCCTCGTGCCGTTGCTGATGTTGTCGATGGGTTCGCCCGCCTGGGCGCAGAGCGGGGCCTCGCAGGCGTCCACACCGGCGACGGGTGCTGTCGGCACGCATACGGCACAGGACGTCCGCTTCGTCACCGCGGCCTCCGCCGCCGGCGATACGGAAATCATGGCGGCACGCCTGGCGCAGGCGCAGGCGCAGTCAAGCAAGGTCAAGTCGTTCGCAGCCGACATGATTCGCGACCACGGCAAAGCCAACGACGAGCTGAAAAGCGTGGCGCAAAAAGACGGCTATACCCTCTCGATGTCACCTACGCCCGATCAGCAGAACAACCTCGCCAAATTGCGCTCTTTGCATGGCAAGGATTTCGATACCGCGTACGCGCAGATGATGGTGAAAGACCATCGCGACGCGGTGGCGTTGTTCCAGGCGGAATCCGCATCGGGGATGGATGGTGATCTGAAGACGTTCGCCGCGCAGACGTTGCCGACGTTGCAGCATCATCTGGCATTGGCGAATGCGTTGTAGTTCGCCCGCGTAGAAATATCGGCGACTGACGGATTGGCCGTAGGTTGGGTTAGCGCAGCGTAACCCAACGAATCGCTCCGAAAACGTTGGGTTACGCTGCGCTAACCCAACCTACGCCCGTTCGTCATGGTGGGTGTCGCGGCGCTGCATGACTGTTGTGGTGAGGCATCGCCGACCCCCAACATGGCTGCCGCCGCGTGATTCAAATCAACGCCTGTGGCACCGGTGGGGTACCGACCGGATCGCCAATCGGTGCCGGTGGCGGTTCCGGATCGGTCAGCGGCGGACGTTCCGGCGTCGGCAACGGCGGTTGAGGACCAGGGTCGGGAATGCCAGGCGATGGTGAAGGTGCCGGCGGCTTTCCGGGTTCTGGTTCGGGAACTTCTGCATGGATGCGCGATGCATGCCGTGTCATAGCAATGCGGTTCATAAATGCTGCCTCGCCGGCTGCAACGGTTGAGCGCACTGTGAGCGAGTGCGCGTGCACGAGCAACGAAATCCGTGTGAGGGCTGCCGCATCCGTTTAGCTGCTTGTTAGATGCGTTCACAGCGTTTCGACGGTTTCTCACAGAAGCCAGGGCGATAGTGACGTCCCATCGGACAGCCGCAAAGGAGTCTGTATCATGAGCAGTGCATTTGAGATGGCCATGCCCTGGTGGCAATTTGTGTGGCGTGGCATCGCCACGTATCTTGCCGCGGTATTCATGATGCGCATCGTCGGCAAGCGGTCCTTCGGTGACATGTCCACCTTCGACATCATCGTGCTGGTTCTGGTGGGTGGTGTGTTGCGCAATTCCATCATCGGCCATGATGGTTCGTTCCAGGGCGGGCTGATCGCGGTGGCGTCCATGCTTGCGGCGGATCGCGCGGTGGCATGGGCATGCACGCGTTCGCCCTGGTTGAATCGTTTCGTGGAAGGCCGGCCAACCATTCTTGTGCACGATGGCGAACTGGTGCCCGGCTCACTGGAACGCGTCAGCCTGCCCAAGGCTGCATTCCGGCGCGCCTTGCATGCGGCAGGACTTGAGGACACCAAGAGCATCAGCATCGCCAGGCTGGAACCGAATGGGCGCATCACGCTTATTCGCAAGCATGAATAGCGGATGTTTTTTGGTTTGAGCTTTGACAGCATGTCGACGCAAACGCGAGTAAAGCTGGTTGTGTCTGCTCACATCGGAGATACGACATGCCCGAGAAAAAGACGCGGCAAGCAGCTGCCCGAGACAAGCGACAAGGCAAGTCATCCAGTACCCAGGCCGGCGAATACGTGCATGAAGAAATCGAGCACGTGCGCAAAGGCAAGCATGGCGCACGTTCGCCGCAACAGGCCATTGCCATCGGGCTTTCCAAAGCGCGGCGTGCGGGCGTAAAGGTGCCGCGGAAGAAGTCGTCCAGCAAGAAAGCTGCGAGCAAAAAGGCCTCGAGCCGCAAGCGCGCCAGCACGGGAAAATCCGCATCGCGTAAACGCGCTACTGCCAAGCGTTCGAGTGCGAAGCGTGCCAGTGCGTCATCGCGGGCCTTGCGCCGGGAAGGGCGGGGTGCGGCATCGAAGCGTGCGTTGTCGAAGCAGGGCAAGCGCGCGGCGTCCAAGCGCAGTTCCGCGTCGCGTTCGGCGGCGGCCAAGAAGGCGGCGCGTACGAAGGGTGCGCGGGGTCGTTCCGCTGCGGCGAAGAAGGCGGCGAGGACGAGGAAGCGAGCGTAGACCCAACGAGAGAGACCTTCGGTTCGAGATGCGCCAGGTTGCGCTGCGCTAACCCCAATGGCGCTGACTCAAGCCGAGAAGCTTGATGCTTGCCGAGATATGCTCCCTCCCCTGCGGCACAGGGGAGGGTGGGGGTGGGGTTGCTTGGGCTTTAGCGTGCAGCCAAATGTTGCCGTGATCTTTGCTGATAAGAACCACGCGATGATGTCCATTTCCCCGCGGCGTCGGCTCCGCGCCGCTCGCTGCGCTCGCACCCCACCCTAACCCTCCCCTGCATGCAGGGGAGGGGACATATCCTGCGAGATTGAAGAAGTACGCAACCCACGAAGCGCGCGTTGCCTCATCCTTGCTCTTCACCCACCGACGCATTCAAGGCCGCCGCCACCGCCGCATCGCCATTGATCAGCTCGGCCCACTTCAACTCGATGCCCCTGCGGTGGGCTTTGCGCGTGATCTTCAATCCCTGCGCGTCCATCACTACCGTGTAGGGGTGGCCTTCAACGTCGATTTCGCGCCTCAAGGGTTTTTCAAGCGTGGTCGTCATGAGTGGTTCTCCGGGATGGATGGAACAGAAGTCACAGCTGCTTGTGCAAGGTTTCGAGTGCCGTATCCAGGGATTGCTCGATGGTGTCGATGCCCTCCCATGGGTCTTTGCGCAATCGCGCCAGGCGCTTGGGCAGAGTGTGGATATTGAAAGCGTCGCCGCGGTCGATCTTCGCCAGTTCTTCCCAGCGCAGCGGCACCGCGACGGGCGCCCCCTTGCGCGCGCGTAGCGAGTAGTTGGCAATGCTGGTGGCACCGCGGCTGTTTCGCAGGTAGTCCACGAAGATCTTGCCGCTGCGCTTGGCTTTGCTGGCGGTGTCGATGAATTCATCCGGGTACGCGCTCGCCATGGTGCTGGCCACGGCATGCGAGAAATCCTTCACCTGCGACCATGGGCAACCGGGATTGAGCGGCACCACCACGTGCAAGCCCTTGCCGCCGGTGGTGCGCAGGAAGGATTTCAGGCCGATGCGATCCAGCCATGTCTTGAGCAGGCGCGCTGCGGCGACCACGCGTTCCCAGCCCACTTTCGGTGCCGGGTCCAGATCGAACACCACGCGGTTGGCCTTGTCCGGGTTGTCGGCCATGCTGCCCCATAGGTGGAATTCCAGCGTGCCGAATTGCACCAGCTCCATCACCGAGTTGGCGTCTTTTGCGTAGATGTAGACGGCTTGCGAGCCTTTCTCTTCCTTCAGGCGCACAAAGCCCACGCGATGCAGGCCTTGCACCGGATGTTTCTGGAAGAAGCAGGTTTTTTCTGCGCCCTCCGGACAGCGGATGATGGAGAGCGGACGCCCCAGCACGCTTGGCAGAAACCACTGCATGATGCTGCTGTAGTAATCGGCCACATCCCGCTTGGTGATTTTGTCGCTGGGAAAGACCACGCGGTCGGGATGCGTGATGGTGACGAGACTGGTGTCGGTGTCATCAGTGGCTGAGCGCGCGCGCGCCGTCTTGGCCGGCGCTTTTTTCGCAGATTTCGATGTTTTTTTTGCGGGCGCGCGATCGCCATTACGCAAATCGTTCGGTGTCTTGTCCATGCGCAAGGTCTTCAGGCTGGGTTGCCGCAGCAGGTTGTTGTTGCCCATGCCGCGGTAATTCACTTCCACCACCAGGCTGGGTTGCACCCACCAGGCATCGCGCAACAGGGGATCGATGTTGCGCAGATTCGGCGGCGTTTTGCGCGACGCGTTCTTGGTGACCAGTGCGGCGGTCTGCGCCAGCGATTTATCGGTAAAGCCAGTGCCGACGCGCCCGGCGAACAGCCAGCCACCGCGATGATCCGGATCGGGCTTGGCCAGCAGCAAGGAGCCAAAGCCATGGCGGCTGCCCTTCGGCGGCGTGTAGCCGACCACCGCAAATTCATCGCCTTCCAGACGCTTTATCTTGATCCAGTCGCCACCGCGTCCGGCGTGATAGCCCGAATCGACGCGCTTGGACACGATGCCTTCCAGCTGGAATTCCACAGCGCGCTGCATGGCCTCCACGCCATCGCCTCGCGTGTGGGAGCTGAAAGCCAGGTGCTTGCGGCCATGTCCCAGCATGCGTTCGAGCAGCGCCTTGCGTTCCAGCAGCGGCGTGCGCGAAAGGTCATAGCCTTCGAAATAGGGTAGGTCGAACAGCACGTAAACCAGCGGATGCTGTGCTTCGCCGGAGAGGGTTTTCTGTAGCGCATTGAAATCGCTGCGGCCTTGGCTGTCGGTGGCGATCAGTTCGCCATCGAGCCGCGCCGAATCCAGCCCGAGCGATTCGACCGCCTGCAGGATGTCGGGAACCTTGTCGTCCCAGCGCAGCGCGTTGCGCGACCACAGCGCCACCTTGCCCTTGGCGATCGTTGCCAGGATGCGGTAACCATCCCACTTCACCTCGTGGATCCAGTTGTCGCCAGCCGGTGGCTCCAGCCGCAGTTGCGTCAGCGCGGGCGCAAAGAACTCAGCGCTGGCTGCGGCTTTTTTTGCGTTCGGCAGCGCCTTGGCCCGGTTGACCAGCGAGGTTTTGCTGAGCTTGCGTGCGGCCGGCGCCTTGCGCACACGGGCGGTGGATTTCTTTGCCGCGATGCGCGCACTTTCGGATTTCGCCGCCTTGCGCGTGCTCTCGCGCATCTTGGTATCCAGCAGATCATCGGCCTCGACGTCGCTGGCGAAGGCATCGTCCTCCTTGATCAGAAACCAGGGCTGCTGACGTTCCTTGCGTCCGCTGCGCACGAGATGCCAGCCGCCCTTCAGGCGTGTGCCGAACAGTTCGAAACGCAGATAGCCTTTCTTCAATTGCGCCATCGGATCGCCGTCGGTGGACCACACGCCACGATCGAATTGATCCACATGGCCTTTGCCGTAGCCTTCTTCGATCTCGCCTTCGAAATCGGCATAGGCCACCGGGTGATCTTCCACTTCCACGGCAAGGCGCTTGGTGTGCGGGTTGTAGCTTGGTCCTTTCGGCACCGCCCAGCTTTTCAGCGCATTACCTACCTGCAGCCGGAAATCGAAATGCCGGCGCCGAGCGTGATGAAGCTGCACCACGAACAGCGCACGGCTGCCGTCGGGAACGGCCGCATCCGGCTTGGGTTCCCGCGTGGCTTTGAAGTTGCGCTTGCGTTGATATTCCCGAAGGCTCACGTCTGCTCCGCCGCGGCGGCACGTTGAGGGAAGACCTTGCAACGGGATATGTCAACAACAAGGCAAGTGAATGTGACCAGGATGTTGGATGGGAATCGCGTTCAGGGCAACGTAGGTTGCATGAAACACGTCGCCGCCTCAGGGTCGTCATTCCCGCGAAAGCGGGAATCCATTTTCAGGGAGGCATCAGAGCAAATGGATTCCGCTTTCGCGGGAATGACGGCAGTGAGGGTTACGATAGCTTCTCGATCAACTTATGCGCATCGAAAGGCGCTTTGACCTTGGTGTCGTTGTCGAAGTAACAATACACGTCGCGGCTGCCTCGCTTGCGTGGCTTCTCGTCGCTGCAGCGCCTGGCGTCTTTCGGCTCGCTGCCTTTGCGCCACGCATCGATGTGCCTGCACCAACGGTTCAACGCAGCATTGCTGTAGCCGCTGGCATACAGCACCTTGTCGCCATGCAGCCGCAAGTACATGAAGCTGGCGGTGACGTCTTCCAGGAAAGGCCATTTGCCGGCGGTATCGGCCACCACCAGCGCCACGTCGTGGCGGCGCAGCTGGGCGATAAAGGTTTCGTTGACGAAACTGGTATGGCGCACTTCCATCGCATGCCGGATCGCGCGCTTGCGATCGGCCTTGACGATCACTTTTTCGACGGTGCCGTCATG
>Ga0209672_101178_pt1 | contig 10653 bp, 8 predicted proteins | sample AraplaCol_mMS_r2_FD_184273 | JGI IMG/M metagenome (GOLD analysis project Ga0209672, IMG submission 184273) | Arabidopsis root microbial communities from North Carolina, USA - plate scrape CL_Col_mMS_r2 (SPAdes) (version 2) | ecosystem: Host-associated > Plants > Roots > Endosphere | place: USA...
GTCGGGCACGGTAAAACCAACGTGATCGATTTTCTTGATGCCAGGAATGCTCATGTCCTTCTCGGTGTTATTTGGAGGCAAGCATCTTTTGATGGCTTGAAACGGACGCCGTCGTTGTTGATGGCGGCAGCCCGTGGGGCGACGAGTCGTCAAGCTGAAGCGCTCGCGTTGATTTAAGTCGCGCGATGAGCGGAATGATCAACAGCGCCAGGACCGCAATCACCGTTGCCAGGTAACCCACCGCAGGCAAGCCCCAGTGAGGAATCACCAGGCCGCCCATCATGGCGCCCAGTCCGATGCCGGCATTGGCCGCGGAAACGTTGAGCGTTCCCGCCAACGCCTGGGCGTGCGAAGCCACTCGCATGACGCGCACCTGGCAGATCGGAAACAAGGCGGTGTAGGCAACACCCCAAAGCACGAACGGTAGGTCGAACCAGCCGCGCACGCTTGCGAGCGACACACTCGCCGCCATACCGATGCTCAGGATCGCCACGAAGAAAGCCGTGGCGCCTAGCGCGCTGCGATCGACCGCGCGGCCGCCGAGCCAGTTGCCGACCAGGCCGATCGCGCCAAACCCCATCAACCACCAGCCCACCTGCGCGGGCGCAACGCCGACCAGGGTTTCCAGCGTGTCCGCCAGGTAGGTATAGGCGGTGAACATCGCCGTGAAGATCAGCACCGACAAACCGATATGCGCGACAAAGCGCGGGTCGTGGAGAATGCGCGCCTGCTCGGCGAGCCGCATGCGTCGTGGACGCTCCAGCGTCGGCATAAAGGTCGCGATCAAGATGGCCATCAACAGCGACAGGCCGGCCAATAGCGCAAAGGCGACGCGCCAGCCAAAGGCGTGCGCAGCCAACGTACCCAGCGGGATGCCAAACAACAGCGCCACCGAGATGCCCAGATACACCATCGACACCGCGCGCCCGGCACGCAGCGGTCCGGCCAGTTGCCCCGCGGTCTCGCTGGCCGTGCCCCAAAACACCGGAAGCAAGAGCGCGGCGATGAATCTCGCCAATGCCAGCACCCAGATGTTCGGCGCCATGGCGGCGAGCGCATTGGACACCGCAAAGATCAGCAGGATGATCACGAACAGGCGCTTGCGTTCGATATGCGACAGCAAGCCTGTCAGCAACGGACCGAACAGCATCACGGTGAACGCAAAAAGCGTCACCAGCTGCCCGGCGGCAGAAATGGAGATGCGCAGCTCTCGCGCCAGGGCTGGCAGCAACCCGACGATCAGAAACTCGGTCGTGACAATGACAAAGGCGGCCACCGCCAGGATGGCAATGGAGGCTGCGCCTCGCTCGGCCGGCGTGGCGCCCGGCGTTGCTGTTGGCAGAGAAGACATGGATGCGTGGGGGAGTAGCGAGGGTTGGACTAGCTTATTGCGGATACGTCATCCCAATAGCGGTATTATTTCCATATATTCTGGAATCACAGTCCATAATGTGAGCGCATCATGACACCCTCGGAACGACTCAAAGGGCTTGAGGCCTTCGTCTTCACAGCGGATTTCGGCAGCTTTACCGCAGCCGCCGAGCGCTTAAACCTGACCAATTCAGCGGTCGGCAAAAGCGTGGCGCGGCTCGAAGCGCGACTGGGCGTCCGTTTGTTCGAGCGCTCCACGCGAACGCTGTCGCTCACTGATGCAGGCGCCGCGTACTACCGCACCTGCGCCCGGGTGCTCACGGATCTTGCCGAAGCAGAGTCCGTACTCGCCGCGCAGCGCATGGAACCCACCGGCCATCTGCGCCTGGATGTGCCCGCTGCGTTCGGACGCATGAAGGTGTTGCCGCTGCTGTTGCCGTTTTTCGCGCAGCATCCCAACCTACGCCCCCATCTTTCCTTCACGGATCGATTTGTGGATATCGTGGATGAGGGGATCGATGTGGCCGTGCGTATCGGCGGCGCGAATATCTGGCCAGAAGCCTTGGGGCATCGATACCTGGGCGCCGAGCGACTGAGTCTTTGCGCCTCACCCGCCTACCTCCAGCAGCACGGTGCGCCACAGTCGGCGGCGGAGCTCAGCCAGCACGATGTCGTCGTCTACGGGCGAGCCGATGGCAGCACGATCCCCTGGTTGATCGCGCAGGATGCCGGCCCACCGGAACAATGGACGGTCGAAGCAAAGATGGCCCTCGGCAGCGGCGAAGCGGTGGTCAGCGCCGTCAAGGCCGGCTGCGGCATCGCGCAGCTGGCCACCTGGCTGGTAAGGGACGAACTGCGCGAAGGCACGCTGGTGAAGATACTTCCGCAGCTGGAAGTGGAAGGCCTGCCGCTCAATCTCGTCTGGCCGCGCAGCCGCCAGCTGCTGCCCAAAGTCGACGCGATCTTGAAACTGCTCACTGACTCGTTGCGTATTGATTGATCACTGCAAAATGGGACGGAGGCGGTATCGGATAAGAAAGTAAGACACGCAAGCGGTTGCTGGAAAAGCGATGGCATGCCATAGCGGGAACATGCCCACCCAATTGGCAAGTTCGCCCCACGACCACGTCAGCAACGCGGTGAGGAACAGGGTCCCAAAGGGAACGGGAATCACGACGATGCTTGCCGGCCCCCATGAGGGCGAGAGCAGCAGAGTGGCCACAACGACAAGAACTAGTGATCGACGAGAGTGGGTCATGCGCTTGGTGGCGAACCCAACACCCAGGACAGGAACGAACATAATCGCCGTGAGAGCCAGGTAAACCAACAGCATGGAGATATAAATCATGCTACTGCCCTCGCATCGATCAAGAAGAATGGTGTTCGTGCGCTCTCATATCATCGCTTGCCGACCGCACACGGCACCGATAAGCCGTGCTGCAGGCTGTTGCATCAGAACACCAACCGCGCCCCGAACATCCACGTCCTGCCCGGTGCCGGTTCGTAGTAACGCCCATTGCCGTCGTTGACGATCAACGACCCGACGTATTGATGGTCGGCGAGGTTGTTCACGCGGGCGCTCAGTTGCATGCGCGTCGCCTCCCCCAGCGGGAAGCTGTAGGTCACATCGGCATCCGCGACCACATAGCCCGCCGCGCGGGCAGTGCCGAAATCGTTGGCCGTCGTTGGGCCTGCGCCGGTGAGCGTGAGGCCCTGGCTCCAGCGCGCATCGCCGCCATGGCGCAGCAGCAAGGAACCGTAATCTTCCGGCACACCCGGCATGCGGCTGCCGGCGCGCACGGGCACGTTCGGCGCGATGCATGGCGTCGCGATGCAGGTGAGGAAGCCGCTGCGGAACTGTGCCTGCAGGTGCGTATAGCCGGCAACCAGATGCCAGGACGGCGCGATCTCGCCGTCCATCGATAACTCCACGCCTTGCCGCCTCGCCTCCGGCACGTTGCGATACGTGGTGCGCCCGTTGACGCTGGTGTCGATCGCCAGTTCGTCGCGCGTATTGGCGCGGAACAGCGCCGCGTTGAAAGCGAGCGCGCGTGTCGCCTGCCATTTCGCGCCCAGCTCGATGTTGTGGCTGCGTGCGGGCCGAAGATTGAGCGCAAGACCTGGCTGACCGTCACTGCGATAGCCAAGCTCGTTGTAGCTCGGCGTTTCGAAGCCTTCGCCGTAGCTGGCATAGAGCCGAAGCTCGTCCCCTGGCCGCCATTGCAGGGCGACCACCGGCGTGGTGGCGGCGTAATTCACGTCGCCACTGTCATCGGGATTGGACGGCGTGATGTAGTAGTCGTGCGCACTGAAGCGCACATCGTCATGCCGCAGGCCAAGCAGCAGCGCCCAGGACGGCGCGAAGTGCCAGTACCACTGCACGTAGACATCCACATTGTTGACGTTGTCGTCCTCGTCGCGACGCAGCGCCCCTTTCACGCCCAGCGTCTCGCCCACGAAATTTTCGTAACCGAGGCGATGTTGCCGCTGGTAGTCGCCACCGCCGCCAAGGACGAATTCGTAATCGCCACCCAGCCAGTCGCCTCGATGCGTCCAGCGCAGGTCGGCACCACCGTAATGCGTGTTGGGCTGCACCACGCCGCCGGGCTGCAGCGGGTTGGCTTGCGTGGCGACGGGAATGGATTGGTACTGGGTGATCTCGCGTTGGCCGTAATACACCATCGCGCGCCATTGGCCGTCGTCGCCGGAAGGCCGTTCGTAGATCAGACCCAGCTGGTCCTGGCGAGTGCTCTTGCGAGTGTCGAACTGCTCCGCCGCGGGTGACGCCTGTTGCGGATTCGCCTGCAGTTGCGCCTTGGTGAGACCCATCGGGTCCTGCGCCACGGGCTGATCCAGGTGATTCATCACCAGTGTGAGCGTCTGCCCCTGCCCCAGGTCGAAGCCGAGGCGCGCATGCGCCGTCTGGCGGTTGACGCGGCTGTGGTCGCGATAGCCGCCCGAGAGGAACTGCGAAGCGGCGACGTTGTAATCCATCGCGCCAACTGTGCCGCGCGTATCGGCGAGATAGCGAAAGCTGTCGTTGCTGCCCGCGTAGACGCCCAGCGTGGTCTGCGGGGTGGCCGTGCCGGGCGCGCTCCATAGCTGCACCACGCCGCCCGCAGCGTTGCCGTAGAGCACGGAATACGGGCCGCGCAACACCTCCACGCGATCGGCCACGTCAAAATCGAAATGTGATACCTGCCCCTGGCCATCCGGCAAGGTCGCGGGAACGCCGTCGACATAAAGGCGAATGCTGCGCACGCCGAAGGTGCTGCGCGAGCCGAAGCCGCGGATGGATATCTGCTCGTCCTGCGCGTAGTTCTGCCGATCGCGCGCCAGGATGCCCGGCACGCCCACCAACATCTCGGAAAGATTGACGCCGGGATTGCCGGCATCGGCCGGCGCCATCTTGACGATACTCAGCGCCGCGGGAACATCCCGTGGCGGCATGTCGAGTCGACTGGCATTGACCTGCACGGCCGGCAGCGTCGCTTGCTGCGCGTAAGCCGTCGACGACCCACTCGCCATGCACGCTGCGCCGATCATCAGGTGGACACGCCGCAACTGCATCGCCCTCTCGTGGCATTGAAGGCAGCAGACTATCATCACGAAAGCATGTCGATGGATGCAAGTGACAAATATGTCATCCGCGACATTCGCCACGCGCACCCGTGCTAGGGCATGCTTAGGGCCTTGTCAGGCCATCTGGACGTCCGTTTGACGCCTGTGACTTTTACATGACAAGGCTCCCGCCCCACCCCCGAGGAACGACATGAACGGCTCAAGGCCCGCCCCCAAGTCCCGCCGTGCTGGTGCGCTCATCGCGCTTGCCTCGTTGATCGGCATGGTTTCCATGCATGCGCTGGCCCAGGAGGATGTGGCGCGCTTCCATAATGCACCCGCCTCCACGGACAAGACGCCCAATCCCTACGCCGGCAAGACTGACGCCACCAACGACGGCAAGACGCTGTACGGATCGTATTGCGCGGCCTGCCATGGCGCGGCTGCCCAAGGCAACGGCAACGTACCGCCGCTGGCAAGCGCGAAAGTAAAGAAGGCGCCGCCCGGCGCGCTGTTCTGGTTCATCACGCATGGCGATGTGTCCAACGGCATGCCTGCGTGGGATTCGCTCAGCGAAGAGCAGCGCTGGAAGATCGTGACGTATCTGGAATCGCTGGAACCGGGCAAGGCCGCCGCAGGTGCGCCCAAGGCAGTCGCCTCGATGACGCCCGGCGACTGGCCCGCACCGACGCCGCCCTTCACTGATTTCCGCTACGAATCACCGGGCACCAGCCGCAAGATCACCGCCGCCGACCTGCCCAAGCCCTACGCCACCAAGTCGGCCGGCAATGCACCGCAACTGGTGGAGCGTCCGGCCAACGTGTGGCCCAAGGCGCCGCCGGGCTTCAAGGTGGCACTGTTCGCCACCGGCCTGGACAACCCGCGCCTGCTGCGTACCGCACCCAATGGCGATGTGTTCGTGGCCGAGACCAGGGCGGGCCGCATCACGATGTTCCGCGGCATCACCGCCGATGGCCATCCGACGGAAACCCACGTTTATGCCACTGGCCTCAACCAGCCGTTCGGCGTCGCGTTCTATCCAGCCGTCCATCCGCAATGGATCTACGTGGGCAACACGGATGCCGTGGTGCGTTTCGCATACAAGGACGGCGATATCCAGGCATCGGGCAAGCCCGAACACATCGCGGACCTGCCGCACAGCGATGGTGGTCATTCCACGCGCGACATTGCCTTCTCGCCGGATGGCGCGCGCATGTATGTTTCAGTCGGCTCGAAATCCAATGTGGACGATACCGACACCACACCGGAAGAAAAGAACCGTGCGGATATCCTGGTGTTCAAGCCCGATGGTTCGGACATGCGCATCTTCGCCAGCGGCATCCGCAACGCGGTGGGTCTTGCGGTCGACCCCAAGAGTGGCGAGCTGTGGTGCTCGGTGAATGAGCGCGATGGCCTGGGCGACAACCTGGTGCCCGACTACATTACCCACGTACAGGAAGGCGGTTTCTACGGCTGGCCGTGGTGGTACATCGGCAATCATCAGGATCCGCGACACGCCGGCAAGCATCCGGAGCTGGCGAGCAAGGCCATCGTCCCCGATGTGCTGCTCAATCCGCACAACGCCTCGCTGCAACTCACCTTCTATGACGGCACACAGTTCCCCGAAGCCTATCGCGGCGACATCTTCGCCTCGGAGCATGGCTCATGGAACCGCTCCGCGCGCGTCGGCTACGAAGTGATCCGCGTACCTCGTCACGGCACCGCACGTGCCAGCGGCGACTACGAAGACTTCCTCACCGGCTTCGTGCTGCCCAGCGGCCAGGCCTGGGGCCGCCCTGTCGGCATCACCACGGCGGCCGATGGTTCGCTGTTGGTCAGCGACGATGGCTCCAATGTGATCTGGCGGGTGAGCTACGGCGGAGGCTGAGTGGATCGATGGGCCGGAAGCGAACCCCCCGGCCCCGCGGTCCAAATGGCCAAGAGCGCCCCGCAATGCGCGGGCGCCCGCCCGTCCCGTCGCTTGCAGGGCAAAACGAACTTGACAGTCTAACTTGCAAGTTAAACTGTCAAGTTCTAGACTCACCTCATGGTCAAGACACCCCATTCGAAAGCCACCATGGCATCGGCAGCCAATGAACTGGCGACGGCTGTTGGGCAGTTGCTACGCCGACTGCGATCAGAGACGGCCACGGATGAGCTCAATCTTTCGCAAGCAGGTGTCCTGGAGAAGCTGGATCTGCAGGGCCCCATGAGCACGGCCGAGCTTGCGCGCGCCGCATCGATGAAGCCCCAATCGATGCGAACGGTGCTCGCGGATCTGGAGCAGGATGCACTAGTGGAGCGCAAGCTTCATCCGTCCGACGGTCGCCAGATTCTTTTCGCAGTGACGGGCAAAGGCGTCGACGTTCGACGCAAACGCGGCCACGCCAAGCGCGAATGGCTGCTTGCTGCACTGATGCGACTTGAGCCCGACGAACAGCAAACCATTCTGGATGCGGTCCCGCTGATCAGACGCCTGGGCGAGCCATAACCCAACGCTACCGGGTGGATGTGCGTGCCGGCGCTCAACGCCTTACAACTCCCAAAGGAGTGACATCGAAGTGACGTGGCTTCACGATCTTTCCTATTTCTTCGGCGGCATGTTTCTCGCCAATGCCGTTCCTCACTTTGTCTGGGGCATCTCCGGACGTCCATTCCAATCGCCGTTCGCCCACCCACGTGGCGAGGGCCTGTCGTCTTCGACGGTCAACGTCGTCTGGAGCTTCGTGAATGTCGTGCTCGCCTACGTTTTGCTTGTTCGTGTAGGCAATCTCGATATACGCGATGCACAACCCATGGTGGCGCTGGGACTTGGCGCGTTACTGATCAGTCTTGCCTTGGCCAGACGGTTCGGTCGCTTCAATGGCGGCAACCTGCAGAGTTGATCTTGCATGTGCCTCCTGCGCCGGCCGGAGGCAACGGCATAGTGAGTGATCCATGTCCTCCCTGGCTGGAAAATCGGACATTGCAATCCAACGGCTACATCAACAATGAGCAACATCGTTGTCGATGTTCGCCCATAGCGGCGCCGCCAACGCGCCGCAGGTGGTCATCCGAGTCGCGCGTGTCCTGAAATATGGGGCGAGGCCAGCACGCGCGGCCTGAGAGCAAATGCGTCACAGCGCACAACGGTCATCCGCCTGTCTTGCCGAAACAGACCCCGCATGGCTGAATGGCCAGGTCTACAGGGGTTACACCATGGTTTTGCGCAGCATCGCTACGCGGCTGTCTCTCTGGGTGCTGGCCGGCTCCGTGTTGGTACTGGCCGTTGCCGGCGGCGTGCTGTTTTACCGGGTGAGCGGACAAATACTCGAGAAAGCCCATGGTGAAGCGACGGCGCTCGCCAATGAGGCCGGCAACCGGATCGAACAGCGCCTGGCGCGCGTAGCCGACACCGCCCAGACCCTGGCCGTGGTGGTGGGCACGCATCCGGATGGCGCCGAGGCCACGCTACGCGGCGCGCTCGCACGCAATGCCGACCTCTCCGGCCTGGCCGTGGCCTTCGTGCCCACCGCCGACAACCCGCCGGTGTCGCCCTTCATCAATCGCCAGGACGACGGCTCGCTGGCCTGGCGCGACCTGCGCAAAGACAACAACCCGTACTGGGAGACGAACTGGTTTCAGGCCGGCCTGAGCTGCGCGCAAGGTTGCTGGCAACGCCACTTCTATTCGCAGTCGCGTCAGCGCGAAATGATCAACTACTCCGTGGCCATCAGCGGCAGCGGCCGTCCGACGGGCCTCGTCAACGCGGACGTCTCCCTGGATTGGCTAAGCCGCATCCTGAAGGAGCTTGGCAAACCCGCTGGCGCCTATGCCTTTGTGCTGGACGAGAGCGGCGTGTATCTGGCCCACGACAACCCTGCCCTGGTCGGCATGCACGGGCAGGCCAATCTGCTGGAGGCGCTGGCGAGCCATCAGGCCAGCCGCGTACGACTCGCCGTCGCGCAGAACCCGCAGGCGCAAGGCAAGCCGGTGTGGATTTACTTCGTACCCGTCGAAGGTACGCACTGGCGCTTCGGCCTCGCCATACCGGAGACCAAGATCTACGCCGGCGTGCGGCAGGCATTTGTGCAAGCGTTGTTGCTGGGATTGCTCGCTCTGCTCGCCTTGGCGGTGATCACGCTGGCGGTGACGCGACGCATCCTGACCCCACTGGGCATGCTCGCCTCGCGCGCCGAACAGGTGGCACGTGGCGCACTGACCTTTGAACTGCCCCCTCCCCGCTTTCCCGATGAGGTCGGCCGCCTCACCCAAGCCTTCGACCGCATGCGCACGGAGCTGGCGCTGCACATCGCCGAATTGACCCGCAATGCGAAGGAACAGCAGCGACTGGCCAGTGAGCTGGATATCGCACACCAGATTCAGACAGCGCTATTGCCGGGCGAGCATTACCTCGACGCACACTGCGAAAACTTCGAGCTGCATGCGCTGCTCCGACCCGCCCGCGCGGTGGGCGGCGATCTCTACAGCTACTTCATGCTCAACGAGCGGCGCTTCTGCGTAATGGTCGGCGACGTGTCCGACAAGGGCATTCCCGCGGCGCTGTTCATGGCGCGCACCATCACGCTCGCCAAGGCACTGGCACCGAGGGCACGATCGCCGCAGCACCTGCTGTCGCTGCTCAACGTCGAACTCTGCCGCAACAACGACAGCTGCATGTTCGTGAGCCTGCTATGCGGCATGCTCGATACAACGACGGGCGAACTGGTGATGGCCAGCGCAGGCCACGAACCACCCGTGCTCTGCGACACGGACGGCGTCCGCCTGGTCGAGCTGGATACCGGCGCCGCACTCGGACTCGATGACGAGGCCCGCTATCCGCCACGGACGCTGCGCCTGCGCCCCGGCCAAACCCTGCTGCTCTACACCGATGGCATCACCGAGGCCACCGACACCGACCAGCAGCTGTTCGGCACCGAACGCATGCTGGCATGCCTGGGGCAATCTCCCTCAGCCTCCGCCTCCGACCTGGCTGCCGGCCTGCTGGCCGAAGTCGACCGCTTTGCCGAAGGTGCAGGGCAAGCCGACGACATCACCGTCCTCGCCCTGAACTGGCATCATGCGCTTGCCGACGGGAGCGCAGACATGCTCGACCTGACCATCCATGCGTCGATGGACGATGTCTTTGACACGCTTGACCGCTGCGAAGCCTCGCTGCGCGATCAAGGCGTGTCACCCGATGTGCGGGACGACGTCCGGCTGGTGCTGGAGGAGCTGATGGTCAACATGGTGCAGCACGGCCACGCCGGCGGCGCCGACCGCAAGATTGAACTGCACATGCGCCTGGGCGACGACGCCGTGCTGATCGATCTGCACCATGATGGACATCCCTTCGATCCACTGCAGGTGCCCATGCCTGCACTCACCGGCGACCTTGCCGACGCCGACGAGGTTGGCGGCCTGGGCATCCACCTGGTGCGCGCCATGGCCAGCGAATTGAGCTACAGCCATGACGAGCATGGCAACCACATGCAGCTACGCTTCCTCCATCCCGCACGACCGGAGCCAGACCATGACGTTTAGCCTCAACGTTGAAAACGAGTCACCCAACCGAACGGTCTTCCATCTCCATGGCCGACTCGACGCCCAGACCTTCAACGATTTCGATCTGGCCATGCTGGACGTGCTCCCGCGCATCCCCGAGGAAAGCACCGTCGTGCTCGACCTCTCCGCACTCGATTACATCAGCAGCGCCGGCCTGCGCAGCATCGCCAAGATCCG
>Ga0209672_101184_pt1 | contig 10627 bp, 14 predicted proteins | sample AraplaCol_mMS_r2_FD_184273 | JGI IMG/M metagenome (GOLD analysis project Ga0209672, IMG submission 184273) | Arabidopsis root microbial communities from North Carolina, USA - plate scrape CL_Col_mMS_r2 (SPAdes) (version 2) | ecosystem: Host-associated > Plants > Roots > Endosphere | place: USA...
ACCAGCCGCTTTTCCACGAGCACGGCAAAGGCCGGGTTCGCGAGGTCGACACTGTCGGGCGCACGTGCAATGCGCAGCAGCATCGAGAATTCATGCGGGCTCAGCATGGTTCGTGTCTCCTGATCGCACGCGATGCAGTTTGATCGGCGTCGATCGCGTTTTCGAATGGAATGGATGCGAGGCAGCAGCCAATGCGCTGGCGGGAGCGAGAATCCCGGGTGAGCCTGCGCGACGCGGGCACGGCGTCGGACGCGGTCACGTACACCCCGATCGCGACAATGCTGCCGCGACGGGAGCGTGCAACGTTAGCGGCGCAGCGTGACGCGGGTGTGACGAGAAAAGGGGGATGGCGATGGTGCTCGCCGCCATCGCGGCGCGCGACTCCATGAACGAAAAAAGGGTTACGGAAAACTCCGTAACCCTTTTTCGGATTTGGTGCCGGCTGCAGGACTCGAACCCGCCACCTGATGATTACAAATTTTCAATTAAATCAACAAGTTACTGATATTTAAGGGAAAGTGACCGTAACGCAGCCCAACCCAAATTACTTTATATTCAGTAGCTTAGCGTAAGCGAGCCGAAGCTGAAAAAACCTAGCTATGTACTGTCAATGTACCCAAGACGCCACTCGTCCACACACCATGTAGTCCACAAGCCCGCTGCCAGGACCACCCTGCTAGCGGCCCGTCTCCGCCAGCGCTATGGCTGCGTCGGCGTTTCCTCGTTGTCCCGTACAACTGCGGTAACTCTGAGCTTCCCCGCCCGAATCACACCAGAAATCCGGATGCGGTTCTCTTCGAAATAATGTGTCCGCATGTCATCGAGCAACTCCTCAGCGAAGCTGCCGCGTCGCTCGCCATCCTCACCCATTACGTCACGTAGAGTGAAGCTCAACTTGTCGTCGTCAATCTCGCCAATTCGGCCGGACAGCACAACAATCTCCTCTTCCTTGAGTTGCCGCAATCGACTTGCAACCTTGGATCGCGACTTCCGGGTAAGGGTGTAACGATGACCTTTGAGCCAGTAGCCGCCCACTTCTACGGAAGTAATAGCACCGTGGCCTGGTGGTGTCAGCGCCAAAGTAGCACGCAAGATCGCCTCCGTCTTAGTATCGTCCCCGGCTTCTAAGATCTCGTCGCTCTCAGTGTCTTCCGCCCATTCCAGTCCGGCCTGAAGGTCACCCACTGCTCGCAGAACCTCGTCATTCGGAAAAAGGTCTTGCCGAGGCGCGGCGAGACCGACCTCAAAGCTAGCAAATCTCAACTGCCGCACGGGCAAGTCGTACAGCGCTCGTTGTGCGTCAGTAGGGCGCCCTTCTCCATTTGCGTCCAAGGCATGATCGAGAACAGCCTTTAACGAAGACTTGGCCGCATTAGCGACGAATGCGATCACACTACACGGGACGCTGCCTAGAGCGATGCCATCACCTATCGCTCGCGCACTGAAGGCAATACGATGCTCTGGAAGGAGAGGTGTGCCCGGCTTCGGGAGATGCAAAGCAGGAATGGCCGCCTCCGTGATGCACCAAGCCTCGGAAACGCTTTGAGCAAAGTTTGCTCGAACCATCCACATCCAAGTATCAGTGAGAGCTTCGCGAATGCCAATGCTTCCGCTTTCCAAGCGGGCAATTGAGCTTGGCGCGGCAGGCGCAACGACAATAAACTGACAACCGTCCTTCTCATCAGCAAGGTAGGCCAACATCTCCTGTCCTTGCTTCGTCTTGGTCAGATAGATGATTGGTTGTTCGGCTTCGTACAGTACCCGCTCAATGGGCAAAGGAAAGTCAAAGAATCCGTCGGGAATTCGGTCGTCGGGTTGCAGCTGAATGTCCATTATCCGACTACCTTCAAGTCTGCGGGATTACGCATCCCCGCATAGGGCCACCAGTCAATGTGGCCGGAACTGCTCGGCGTACTTACCCTTCCGTGCGCAGTCGTCAGGGAGACAGATGCAACAAACTCACCGAGATGAGGGGAAACCTCAAGGCGATGCTGTGCTTGCTCGAGCGTCGAAAACAGCGAAATAGAGCCCCGTTTGCAGGCATTGGCCGCCGGGAGGAGGTTCAATTCAAGATAGGTAAGCAGATCCTCAGGGGTAGGCGGGTTGGTCCGAACTACCCGGTATGCGGTCCCTTCAAATTCGCCCACGTCCGCCTTCGGACAATCTGCTGGAAGCTCCAAATCGAAAGCCACAGCTACCCCCTCCCCGCTTCAATATTTTGGTTGTGAACGATACACCATCTCACCCGATCGCACACGGCTCGTAGGAAGCATTATGTAACGTTTAAGCTACAAAACGAGGCGTACCTAGCACCCGTCGTTCCAGGCGAATTTCGAGTCGCGACTTCCCCAAAAAATGGGACCGTATCACGCGATGATACACGCTGGTTCTGTATCGCTCCGTGATACACCGCTAGTTTCGTATCATGTCGCGATACAGAACGATGTTAACAATTTAGAACCATACCGCTGAGGCCGTTGATATTTACCACTCCGGCCGCCCTGACCATTTGCAGGCAGGGCGGCCTCCCGCGTGAGCCGACAGGGATCATCGATGATCCCAATAGGGTTCCCCATTCGTTGAAAGACAAAAAAACGGCACTTTTTGTCTTTCAACCGACGATGATTGTCTTTCGCGGCATGAACATTCACCTTCGTTTTCGTCCGATGTGCACTCCGAAAACAAGGGGTTCATGGCGCAACGCCTCGTGGTCTCAACAACCAACCGGCTCACGCCGGCCCTCGGAGCCTTGGTCTAAGCCGCTGACGGGGCAAGCCCCGCCACCGGCTAAGACCGGGATAAATCGCGCTCGGGCCGTCTTGCAGCCGTCCCGACCGCTCAACCCGGCCCTTGTGAGGGCCACCGGCTGACTGCATTGAGGTCCGCGCAAGCCGAAATTGTCTGTATTGAGGGGGCGGAACCGTATGCGGCTTGAAATCCGGCTCGTGGCGCGGTTGCGGCGCACCATCCAAGGGGTGGGATCTACCCTCGCGCCGTCAGCGGCTCGGAGCGCTGATTTTCGATGAGATCGGACGTAGCGCTCGGTTAAGGAGTTTTTATCTCATCGAGGCAAGCCGCGCAGCGGCGCGTCAGGCCCGGAGGGCTCGATCGCGGGGAGCCGGTGGGCGGGTGCGGCATCCCGGCCAGCCGGGCCGGGACTGTCCACACCCTTGTGGTGTGGATAGCGCAGCCGTCCACGGGCGGGCGCGGAAGCACCGGCACGCCCATCGGTTAGCGAAAGCACTACGAACGCCCCACTAGTACCCCCAGGGAACATGGAACGTCTTCCCCCCATCGCCGCTCGTGAAATCTCCCGCTTGATCGTCTGTACGAAAGCAGAGGTGCGAGACCTGCTCACTATCACTGCATGTTGTCCACTCGACCCGAGCCCCCCGTCGATCGAGGTCGTTCACCTTGCGCTGCTTCGCCTTGATCTGCCGATCCAACTCAGCCGCCTGACTTTGCCGGCCAGATATTTGTTGCGCCAGCTCCTGTAGTGTCTGCCGTCGAGCGGCGATGTCATCTTGTGACGGCAATGTTCGCGCGACAATCACCCATACGCCGACGAAAATCAGCAACTGCACCAACACGGCGAGGCCAAAGAGTCGCCATCCCAAGCTTTGAGTGGCGCGGACATAGCGTGCACGCGCATGCTCGGCGGCCACGTCGGCCTCCACGAACTTTTCTCGCAGTAGTTTCGCCGCCCGTGTCGCCGTTGCTTCAGAGGAGCCTTCGATTAGCTTCACGGTGTCGCGCGATAGCGCGGCGACTTTCTCCTCGACCGTTGTGCGGAGTCTTTCAAGCGACGTGATTGCTTGGCGACTCCTCTGCTCATCTTCGTAAGTGGCTTCCAACACCTTGCCAGCTGCGTCTAGCAGCGCCTCGACGGTTTGCTCGTGTGTTCCTTGCGACAGCTTCACAGTGAAATCTCGTGTGTGGGTCCCTCGATGGACTTGTCGTGCCGTCGCTCTAGGCGACGCCCAAGCTCGCGTTCCAGAGTGAGTTCACGCTCCCTCCGCTGATGATGCAGTTCGACCCATTGGCGATGGCTGAGCCTCATCTCGAGCATATCGAGCAACTGGGCGTAGCGCAGCGCGCCGTTTGCATCAGCAACCAAAATAAGACCTCCTGATCCCACCATGCCGTCCCCTTGCGTTTGCTTCACCCAGCGCAAGTAGGCCGCTTCGCGATCCGCTCGCACACGGGGACGATCCTCCGCCACTTCCCGGGCCAATCGTTCGATAAACGTCTCTAGCCGATCACGCTTAGCTCTCGCCCGCGGAAAGGCGTCCAAATATGGCACGACGCGCGCAACGACACCGTGTTCGGTGGACGGTGCGGTTTCAACGTACCAGTGCACATCACGAGAGACCGCTTGCATCTCGGCGTTTCCCGACATGCCAGCAGCCAACTTCCGGTGCCGGCTCAGTTCCTTCGATTCACGATTGTCCTCGGCCTTGAATTCGATCAAGCGGACAACACCAGGAAACTCCAATAGCAAATCGCCCAATAGCGTATCGGCAGGTGTCTGCTGCAACAAATTGACCGCGCTGACCGTTACCCCCGATGGGCGGCGGGCGCGAACTGCGAATCCGAGCGCGTAGAGGAAATTCCCGATGACGATATTTTCGTAGAGCTTCATTGGTTTTACACGTTGCTGCTTGAAGGATCCCGCAGCGCAACCATGCCAGCGCTTTCGCCCGATGACAAGATGACATCGACTACGGTTGTTGTCGACAAGTGCTGTCGTATGGCATATGCCAGCTCGCGCTTCGCGCGGAATCTCTTATAATTAGCCTTGAATCTGGAATGCCAAAAAATCCCGCAAAGCCTTATCCAGTAAGGCTTTGACTTGCTGCTGAATCAATTGCCGGAGAGGACATGAGCATGGTCGTAATCAAAGACCGTGCGGCGCTCATGCAGCGCCTCATGGATGCGGTCATTCAGGGCTATCACAGCTATACATTCGGCACCGTCAAAACAGAGCGTGTACACGCCCTCTGCGAAAAATTCTCCGAACGCTATCTGGTTGCCCTGAATCGCAACCAGCTTGCCTATCGACGCGCTAAAGGCTTGGGGAATGCGCGGCTCATACTCGCTGATCTCGGCGATCCAAATGGCCTGCACTGGTGGCTACTGGTTACGGATGGAGCGCATCCAGCTCGAGAAAGGGAGAAAGGCTCACGAAAAACGCGCGAGCCCCTGAAAGATGCGCTGAAACCCGGGGAGCGCATCCATGTCTCCGGTTACGAATTGCTGAAGATGGCACACTCGAGAGCTGTGGGCGGCGGCGTTCGCTTGACGTGGCGCATGACGGATGAAACCAAACGGCAGTGGCGTTATCAGATCCGCGTTGCCGTTCGTGCCCGACAGGCGGATGATGCTGTAGCCCGAGTTACGCGGCTAATGTACACGGCTCCGCGCTTCGATTCCATCAAGGCCCAGGTTGATAAGCTTACGAATTTTCTACGATCAGAGTGGAGCAGAACCGGGCACGATGTGCAGCTTCTGAACATTCCTGCAGCGCTAAAATCCATTCCCCGTGTCGCAAGCGACGGGATACCGGTAGCCGAATGGATTGCCGCGAGGACGCAAAAACAAGCGGCTTGACGAAGGTGAAAAATTGAACGCAGGTACGGTTTCCAACCTGATTTCCTGTGGCATCCTGATCGCGGGTCTCGCGTTCGCTTTCTGGTTCACGGCTGTGCTGCCTGATCGTGAAAGACGAGCTAAGAGGCGGTCGGGGCCAACCGAGAAATCGATCGGGAGAGGGGGGCGCGACACGTGAAACTGGCGAGGCTTCGCGTACTTCGGACAGGTTTTTGTCGTCTCCGGAGACGTCCTTCCGATACGTGAACGAACGATAGATCGAAGAATATTGGACGTCGAAAACAGCTTGCGGTACCGCGCGATCAGAGACTAATCGCCGCCCGGAGGCGGCGTTGTGCAGTCAACGCATGAGCGATCGGGCGACGTTTATCGGCCACAGCCAGACGTAGAAGAGGCGCAGCTGGAGCCGGCTATTCCAGTTCAGGCGGTGAAATTTCTCGTCCGGAATCACCTTGGCCCACCAGCAAAAGCCCATTCCAAGGGCGATGTACAGGACGAAGTACACGACAAGATAGCTGGTTGGGAAGCGCGACAGCAGCCACATCACCGTGAGAGCGATCGCAATATTCACCAGCCTTATCGATAAGGCTTCTCGCGGCGACGTGTTCAGATTGGACTGGAACAGCCGCCTCTCCCGTTGCTCGCTTTCAACCCGCGTGACGTGGTCGGCGATGGTTTCTCCGCGTAATCTGCTCCCGATGAAGGGGACCACAAATCTAAAAATTACCGTCGCGGCCACAACAGCCATGCCTGCAATCACAACCGTTCGAAGTGCGTCATTCGATACCTCCATCATCGTTACGTCCCCCTGTTTTGTGAACCTTGCGATCCTTGAGCGTAGCTGTATCCGCCCCCACTAGACGAGCTGCCCCCGGCGGCGCTACCGGTCCCGGAATTCGAGCCGCTACCCGTGCCTGCACTGCCTTGCGATCCTCGAGCGTAGCTGTATCCGCTGCCACTCGACGAATAGCCGCCGGCGCTCCCGCCTCCCGAATTCGAGCCGCTGCCCGCGCCTGCACTGCCGCCGTTGTTACCCCCGGACGGGCTCCCCCCACCTCCGCCGGGGGCTGCGGGAGACGAGCTTGGCTGCGGCAGGAAACGATCAAAATTTGTCTTGACACCATTCGTCCATCGCGCCGCGAGATCGGGCAAGACCTTCAACAAACCGAGTGCCATAACGGTGACAAGGCCGGCCGTGATGATCGGACCAATGATGGCCGCGTCCGGGTTCGGCTTGGCCGCGGCCGAGATGGCGCTGTCGTAGAAGTGCATGAAAACACCGAAGCTCATCGCCGTTATCGCTATGAGGATGACGTAGTTCAAGACCGAACCGAGCCAGTTCCCGAAGAGATTGGCGAGCGGCGGGGCCAGCAACATGAAGATGAAGAATGGGCCAAAGCAAACTGAAAGCGCGAGCAGGAACTTCGCAATCAGAATCGAGACAGCGCCCACGCCGCAGATCAGTAGAGTGGAAAGCACGAGCACAATGCCCAGAATGAATGCCCCAATCCCGGTGCTCGTCAGTAGGCTCGAATTCGCGAAAACCGTGCGCATGACGGTCAGACTGTGGTCGATCGCACCATCGATCAGGCTTGCTATGGCGCTGTTACTCGCACCCAGGCTCCCGTGCATAAGCAGCTTGGACGCCAGTTCATCGGGCAAGTGGATGGCTGTACTGGCCAGCGTCGTTTCATACAGGCCACCGGCGCCGGCGATCCCCACAATCGCGTAGTACTTGAGGAACTTCTCCACGAGGTGCGTGAGCGGTACGCCGCTCGGCCGCAGCATCGTCGCCACGCCGTCTATGACGAGCATAATGGTCAGGCCAAGTGCCGCAAGCGGCGTGACCCATGCAATCATCCGGCTAACGTTTTCGGCGACGATCTGGAGCGTCACAGCGTCCATGTAGTCGAATATCTGCGTTACCGCATCGAAGGCCATGGTTCGCTCCTTATTGCTCGCGGGCCGCTTTAAGCGCCGCTTCCTTGCCGTAGAAAGCAACCATCGCGTTTGCTTCTTTCGCGTTCAGGCAGTCTGAACCTTGCCGCAGGTATTGGGCGGGATCGTTCTCGCATACCTTTAATCTGCTGACTCGCTCCGCGTCATGCTCGATATACCAAGCCTTGGTGTGATATTCCTGCCCACAGGCGGCCAAAACGCAGGCAACCAGGACGTAGAGGCATTTCTTCATATTCACATCCTCCATGTAACGTTTTAACGTCGTGATGTTGTAGCGTTACGACGTCGTAACTTTATAACTTCACGACGTTTTAACGTTAGTAGTTCTACTTAAATATTCTCTGGCTCGAGATTTTTTCGCCGACCTGCTTCTAGCGCAGATTAACCATGCAGGTCTTCACGCCGTCCTTCAGCGAATGGGACAGCAAATCAAGCATCGTGAAATACGCCTCTTGATCGCTCGGATCAACGAAGCTGCTCAAGTTGATGAGAAGCTGGAATGCTTCTTGTGTTCTGGAGATGTTGTGCAGCAAGCCTCTCAGACGAGCGACGTTAGCCGCTTCGTGTTGCTGTGAGTTGCAGGTACACTCAGTTCTAGCCATGATTCACCTCTTGGAAGGTGGGTTGTGGTCAGGCCCGTCTTGGTGTTGGTGCACCTTGGCGGGCCGCTTGCTGCGTTGTCCGGGCCTCGCATTGCATTCGCCCCTATCTCCGCAACGCGTGCGGCTAGTGGCGAAAGCGGCTTGTCAGATGGTGGCCCGGCTGCCTGAGGAGTAACGGCAACAGGGATGACCGCACGTACCTCTCCGGTCTTCGAGTCCCACGTAAGCCCTGCGCCGGGAACGACTTCGACACGAGCGAATGCGTCCGGATCGTGCTCGCCGGTTTCCAATGCGGCCTTGATCCGTGCGATCCATTTCGACAGGCTCCTAGGTACGTAGTCGATGATGATCGAACAGCACTTTCCTTGTTCCGACGTCACATCCACGCGCTCACGTGCTAGGTAGCATTGCACCCGCCCTTTCTTTCCTACTTTCTTCAGCAAATGAGCCGCTTCGAGCCGCATCAAGGCTTTTTGAACAGTGGCAGATGCCAGCTTCGTTAGATCCATAAGGCGACGAATACTCGGATACCCCACTCCGGTATTGAAATCGGCATGCCATTTGATTGCGAGCCACACGTTTATCGCATCCGACCCAAGCTCTCGAGCGAGACCTGACGTGTATAACTCTCGCTGGACGGTGATGAAGGTAGTATCAACGCGCCCGTGCATACTTATTCCGCGAACAAGTGCGCAACTGCAGCCGTTTTGAACAAGACACGCCGACCGATCTTGATCCGTGCTGGTAGCAACTTGCGAGACACATCGTTATCTCGCGTGAGTGTGACTCGCAGCCCCTCAGGACTACGATGCAACAGCTCCGCCACTTGAGGAAGAGTGAGCAATGCTCCGTAACGTTCGATGATGTTTTCTTCCGTTGAAGTCACTTGAATAACTCCATGTTTTTGTCTTCAACGGAAGATTACGGATGCACCGAACGCCTCACAAGACCACACCAATGTCGCGAATTATAGTCGCGCATCTTATACGCATCACAAAAACACGATGAAAATCAATGCGTTAAACAGCAAAATTGATTCAGTGCTAATACCCCCGATCAATTATGTATCCGTTTGTAACGACGACGTGTACACGCACTCGATATTTTAAAAGAGCGCGTGTACACGTCCTCGACCGAGTCGATCACGACTTTAGGAGTGGGACAAATCAAATCACCTATGTGCAATCAATCAAGCGCGCCGAAGACTATCGAGCCTCTGCACCAGATCCTCAGCTCGCAGATGCGTGTAACGCTTGAGCATTTGCATCGACTTATGGCCGCTGATCGAGGCCACCTCCTGATCACTCAACCCCGCCTCAACAAGCCGACTGACTGCCTCATGTCGCAGATCGTGGAAATGCAGATCGACCATCCCGAGGTCGCGAACGATGCCGGTCCAGAGCTTCTGGAACACATACGGCTTACGCTTTCCGTCTCGCCCTGGCTCGCCGAAGAACACGAGATCGGTGTCAACGGGCCGTATCGGATTGTCCAGGGCCGCGCGGAGGACTTCGGCTGCCTCCCGCGTCAGCGGCACCACGCGACTGGAACCGTTCTTTGTATCCCTGAGGGTCACGACTCGCCGATCCAGATCTACCTGCGAGCGACACAAGCCCGTGATCTCGGACGATCGCATGCCGGTTTCGACGGCAAGTCGCACGATCCAGCCTAGCATCGGGTTGCTGTGGGCGTCGGCAGCCGCGAAGAGACGTTGCTGTTCGTCACGACTCAATCGCCGGTCCCGGCCGGCACCGGGACTAGGCTTGCGAACATTGGCGACGGGATTGAAAGTCAGGCCAATTCCCCACTCCTGAATCGCCATCCGGAAGAGATGCCCGAGCATCGCAAGCTCGAGGCGAACCGTGTTGTTCGATTTGCCGGCCGCGAGGCGTTCATCGCGATACTTGGCAACGAGCTCGGCGCTAACGGCCGCCATCGAATACTTCCCGAAAAACGCCTCGAGATGCTTCGCGGAAAAGCTCTCGCTGCGCTGCGTGGTCGCCTTCTTGGTGGCCGACACCTCTTTCATGTACCGCTTCAGCGCGGCCGTCACTGTGAGCTTTTCGGACGGCGCACGCGACAGGTAGACACCCCGAACCATCTCATCTTCGGTCCGGCGCGCCCAATCCTCGGCGTCGCGTTTGGTGCGGAAGGTCTTGGCCGTAGTCGGCCAGCCGATCTTACGGATGACGGCCTTCCACGTGCCGGAAGGCGTCTTGACGATGGTTGCCATGTACCTGTTCTGAGAGCTGACCGTACCGAAAATGTACTTTTCAGCACCCAGAAAGCACAAGGGGTTACGTGAAATTCACGTAACCCCTTGATTTTATTGGTGCCGGCTGCAGGACTCGAACCCGCCACCTGATGATTACAAATCAACTGCTCTACCAGATGAGCTAAGCCGGCGTAGCGCGAGATTCTACCTCATTTCACGATCTTGAGGCGAGGTCTGCTGC
>Ga0209672_101185_pt1 | contig 10619 bp, 7 predicted proteins | sample AraplaCol_mMS_r2_FD_184273 | JGI IMG/M metagenome (GOLD analysis project Ga0209672, IMG submission 184273) | Arabidopsis root microbial communities from North Carolina, USA - plate scrape CL_Col_mMS_r2 (SPAdes) (version 2) | ecosystem: Host-associated > Plants > Roots > Endosphere | place: USA...
TTTCCGTGAAAGACAACGCCGGTGCGAACCCGAGCGTGCCGTCGCCGAACGCGCGGAAAACGAGGCCATTGTCGTAGGCGGCCGTGGCAATCCGGTCGGGCAGCTTCAGTGAGGCATCGAAACGCTGCTTGCTTGCCTTATCGACAACGAGCTCCAGTGCTCCAAGCAATCCGCGATGCCGCGCATCGCCCACGAGCGGATGCGTGCGCAACGCATCGAGCCCTTGCGCGAAGCGCGGGCCCCGCGCGATGCCGTTGGCGAGCAAGCCGCCTTCATGATAAAGACGCAGCACTTCAAGCCCGATGGCGGCACTGACCGGATGCGCCGAGTAGGTATAACCGTGACCGATCACGGCGTCAGGATCTCCGTCGGCAATGCCTTGATAGACCGCATCGGACACGAGGACCGCGCCCATCGGCGCGTAACCCGCCGTGAGTCCTTTCGCCACGGTCATGAGGTCCGGCTCGACTTGTTCTGTCTCGCATGCGAAAAGCGGGCCCGTGCGGCCGAAACCCGTGATGACCTCGTCGGCGACAAACAGAATGTCCAGCTTGCGGCAGGCGTCGCGCATCGCTCGCAGCCAGCCGGCGGGCGGCACGATGACACCGCCCGAACCTTGAATCGGTTCGCAGAAGAATGCGGCGACATGTTGCGCCCCAAGCTCGGCCACCTTGGCCTCGAGCGCAGCCACCGAGGCAGCGATGATGGCGGCATCGGTCGCATGCTCGCTGCGATAGGGATAAGGCGAGGGAATATGGTGCTGCGTCGCCAGCGGCAGATCGAAGTTGCGATGGAAGACGGGCAGCGCCGTCAGCCCAGCGCCGATCGACGACGAACCGTGGTAGCCGCGCTCTAGGGCGATCATCTGCTTTTTCGTGGGGCGACCGGTGGCGTTGTAGTAATGCGTGATGAATCGCAGCGCCGAATCGACCGCATCGGAGCCACCCAGCGTGAAATAGACGTGCTGGAGCGAGGCGGGCGACAATTCGACGAGCTTCGCGGCGAGCTCGATGGCCGGCTCGGAGCCGAAATGGAAGTAGCCTGTGGCATAGGGCAGTTTCGCCATTTGCCGGGCCGCCGCCTCGACGATGCTCTGATGCCCGTAGCCGGTATTGACGCACCAGAGCCCGGAAAAAGCGTCGAGCAGCTGATGGCCGTTCGCATCGCGCAGAAAGACGCCTTCTGCCGATTCGAGTACGGTTACGCCGCGCGCTTCGTGCGCGCGATAGCTGACGACGGGGTGGATCAGATGTTTGCGATCGGCTTCGACGAGCGAGGAGTTCGACATGGTTCGGTATCCGGTAGCGTGGAACGGTTGACGATTCCATGCTACCGGGCAACGGCCGTCGGCCGCTTCGCCAAATAAATCGCGAAATAGCGCGATTGTGGCGTTTCGCAGGCGCGCTGCAGCATATTCTGCTTATCGCCCGATCGGGGCTCAGCGCAGCGGCAAATGGATCTCCGTGCGCAAATCCTGGGGCGCCGTATCGTGCGGCGTATTCAGGTACACCTCGAAGGGCGGCGCATCGGCCGCTGTGCGTCCGGAGCCGGGCAGCCATTCTCCATAGAGCCACTGATACGCGCTTTTCAGGTCCGAATAAGGGCCGGTATGCAACAAGACGGCGTACTCTCCACCGGGCACGGTGATCCGCTCGATGGGCGGCGTGGCTTCGATGTCAGGCGCATCTTCGCCCGGAATGAAACAGGCCTTCGAGCGCAACTGGGCCTCGGGCGTGGCGTCGGGATCGTCATGGAAGATTCCGATGATTTTCGCGCCCGGTCCGCTGAGCCCATGCCGTGCGACCCAGCCGCTCAGCTGCATGAATGCTTGATCGATCTTCATGTAGGAGCCGATGTGCGCAACGGCGAAACCGTGTTGCTGCGGCAACGTTCGAATGGTCACTTCGGATTTGAACATGGTTCGTCCTCCTGAACGCGTTGAGCCAGACGGATATCGAGTGTCGGGCGACAGACGATTATCGGCCCCGCGGTCAGCGCCGGCTGTGTCGCGTTACGTAGTTCGGAGGGGAGCGGCGCGCTCTTACGTCGCCAACATATGCTCGACGAGCTCGATCCAATGCGCGACCGGTACCGGCGTGCCGCTTTGCAGATGGGTAATACACCCCACGTTGGCCGATACGATCATCTGCGGTTCGAGCACTTCCAGCGTGTCGATCTTGCGATCGCGCAACGTATAAGCGAGCGACGGCTGCGTGATCGAATACGTGCCTGCCGAGCCGCAGCATAAGTGGCTATCGGCGGGGACGCGCACTTCGAGCCCGAGCGATGTCAGCAGCCGTTCGACCACGCCCCGGATTTGCTGGCCATGCTGCAGCGTGCAAGGCGGATGAAATGCGACGGTATGCACGCCGCGGCGGCGTGCGAGCGCCCCGAGTTCGGCTTCGAACCCGTGCAGCACCTCGGCGATATCGCGAGAGAGCTCGGTGACGCGGCGCGCCTTGTCCGCGTAAGCCGCATCGTCGCGCAGCAAGTGTCCATACTCCTTGATCGTTGCGCCGCAGCCCGACGCATCGATGACGATCGCTTCGACGCCGGCTTCGATGTGCGGCCACCATGCATCGATATTGCGGCGAATATCGTCGAGTGCCTCTTCGCGATAGCTCAGATGCAGCCGAATAGCGCCGCAGCAACCGGCCTCGGGGGCCACGATCGTCTCGACGCCCAGCGCATCGAGTACGCGCGCAGTCGCAATGTTGATGTTCGGCAGCATCGCCGGCTGCACACAACCGGCGAGCATCAGCATCTTGCGCTCGTGTGGCACTGCTCGTTTGGCGGGCCACTGCAGCAGCCGTTGGCGCGGCGGCACCTTGTCGCGCAGCTTGCGCGGCAAAAACGGCCGCACATGCTGCCCGAGCCGCATGAGCGGGGCAAACAGGGCCGCGTTGGGCAAGAGACTCGCCAGCAGGCGGCGCACCAGCCGCTGGCCCAGCGGGCGCGGCACGCTCGCTTCGATATGCGGCCTGCCGATTTCCACGAGTCGCCCGTACTGCACCCCCGACGGGCAGGTCGTCTCGCAGCTGCGGCATGTCAGGCAGCGGTCCAGATGCAGCTGCGTGCTGCGCGTGACGGGCTGGCCCTCGAACATCTGCTTCATCAGATAGATGCGGCCGCGCGGACCGTCGAGCTCGTCGCCCAGCAGTTGATAGGTCGGGCAAGTGGCCGTGCAAAAGCCGCAATGAACGCATTTGCGCAGAATGGCATCGGCTTCCTCGCCGTCCGGCGTGTTGCGAATGAAGTCTGCCAGTTGTGTCTGCATTGCTTCGCTGTCTTCAGGAGGGCTTAGAAATCGGCGTAGAGGCGGCCGCGATTGAACACGCGCGCCGGGTCGAACGCGGCCTTCAAACCTCGATGGATCTTCATGAGCGGCGCCGGCAACGGCGTGAACACACCGGCGCTTCGATCGAACTCCCGGCCCGCCCGAAAAATCGTGGCGTGGCCGCCGGCCTGCTTGGCGCTGATGCGCACCGTTTGCGCATCGGTATCGGTGATCCACCAGCGCTGCGAGCCGCCCCATTCCATCAGCTGCGCGCCCGGCAACTGCAGCGGCTCGGTGATGGAGGGCAGCGCGAGCCTCCAGAGCGCCGAGCGCGGCGGGATCGTCGCGAAGAACGGATCGGTCTGCTCGCGCAAGCCGCCCCAGAAACGCTCTGCCTCCACGGCATCGACGACTTCCCCGCCGATCATGTTGCGCGCCGTCTTTACGCCGTTTTCGGCGCCCGACAGGCGCACCGCGAGTGTGCCGTTACGCCAGGCGCTTGCCGTGATCGGCAAAGGCCGGCCGCACCACTCGTTGAGCTTGCGCACGGCGTCGGTGCCGTTCATGTCGAACTTCAGCGTTGCCTCCGAAACGGGCTGCGGCAAGACCTTGATCGACAAATCGAGAATCAGGCCGAGTGTGCCGAGCGAGCCGGCCATCAGCCGGGAGACGTCGTACCCGGCGACGTTCTTGACCACTTGGCCGCCGAAATGCAGCGTTTCGCCGCGGCCGTTCATCATCGTGACGCCGAGCACGAAATCACGCGCCGCGCCGGCCGACGTCCGCCGCGGCCCCGCGATGCCTGCGGCGATGCAGCCGCCCAGTGTGGCCGAGCGGCCGAAGTGGGGCGGCTCGAACGCCAGCATCTGGTTGTGCTCTGCGAGCGCCGCTTCGATCTCGGCCAATGGCGTGCCGCAGCGCGCCGTGATGACGAGTTCGGCCGGATCGTACGACACGATGCCGCGATAGGCGCGCGTGTCGAGTATCTCGCCGTCCGTCGCCTGGCCGTACCAGTCTTTGGTGCCCGAGCCGCGTATGCGCAATGGGCGCTCGTCAGCCGTGGCTGCGCGGATACGCTCGGACCAGTAGCCGAGGATATCGTCGTCTTGCATGGCTTCCCGCTTTTTGGTGTCGTTCATCCGGTTGCCGCTTTTGCCTCAGGGCTTCATTCTACCGGCCGACTCCGGGCAGGCAAGCCACGGGTTTATACGCGTGGCGGTTTCCCGGCGCTACCGGTTGAGCGGCGCGAGGCTGCCAAGCTATCGACGTTGTCGAGACGACGGCTACCACCCAAAGCTCATTTGTACCTACAGGATTTCACAGGCGGTTCATGCTGCCACTAAATGATTTTCCGCCAATTCGTATTGCTTGATGAGCTGGTTATGTGAATGTCGACGAATACATGTTCGCGCATTTCGCGTCGAATGCCGTGCCTTCGTGGGCGGCACATATCTCGGGTCGAAAATCAAGTAAATTTTTGGAAAATGGTCAAACATCTTTTTAGTTGGAAATCCTATGTTCCCGCAAATCGGTCCTCAATTCTCAAACCCTTCGCAAAGCGTCCCGCGCGAAACTTCGCAAGGGCAGACACCTCCGGTTCGGTTCAGCCAGCAGACGGCGGAGCCTCGGTTATCAGGGCTTCGACCCGCAAGCTCTTCATCGGTGCCTCCGCGTCGGGCTCTCCAGGTTGCCGATGTTCTCTATGCGCACCGGCGTCCAATTCCAAACGAAGGGACTGGCATCGTAAACCGCAATAACTATTCCGTTGACGTTCTAAAAAGAATCGATGATTTTATATCATGCAACGAGCCTATTAGTATGGTTATTCCGGCGTTCCCATTCAAGTCTGAATCACCTTTCAAGACTCTGGGGGAACGAGGGAAGAAAAACCCGGACAAGGCAGAGCTTCTCAGTTTGCTGCATCTTCGTGATATTTGTGAACAAATCGAACGACAATATGCGTCGGGTGCTACGATAACTGTCTATTCGGATGGAGGGGTGTTTGCGGATACTATGCGGCCGGAGTACGGGGATGAGTCCAGGCTCCGGTACGTGACTAAAATCCGCGAAATGATAGACGCCATTGGGGCTTCTGACGTCGTCGCGATCAAAGATACCGAAGGCGATGTTGCTCGAGACGTGTGGGAAAAGTTCAGTGAGCCGGTCGAATCCATCAGAGAGAAGATGAAGGTCGATCAGAATTTGCAGTTGCTCTATAACGCTCAAAAACGATTCTTTACGGAAGAGCAAGTGGCATTGAATCCCGATCTCAGCAGAAATCAAGCAGCGAAGCGAGCGGGCGTGAGAGCTTATGCGATAACTCAAGGTAGCGCAGCTTTAACTCGATACCTCGATGTGAACGATCCGGAAGCGGTTAGAATTTCGTGCCACCCGAAAGAAATGGGAACAGAGAAGATCGGTATCTGGATGGATAAAGGGAAGAGCACGGTAACCCCCTGGCAGGGGGCGGCAGCGTTGACGAACCATTCGAATCGTTATTCCATTATGCACGTCAAAGATGCGAGAAAATTAGGATTGACTATGGTGTCTGATGAGCAGGGAAGGCCTTCTCATTTCGAAACACTCGAAAAATAATTGACGTCCCCATTCGAAATTTTTTCGACCGGGGACGCTAAAACCGCGGCAGCTCCGGATGAGGCAACAGGCCGCCGCGCACGTGCATCTTTCCATACTCGGCGCAGCGCGCGCGCGTCGGAATGCCCTTGGTCGGATTCAGCAGCGCGTCCGAATCGAACGCGCGCTTCACCGCGAAGAACGCGTCGCATTCAGCCGGCGAGAACTGCACGCACATCGAATTGATTTTCTCGATGCCGACTCCATGCTCGCCCGTGACGGTACCGCCGAGCTCCACGCAGGCCTCGAGAATCTCGGCGCCGAATGCCTCGGCGCAATGCAGCTGCTCGGGATCGTTGCCGTCGAACAGGATCAGCGGGTGCATATTGCCGTCGCCGGCATGGAAAACGTTGATGCAGCGAAGGCCGTAGGTCGTCTCCATTTTTTCGATCCGCGCGAGCAGCGGCCCGATGCTGCGGCGCGGCACCGTGCCGTCCATGCAGTAGTAATCGGGCGCAAGCCTGCCCGCTGCCGGAAACGCGTTTTTGCGGCCCGACCAGAATTTGAGGCGCTCCGCCTCGGTGCGCGAGATCTGCAACCGCGTGGCGCCGTGTTCGCGCAGCACGGCCGTGACGCGCGCGACTTCTTCCGCCACTTCCTCGGGCGTGCCATCGGATTCGCACAGCAAGATGGCCGCGGCGTCGAGATCGTAGCCCGCGCCCACGAAGGCCTCGACCGCTTGCGTCGCCGGCTTGTCCATCATCTCGAGCCCGGCGGGAATGATCCCGGACGCGATGATGGCCGCCACTGCATTGCCGCCTTTGACGACGTCGTCGAAGCTCGCCATGACGACTTGCGCCATCGGCGGTTTGGGAATCAGCTTGACGGTGACTTCGGTGACGATCGCAAACATGCCTTCGCTGCCGATCATGACGGCCAGCAGATCGAGCCCGGGCGTATCGGGCGCGAGTGAACCGAATTCGACGATCTCACCATCCATCGTCACCGCGCGCACGCGCAACACGTTGTGCACCGTGAGCCCGTACTTCAGGCAATGCACGCCGCCCGAGTTTTCGGACACGTTGCCGCCGATCGTGCAGGCGATTTGCGAAGAAGGGTCGGGCGCGTAGTAGAGCCCATAAGGGGCGGCTGCTTCCGACACGGCGAGATTGCGCACGCCGGGCTGGACCGTCGCGGTGCGCGCGTACGAATCGATATCGATGATCCGCGTGAAGCGCGCGAGCGAAACGACGATGCCGTTCGAGATCGGCGTGGCGCCGCCCGAGAGCCCGGTGCCCGCGCCGCGCGGTACGATCGGCACGCCAAGGCGCTTGCATATCTGTACGATGCGCACGACCTGCGCCTCTGTTTCGGGCAGGGCCACCGCGAGCGGCAATTGCCGATAGGCGCTGAGCCCGTCGCATTCGTAGGCGGCGGTTTCCTCGTCCCTATAAAGCAGACAGCGCGCAGGCAGTGTGGCCATCAGCGCCTGGACCACTTCGCGCTGACGCTGCTCGCGCAGCGTCGCCGACATCGCTTGATCGGTTTGGGCTGCGGTTGCCATGGGTCTCCCCGCCTGTCTCAGGCCGTGTACGAAAAGATCTTGCCCGGGTTCATCAGATTGTGCGGATCGAGCGCATGCTTGAGTGCGCGCATGACGTCCACCGCCTCGCTGCCATGCTCGTCGATGAGGAAGGCCATCTTGTGCAGTCCGACGCCATGTTCGCCCGTGCAGGTGCCGTCCATGCGCAGCGCCCGTTCGACGATGCGGTGGTTGAGCCGTTCCGCTTCGTTGAATTCGTCGGGCCGGGCCGGATCGATCAACATCGCCACATGGAAGTTGCCGTCGCCGACATGCCCGACGATTGGGCAGGGCAGTGGCGAGCCGCGCAAATCCTCTTCCGTTTCGACGACGCATTCGGCCAACCGCGAGATGGGCACGCAGACATCGGTCGTGACGGCGCGGCAGCCAGGCTTGAGTTGCAACATGGCGAAATAGGCGTTGTGGCGTGCGTTCCAGAGCCGGCTGCGCTCCTCGGGGCGCGTCGCCCAGGCGAAACCGCTGCCCGCATGCTCGGCGGCGAGCGCCTGCACGGTCTCGGCTTGCTCCTTGACGCTTGCTTCGGTGCCGTGAAACTCGAAAAAGAGGGTGGGCGATTCGGCGAGCGTCATATTCGAGTGGCGATTGATCGCGCGGATCGCGAGCTTGTCGACGAATTCCACGCGTGCGACGGGTACGCCGAGCTGGATCGTTTCGATGACGGTGCGCACGGCCTCGCCCATGGACGGAAACGCGCAGACGGCGGCCGACACGGCTTCCGGCTGCGGATAAAGCCGCACGGTGATTTCGGTGATGACGCCGAGCGTGCCTTCCGAGCCCACGAAGAGCCGCGTCAGATCGTAGCCGGCCGACGACTTGCGCGCGCGCGTGCCGGTCTTGATCACGCGGCCGTCGGCGAGCACGGCCGTCAGGCCGAGCACGTTCTCACGCATCGTGCCATAGCGCACGGCGTTGGTCCCCGAGGCCCGCGTGGCGGACATACCGCCGATGCTCGCGTCCGCGCCCGGATCGATCGGGAAAAAGAGCCCTGTGTCGCGCAGCGCTTCGTTCAACGCTTTGCGCGAGACGCCGGCCTCGACCGTGGCCGTCAGATCTTCGGCGTTGATCGAGAGCACGCGGTTCATGCCTGAAAGATCGATCGATACGCCGCCTTCTACTGCGAGCAGGTGTCCTTCGAGCGACGAGCCGTTACCGTATGGAATGACGGGCACGCCGTAGCGCGCGCAGAGTTCGACGGTCGTGCGCACATCGCTCGTGGACTCGGCGAAGACGACGGCATCGGGCGGTTGAGGATCGAACGGCGACTCGTCCCGGCCGTGGTGCGCGCGCACGGCCTCCGCTGTCGAGACGCGCTGACCGAAAGCGGTCGCGAGCGAGGCGAGCAGTTCGGGCGGAAACGGCCGGCGAGGACGCGGCATGGCCGTGCCGGGAAGTCCTGCAACGGAATGCAGCGGATGAACCTCGGCGGGAGGGCGGTCCATATCATCTCCGATATCGTTTTTGGGCATTCTACGCCGGCGCGGCGGCGGCGCGTGCCAAGGCGGGCCGCCGGCGCATGGGTTTTAGAAGGCCGCTGCGATCTGGCCGGCTTCTATAATGAGTCGATTTCGGCCGCTGCCAGCACGGCGAGCCGATAGCACATTGGCTCGCATTGGAGGTCAGGATGGGACACCGTTTGAGCAAGATTGCCACCCGCACGGGGGACGACGGCACGACTGGCCTCGGCGACGGCAGTCGCGTGCGCAAGGACGATGCGCGCATCGCGGCCATCGGCGATGTCGACGAATTGAACTCGCAGTTGGGGGTGCTGCTGGCCGAGCCGCTGCCTGAAGACCTGCGCGATGTGCTGACGGACGTGCAGCACGATTTGTTCGACCTCGGTGGCGAGCTCTGCATCCCAGGCCACACGATGATCGGCGACGCGCATCTTGCTCGTGTCGATGACTGGCTCGCGCACTACAACGCGGCGTTGCCGCCGCTCACTGAATTCATCCTTCCGGGAGGCACGCGTGCGGCTGCGCTCGCGCATGTTTGCCGCACCGTGTGCCGCCGCGCCGAGCGTTCGATCGTCGCGCTGGGCGCGACGGTGGCGCTGGAATCGGCGCCGCGTCGATATGTCAATCGCCTGTCCGACCTGCTCTTCGTCCTCGCGCGCGTGTTGAACCGGGCAGGCGGTACGGGCGATGTGCTCTGGCAACGCGATCGCGCGGAAAAATAGGGCCGGCCGTGTCATACCGCCGGCCCGCCGAGGCGGTCGTCCACAGAGTGTTGCGGTGCGACAAACTGTCGTAGCGGAGGGGTTCTCGTAAGATGTATTATGCGTACATGTTTTGAGGAGCCCACCCAATATGACGACCCCGCTCACCGCAGACCAGATCTCACGCGTCAAGGCGACTGCGCCCGTTTTTGCTCAGCACGGCGCAACCATCACCAAGCACTTCTACCGCCGGATGTTTGCAAACCGGCCCGAGCTGCGCAACCTGTTCAACCAGACTCACCAGACGAGCGGTTCGCAGGCCGATACGCTGGCCCATGCCGTCTACGCGTACGCCGCGAACATCGACAATCTGGCTGCGCTCGGCTCGGCCGTGGGCCGGATCGCAAACAAGCATGCGAGCCTCAACATTCGTCCCGAGCACTATCCGATCGTCGGTGAAAATCTGCTCGCCTCGGTCGTCGAAGTGCTCGGCGACGCCGTCGACGACGAAACGCTCGACGCCTGGCGCGCGGCCTACGCGCAACTGGCCGGGATCATGATTGGCGCAGAGGCCAAGCTGTACAACGCAGCACCCTGGAGCGGCTATCGACCGTTCGTCGTTTCGCGCAAGGAAGTCGAGAGCGACGAGATCACATCGTTTTATCTGACACCGGCGGACCGCGGCCCGGCGTGCGGCTTCGTCCCCGGTCAATTCGTTTCGGTCAAGCGTTATGTGGGCGAGCTCGGTGTCGACCAGCCGCGGCAGTACAGCCTCTCCGACGCGCCGCACGGCAAGTGGCTGCGCATCTCGGTCAAGCGCGAAGCCGGGCGGGAAGACGTGCCGGCCGGGCGGCTCTCGACGCTGCTGCACGAGGACCTCGAAGTGGGCTCGATCGTCGAAGTGACAGCGCCGATGGGCGAATTCCGCCTCGATCTCGAGAAGACGACGCCCGTGGTGCTCGTCTCGGGCGGTGTCGGTCTGACTCCGATGATGTCGATGGTCTCGACGC
>Ga0209672_101191_pt1 | contig 10565 bp, 11 predicted proteins | sample AraplaCol_mMS_r2_FD_184273 | JGI IMG/M metagenome (GOLD analysis project Ga0209672, IMG submission 184273) | Arabidopsis root microbial communities from North Carolina, USA - plate scrape CL_Col_mMS_r2 (SPAdes) (version 2) | ecosystem: Host-associated > Plants > Roots > Endosphere | place: USA...
GCTCCAACCCAGTGCGTAACTCCAGCCGTAGTCGCGCAGCAACGCGACCGGGAAATCCGCGGCATCCAGCGCCTCGTGCCAGGGATCGTGTTGCGCCACGCAGGTGGTACCGGCCAGCAGGTTCTTCAATGCGCCGTGGCGCAAGCGCAGCGCCTTGGGCACGCGCAAGGCGGCCAACACCGCCGCATCGCCGAAGTGCGACTGGAACGCCTCGATCCACGCATAGCTGTTGGGAAACACCTCGGTGCTTGCCAATGGCGGCACCGCATTCACCTGCAGGTGCTCGTGCGAGTTGATCAGGCCTGGGAAGATCAGGTGGTCGCGCAGATCGATGCGATGCGCCCACGCCGGCACCGAGGCATCGATGCGGCTGCCGCGTATCCGCAGTGGCCCGCGCGTGATGCCCTCGGGCACGACGCATGCCGCTCCGCAGAGACTGGCATGGGTTCGGGCGAACCAGGTGTCCATGGCGTCAGCGCTTGCGCATCACGATCAGGAAGTGATCGCCCATGTCGCGCAGCAAGGGCAGCGCGCCAAGGCGATCGTCCAGACGACCCAGCTTTTCGTACCAGGGCTTGCGGCGACGGTAGTAATCCACCAGGTAGGGCGGCGGCATGAACAGGCTGAGCGCGCGATAGTCGTCCAGCGTGAACAGGTCGGCAAAGGCGCGATAGAACTCGCGCGGCAGGTAGTAGTAGGTCCAGATGGTGTGCTTGTTCATGCCCACTGCGGCAGGCCCGCGGGTGCCGCGCACGCTGGCGCGGCGAAAGCGTCCACGCATGGCGTAGTGCCCCATTTCCCACGGGCAGATGCGGCCGATCACCGAGAAGACCAGCTTGCCGCCGGGCTTGAGCAGTCGTGCGCATTGCTCGGCCACTGCGTGCAGATCGGGCGCGCAATTGAGCGGGCCGAAATTGGAATAGATGCCGTCGAACTCTTCCTGCAGCTGGTCCAGTTGCTGCACGCCAAGATGCCGAGCTTCGACATGCGACTCCAGCCCCGCCACTGCGGCACGCGAACGCGTGCGACCCACCATGGCCGGCGACCAGTCGGTGGCCACCACCTGGTAACCGCGGCCGGCGAATTCCAGCGCGTCGATCCCGGTGCCGCAACCGATGTCCAGCAACTGGCCGTTCGCGGGCACCTCGCGGCAGACGGTGTCCCACAGGGTCACGCGCATGCGCTGGATCAGCTCATTGTTGCCGCGCGGGCCATCGTAGTCGGCGGCCACGCTGTCAAAGGCACGCTGCGTATCCAGCAGCTGCGCTTCGTTCAAAGTGGCCTCCAGGGGGCGCCGGCTCGCTTGTTCCATGGCTGATTCCAACAATGTTTTCAGGTTGATCGATGCGGCCGCGCATGCGGTCCGTTGTAGGTGCCCTCAGGCGTGCGTTTGGTTGAACGTGACCGTGGCGACATGCGCGCGACGCAGCGCATTGCGCACGATCGCGGCCAGCGCACCCAGCGACAGGCCAAACAGCACGCCCAAGCCCAGGATCAGCGCGAGGTTCGGGGATGCCGGCCCTTGCGGCACGTAAACCGGCCACATCAGCGAGGTCTGGTAGGTGAAGTTATGAGCCAGGCGCACGCTGAGCTCGCCCTGGGTCTGGCGCAGCTCGCGGATCTGTGCGTCGGTGGCCGTCAACAGCATCGAGGCGACGCCCGCGCCCTGCGAGTCCTTGTCATGGGCACCCGCCGGCGTGGCCGCCTGCAACAGCTGGCTGCGTTCGGCCTCGGCCGCCTTCAAGTCCGCAGTCACTTGATCCAGCCGCGCCTGGGTCAGCGCCAGCGGCTTGGCCATCAGGGCCTGATGAACCACCTGCAACTCTGCGACCGTCGCCTCGGCGAACTGGCGCGCCTGCTCCGGCGACCAGCCACGCACGCTGAATTTGATCAGGGGACCGGCGTAGGGCAAGGGATCGAGTTTCACGCTCTTGCGATACAGCTTTGCCTCCGGCGCGTCTTCCTTGATGCCGAGATTGGCCAGCACATGGTTCTGGAACGGCACCAGCTGCAGCCGTTCAAGCACGCGCGCCAGCGGCTCCACCTTGGGATCGGTGCCTTGCAGCGCCGGCACCTGCCCGATCTGGATAAACGCGGTGGCTTCCCATTGCCGTCGCGCCGTATGCGCATACGCAAACACCGCGAGCAGCACCACCAGCAGGCCGGCCAGGAACCACGCCCATTCCCGCGCCAGGATGTGCCAGAGATCCAATACGTAGACTTCGTCGTTTTGCATGGTGGCGTGACTCATGGAAGAGAGGGCGGGACCACGCCGCCGCTACTGGGCAGGGCGTGGGCGTAGGAGTGTTGGGAACGGCCCTGCCGGCGATTCGGCAGCAGCGCCGCGATCAGCTGCATCAGCAGGCACAGCACGATGAAACCGGCATTGGTCCAGGTGAACGCCTGCGGCGCGAACGGCGCCATCAGGCAGGTATAGGACACGCGCAGAAAGATCAGCCAGCCAAACAGCGGCACGGTGGGCTGCAGCCGCCGCACGCTCCACAGCAGCAGTGCGTAGAGCGCGATCATCGATCCCACGGCGCCGACCGGGCCGAACGCCATCAGGAACGGAAAGAACTCCGTGCCCACATTGATGTTCGCCGCATCCAGCGGGATGCCCGTGCCTGCCGTGGCGATCGAGCCGGACATCGGCACCAGCTGATTGATCAGGAAATGGCTGTCGATGTAGTGCTTGGCGAGGATGGAACCGAAGTTGTACGGCCCTGCGCTGGCGTACAGCAGCAACCACTTCACACCCTGCGGCGAAGCCTTGTACAAGTCGCTGAAGGGCAACGTCACGTAGTCGAGCGTGCCCGAACGCAGGATGCCCAGCACCGAGAACAGCACTGCCCCGCCCACCGCCAATACGGTGACGGTCTTCCAGGGCAAGGGACGCGCATCGTCGCGACGGAACAGGAAGATCAAGGCCATCGAGAACAACGCGGCAAAGATGCGGTTGCGATCGATCACCAGCACCGGAAACAGCAGGCCCGCCACCACCAGCGCCGCACGCAGCCACTTGCTGCGCGCGCACAGCAAACCGATCGGCGGCAGCACCCAGCACATGTCTGACACGTGGCGGATGTGATCGCGGCCGCCCTCCATGTTGGCGTAGGACGACGGCGTGGAAAACAGCGGGATCGGAAACAGGGTGAGGTCGAGCAGGCAGAACACCAGGATCAAGCCGGCGAACAGCAGCGCCACCAGACTGTCGCGGGTGCCCACGTAATCGCGATGGCGGAACACCGTGCTGCGCGGCAACCGTATGCCGGCCACCGCATCGAACGCGAAGATGGCAATAGCCATCACCGCCAGCAGCAGGATGCCTTGCAGATAATCCGGCGGCAGATCGTAGCTGAGCAGGGTCAGCCCGCAGGTCAGCAGCAGCGGAAAACTCAGATAGAACGACGGCAGGCGCAGCAGCTGTTTCATGCGCGCTCCAGCTGGTGGTGCGGCCAGCGGCTGCGCGTGCGCGACCTCAACATCAGCAAGGCGTAGCCCGCCATGTGCATGCCCACGGCCCACACGCGCCGTTCCAGGAAGGCGATCTTCGCGCCCATGTGATGCGACTGCGCCAGCAGCAAGGTGCGATACGGCTCCTCGAACATCGCCGAGCGGCGGATCGCCACGTCACGCGCTTCCATCAGGTTGTGGATGCGCGTGCGCACGTCGCGCGTGCGGCTGAGGTTGCTGCCGTGGATGCGGTAGGCGCACACATGGCAGTCGATGAAGCCAATCGCATCATGCGCGGCCAGGCGCAGGAAGAAATCCCAGTCGTCGATGCGCAGCGTCTCGCTCCAGCCGGCCACCGTTTCCAGCGCGCGACGGCGCACCAGGGTCACCGGCCCGCCGACGGCCCACTGCGTGATCACCGCGCGGCGGATACCCTCGGCGCTGCGATACAGCGCCTTGTCCGCATGATGCAGATCGCGCATGCCGCTTTCGTAAAGGCGATGGCCGTCCTGGTCGACCACTTCGGAGTCGCCGATCACCGCCCATTTGTCGGGATGCGCCAGCAGATAGTCGACCTGCGCGTCGATCCCGCCGGGCAGCAGGTAATCGTCGCTGGCGCCCAGTCGCAGGAATTCGCCGCGCGCCCGCGCAGCCAGCTCGTTGAGCGTCGCCGCCACGCCCTTGTTGGCGCGGCGCACGTATTCCACCGGCACCTCGTTGCCATGCCGGGCGATCCACGCGGCAATGCGTCGACCCGTATCGTCGGTGGAACCGTCATCGATGATCACGATCTCTTTGCAGGGATACGGATCTTCCAGCACGCTGTCCAGGCAGCGTTCCACGAAGCGCTCGTGGTTGAACGCCGGCACCAGGATGGAGACCAGCGGCATCCGCGCTCCCGTCGACTTGGCGTCGTTCATCGTCATAGCTCCCTCAGATAGCGGCGAACCACGATCACGTTGAAGACCAGGTACAGCGCGTAATTCACCGTAAAGGCGTACATCGCCCCGACCAGCCCGTAGCGCGCGGTGAACAGGTACACCAGCAGCACGTAGCTGATCGCGAAGGCGAATTCGGAAGCCACGAACAACCGCGTCATGGCCTTGGCCAGCATCACGTACGAGAGTACGAAGGAGGCGATCTTCACCACATCGCCCATCAGCTGCGGCGCATACAGGCTGTTGGCGGCGGAGAAGTCCGCGCTGAACAGCAGCGCCGTCACCCAGCCGCGGCAGAGATAGATGCCCACCGCCAGCAGCAGCACGGCCGGCATGATGTAGCGATATGCAAGGCGCAGTTCCGCCACCAGCGGCTCACGCTCGTGGGTCGAGGCAAGCTTGGGCAGGTAATAGACATTGATCGCGGTGGTGAGGAACAGCAGGTAGGCATCCGACACCTTGCTCACCGCCTGCCAGTAACCCACCTGCCCCCAGCCAAACTGCGCGGCCAGATGATCGCGCACGGCGATATTGACCAGCGGCGGCACCAGCGCGGAGGTCAGCGTCATCACCGAGAAGGTTGCCAGGCGCAGCGTCATGTCGCGGTCGAAGCGGATGCGCAACATGCCGCGATGGAAATACGGGCTGCGCCACCACGCCGGCAAACTCACCGCCAGCACTAGCAGCTGCCCGACCACCAGCGCCAGCAGGGCACCGTAAAGCTGCAGCCACCGCGCCAGCAACAAGGCCACCACGATGCTGAGCAGCGAACCCAGCACCTGCACGAAGGCCAGCCGCTTGACGTCCATGAAGCCGTTGATCACGGCAAGGATGTAGTTGACCAGCGCAATGCCCAGCTGCGCTGCCGCCAGCACGGCGATCAGGCCTTGATAGCGGATATCGCCCAGCAGCCACACCGCCAGTTGCCGGCTGAGCAGCAGGCCGAGGCAGCCGATCAGGCAGGACGCGCACAGCGCATACCACAGCGCCGCCGACAGCAATCGCGACAGACGCTCGGGATGATCGCGATATTCGGCCACGTACTTGACCACGCCCGCGCTGATCCCGCCGCCGGCCAGCACCGCCAGCATCGACATCAGGCTCATGAACTGGCCCAACCGCCCCACGCCCTCAGGGCCGGCCATCCACGCCACCAGCTTGAGTATCACCAGGCCCGCGAGCAGTTTTGCCGCGGTGGCGAAGGAAGCATAGAAACCGGCGCGCAGGATGTTCATGGCGTACGCTCGAACGTATTGCATGCAGCGATCACCCTTTCGATCGCTTCGTCATTCATCGTCGGCCCGATCGGCAAGCTCAGCACCTCATCATGCAGTTGCTCGGTGATCGGCAGGCTCAGCGCATGCAGCGACGGATACGCCGCCTGCCGATGCGGCGGCACCGGGTAATGCACCTGGCTGTGCACGCCATGACTTTCCAGATGCCGGCGCAGCGCATCGCGCTGGGCACAGCGCACCACGAACAAATGCCAGGCGTGGCGCTCGCTGCTATCGACCTTCGGCAAGACGATGTCTGGATGGCGAATCGCGGCGAGGTAGCGGTTGGCGACATGGCGGCGAATCGCCACCTCCTCCTCCAGATACGCCAGCTTCACCCGCAACATGGCGGCCTGGATTTCATCCAGGCGCGAATTGGCGCCCTGGTACAGGTGCTGGTATTTCACTTCCGAGCCGTAGTTGCGCAGTGCCTTCACGCGCGCGGCGAGGTCGTCGTTGTCGGTCACGATGGCGCCGCCATCGCCGAGCGCGCCCAGGTTCTTCGCCGGGAAAAAGCTGAAGCCGGCCGCATGGCCAAACGCACCCGCGCGCCGGCCGTCGCTGCTGGCACCGTGCGCCTGGGCGGCGTCTTCGATCAGCAGCAGCTGATGCTGGCTGGCGATGTCCGACAGCGCCGCCATGTCGGCCAGCTGGCCGTAGAGGTGCACCGGCATGATGGCGCGCGTGCGCGGACCGATCGCCGCCACCACGCGCTGCGGATCGAGGTTGAAGGTCGCCGCATCCGGCTCCACCAGCACGGGCACCAGCTGGTTGGCGGTGATCGCCAGCAAGGTAGCGATGAAGGTGTTGGCGGGCACGATCACTTCGTCGCCGTCGCGCAGCGCGCCGAGTTCCTTGTAGCCGCGCAGGATCAGCGCGAGTGCATCCAGGCCATTGCCCACGCCCACGGCATGGGCCACGCCACAGTAGGCAGCAAATTCGCGCTCGAATGCGGCGAGCTCCTCGCCCATCACATACCAGCCCGAATCGATCACCCGCGACGCCGCCGCCTTCAGCTCGTCCGCGTAGCGGGCGTTGACGTCGCGCAGGGAAAGGAAGGGCACGTCCATCACAGCACCCACTCGTAGATGTCGTGCACGATGCCGCGCGCGCCGAACGATTCCTTCTGCGCGATCAGGCCGCTGTTGAGCACGGTGCCCTCGAGTTCGGTGGAGATGCCAAAGCTCAGATAGCGGCGGTCCGCGTAAGCCTCGGTGACCAGGCTGCCGAGCAGCAGGCTCAGCGCGTCGACGCGCCTGCCCTCCTCCGAAGCCGCGAGGTATTGGGTATGTACCGTGTTGCCGAAATCGTAGACCAGGGCGCCGGCCAGCAGCGCATCGCCCTGCCGTGCCTCGTGCAAGCTGATCTGTCCCGGAAAGCGCGAGCACAGGAGTTGCAGTTCGGACAGGCTGTGCGTGGGCACGGCATCGTGCCGGCGCAGCACCTCGCCCAAAAGCGCGTGATAGCCGGCGAGATCGTCGCTGCGCCGAACCTCCACGCCCATCGCGCGCGCGCGACGGATCGCCCGTCGGCGCGCTTCGGAAAACGCCACGGCATGCTGCAGCGGCACCACCGAAGAGATATCGCGCCGCTTCAGGCCGGCGCCCACGCGCTGCAAGGCGTAGAGGTCCTCCTCCGACGGATAGGCATGGAAGACATGCGGCACGGCCTTGTAGACCACGCTGTCCACGCCTGCCTGGCGGTAGTGCTCGCCCATCATCTCGAACACCGACAAGGTGGAGTCGGCGCGCAGGTCGTGGGTGGTGATCAAGCCGGCATAGGTGAGGCCGCCATGGCTGGTGACCACCTTGTCGCGACGGCTGGCAGGCAGCACGGCGACGATCTCGCTGCCACGCTCCACCACCAGCGAACTGTCGACGAAACGGTCGGCGTGGTAGTCCATATAGCCGCGTCGATGCAGAAAATTGCCGTTGCGCGAGCGATCCACCACAGCGTCCCACGCGGCGGCGTCCTCGGCGCGATATGGGCGCAGCCTAAACATGCGCAAACCCCGCCAGCGGTTCGCGCGCCACGGCCACACCGAATCCGTCCAGGCCCATGTCGTTGCCGTTGTAGAACATCAAGACGTCATCGCCGCGTTCGATCAGTGCCGGATAGCAGATGGTCCGCGAGTCCCAGCCGCTCTCGGACAAGGCCATGCCCAGCGCCTCGTCGCGGCGCTCCCAGTGGATGCCGTCGTCGCTGAAGGCCACGCCCGGGAAATAGTCGCCGCCGACATTGCCGCGGGTGAAATACATCGCGTAGCGGCCGTGCATGCGATACACGCGCGGCCTTCCGATGCGGTACTCGGTGCCGCGAGGCTGCAGGCAGAGGTGATCCTCGCGCGGTATGCGCGAGAGGTCGCCGGTGCTTACGCAACGGATGTGATAGCGGGGGAATGGACGCCCGTCGATGACTTCCCAGTCGTCACCCACGGCATACCACAGGCGCCATTCCCCGCCCTCAAACATGGCCGAGTGCACCGCAGCGATGGTGCTGCGGCCCGGCGCGCGGTCAAGGATCGGGGTTTCCTGCACGCGCTCGAAATGCTCGCCGCCATCGGTCGATACGGCCAGGCCGGTGAAGGCCAGGAACTTCGCGCGCGCCACGCGCTGGAAGCCCACGTAGAACATATGCAGTCCACCGGGCGCCTGCACGATGTCGCCCAGGATCATGCCGTTGTCGTCGAAGCAACCGCCGCGCCCGATGTCGAGCGCGGGCTCTGCGCTGACCCGCAGCACCTTCGACGGATCGGTTGCACTGACGTCGACATAGCCGATCCGGCTCACCCCATCATCGTCGCGAAACCCTGCGTAGACGCGGATGGTTTCCTCGTCCAGCCGCCACGGCGTCGGTGTGAGCGCGGAATGACGCATCCACCCGCCCACGCCCTGCCGCGCGGTATCGAATACCAGCCCCTGCTTGCGCCACGCCGCCATGGGCGTCAGAGCCTCACGTCAAAGCTGGATCGGTCCGGCACCGCCTTGGCAGGCGAGCCGACGTAGATGCGCCCTTGCTCGGTGTCCCGATGCACCAGTGCGCCGGAACCGATCACGTTGTCAGCGGCCACTTTGACGTGGTCGTTGAAGGTGGTGTTGACTCCGATGAAGCTGCTCTCGCCGATTTCGCAGAAGCCGGAGATAACGGCATGCGAGGCGACGAACACATGATCGTGCACCACCGTGCGGTGACCCACATGGTTGCCGCTCCACAGAATGCAGTTGTTGCCAATGCGCACGAACGGCTGAATCACATTGTTCTCGAAGATGAAGCTGTTCTCGCCAATCTCGGCGTTGCGCCACACGAACGCACGTGTACTCACATAGGTGGCAAAGCGGTAACCGCGTTGCTTGGCATCGAGGTAAAAGCGCGTGCGCAGGCGATTGAGCTGGCTGGCAGGGATGGCCACGAACGCATCGAACTGGGCCGGCGGGTAATGCGCCTCCAGCTCTTCATAAGGCACCACCGGCCGATCGGCCAGCGTGGCATCCGTCAGGTATTGCTTTTCGACACTGAAGCCGGCGACTTCGTAGTCACTGTCGTGCTCGAAGTATTCGCAGGCGATCTGCGCCATCTCGCCCGCCCCGATCAGGACTAGGCGCTTTGGCATGCGACCAGTTCCGTGGCGAAAACGACGCCGCGCACTTCGCGCAGGAATTCGTCGTAGTCGGTGATGTAGTCGGCGGGGTCATACAGATGGTCGGCCAGCACCATCAGCACGCAGTCGTCGCTGAAGTCGTATAACTCGCGCCATACCATGCGGCCGAGCAGCAGGCCTTGCGAGGGATCGTTGAGCACTACCTCGATCGGCCCGGAGCCGTCGTCGAGCAGGAAGGTCACCGAGCCGCGCACGGCTACGGCGAGCTGGTGCAGGTGGCGGTGCGCATGCTTGCCGCGATGCACATCGTGCTGCGTGGCAAAGATGTAATACACACGGCGAATTTCGAAGGGCACGTTGCGGTCTTGCTCAAGGGCAATGAGCATGCCGCCGTGATCGCCATGTTGCTGCAACTGGACGCGTTCGATTTCCATTGTCTCGGCCGGGCTCAGGGGCCGTCGACGACGACCCACGCAACTGAGTGCCGGCCCCATCGCGAAAGGTTGCGTCGCGCACGGGCGTCAGATCCCCGACAACCTTTCTGCGCCGGTCCGGCACATACCCGCACAAAGCGAGTTTCATTCCACGCGTCTCCCTGTCCCCAGGTCGTTCCCGGAGGGACGCGTGCGAGGTGGATACCCCCGATTGAGATGCAGAGGTCTGGACATGGAATGGCAGAAAGACACGCCGCCAGCAACGCAAGCCGACGCGATGCCCAGCGTTGACCCTCGCCTGCAGGAGAGCGTGCCCACGCGACCGCGTGCCCTGGTGATCATGCACTGGCTGACCGTGCTGGTTCTCATCGTTGCCGCCACCCTGATCCTGTGGCGCGACCAGGTGGACGGTCGCAGCCTTCGGGTATGGCTGCTGGAAGGCCACCGTCATTTCGGCCTGTTTATTCTGTTGCTCTTCGTGGCCCGCGTGGCCTATCGCTTCCGCGTGGGCAAGCTGCCCAGCGAGGGCAATACCTCCGCCTTGCTGCGCCTGGCCGCCGGTTCGACCCACGTGGCCTTGTATGTCTTGCTGCTGGTCCAGCCGTTGCTGGGCTGGGCGCTCAGCAATGCCGAGGACAAGCCGGTGCATTTTCTCGGCATCACCCTGCCCGCGCTGGTGGCCAGCGACGAAGACCTGGCCGACACGCTCACGACCTGGCACCAGGACGTGGCCTGGGTGCTGCTTGCCTTCATCACGCTGCACGCGGGCGCCGCGTTGTGGCACCACTTTGTACTGCGTGACCGGACGCTACGCATGATGTTGCCGAAGCGTCGTCCCTGATGAGCGTCGGAGCTCGCCCCTACCGCC